>ERZ802821.527-NODE-527-length-21511-cov-12.3185_pt1 | contig 21511 bp, 24 predicted proteins | sample MGYA00345648_ERZ802821 | MGnify/ENA primary metagenome ERZ802821 (study PRJEB30503, sample SAMEA104212357) | marine metagenome | biome: Westerlies Biome; feature: [SRF] surface water layer (ENVO:00010504) within the epipelagic zone...; material: water... | reverse complement strand
TCAACGCCATTGTGAACGAAGGTTCACCAATGAAAATGGTTTGGGATGGTCAAATTCTTGATTATGAGTACTTCGTACTTGTAAAAGGTGGTCCTAACCAAGCTGAAGCAATGGAAGCATTAAAATACTTCACAAGCTCTGAAGGATTGGCTGGAAGTGCAAAGCATATCGCTTACGCACCTTTCAGAATCTCATCTCTAGACATAATCATGGCTGATGAGCCTTGGTTTAATTCACCTCAAGCAGGTGCAGTTGAGATTATGCCTCACATGCCTACAGCTCCAGCAAACACTAAGAACTATGTTCTTATGAACCCAGAGTGGTACGCTGATAACAATACTGATATCAACGACGCATGGGAAGCTTGGAAAGCTAACTTATAAAAGACTAAAACTTGGGCAACCTATGGGTTGCCCAAGTCCTTTAAATTAAGTATCCTCATACTTAATGTCAGCAGAAATTAGAACATCAGATGGAGAGCTCCTCTCTGTAAAACTCAGAAAAGTTGAAAGAAGACGAAGAACAACAGCCTTCTTATTGGCTGCGCCATTACTGTTCTTTATCGTTTTTGCCTATGTGATTCCAATATTTCAAATGCTTGGGCGAAGTGTCGATAACGTTCAAATGAATGAATTTTTAGGCAATACACATGACGTCATGCAAGAGTGGGACGGAACTGAAATGCCTGGGGAAGATGTAACCTCAACTTTTTTTTATGAACTTAAAGGATTGGTGGCAGAAAAAAATCACGGCAAAATAGCTACAAGACTCAATTATGAAAAAGGTGGGTTCACAAGCCTTATAAAAAAGACAGCCAGAAAACTTAAAGATTTTGATGAAAATGGAAATTTTCTTGATCAGTTTATTGATGTTCATAAAAAGTGGGGTGATATCGAGTATTGGCTGGCATTAAAAAGAGGTACAGATGCATATCATTTCCGAAAATATTTAACGACGTTTGACTATGAGCAAAAATTTGATGGCTCGATTGAACGAATACCTGAAAAGAAACGAATAAATGTTACTCTCTGGTTAAGAACAATCTTTGTTGCTGCTGGAGTTACATTCTGCTGTTTCTTACTTGCATACCCTATATCACATTTGCTTTCTGTTTTGCCAACTCGATATTCAAATTTACTAATGATTTGTGTTTTACTTCCATTTTGGACTTCACTTCTAGTGCGAACTTCTAGTTGGATGGTCCTACTACAAAAACAGGGAGTCTTAAATGATACTCTTGTCTCTCTTGGGATCGTTGCAGATGAAGGAAGGCTTGAATTAATGTACAACATGACCGGTACATTTATCGCGATGACACAAATACTATTGCCATTTATGGTTCTTCCACTTTACAGTGTGATGAAAACTATACCACCAAGCTTGATGAGAGCCGCAACATCAATGGGGGCTACTCCTTTCCTTGCATTTAGAAAAATTTACTTTCCACTCACATACGCTGGCATAAGTGCAGGTTCAATTTTAGTTTTTGTTCTTTCTATTGGATATTATATCACTCCTGCATTAGTTGGGGGCGCTAAGGGAACATTAATTAGTAACAGAATTGCTTATCATATGCAGCAATCACTTGATTGGTCTCTGGCAACTGCTATGGCGGCTGTTTTGTTGGTGGCCGTTTTAATAGTTTATTGGCTCTATAATAAAATTGTCGGCATAGATAACATGAGGCTTGGATAAGATGGCTTTACCTAAATACACAGAAACAAGATACAGGGTCTGGCACTACTCATATATTATTATTTGTACCGCAGTTTTCTTTTTTCTAATAGCTCCACTATTTGTCATCATTCCACTTTCATTTAATGCAGAACAATACATTCACTTTTCAGATGGAATGTTGGCTCTTCAACCTGAAGCCTTCTCGCTTAGATGGTATGAAGATATGGTGTATGGTACCAAAAATCCATGGGGAATAGCTGCTCGAAATAGTATCTATTATGCCTTCTTCGCAACTATAGGTGCTACAGTTTTAGGGACCGTTGCTGCCCTTGGACTCAGCAGTCGGTATATGCCTTACAAGCAATTGATCATGAGTATTTTGATATCACCAATGATCATCCCACTTATCATTTCTGGCTCAGCAATTTTCTTTTCACTCGCTAAATTAGGTCTCGCTGCAACGTTTCCTGGCATAGTAATCGCTCATATAATTCTAGGAACTCCATTTGTGGTTATTACTGTAACGGCTACCTTAAGTGGTTTTGATGACAGTATTACGAGAGCTGCATCAAGTCTTGGCAGTACGCCAACTAATACATTTTTTAAAATTACGCTGCCTCTAATTACACCAGGAATTATTTCAGGTGCACTCTTTGCATTCGTAACGTCATTTGATGAGATAGTTGTTATCTTATTTGTTGCAGGAGGCGATAGAAACTTAACAACTATACCTCTTCAGATGTGGACAGGATTAAGAGAGCAGCTTAGTCCAACGATTATGGCTGTAGCTACTTGCTTAATTGTTCTTTCAACATTAATTCTGATCGTAACAGAATTATTACGAAGAAGATCTGAGAGAATAAGAGGAATATCAGCACAATAGTATAAATTGTAGCTCAGGAAATACTTATTTCTGATCAGCTTATCACTAATCCGTCTTTTTTTAATTCACTAACCAGATCATCAAAACGGTCTTGGCCAAAAAAGAATTTATCTTTGTAAACAGACAAGGGAACTCCGTGATGTCCCGCCTCGAGCTGTTCTTTTTGATTCAACTTAATTTCATCAATTAACGCTTGTTCATTTTCAATGCGTATTTTTTCAATATCTTCAAACTTAAGTCCAACTTTTGAAGTAGCATCTGCTATTGACTCATCTGTATTCCAATTCTTGAGACCACTCCAAATTTTATTTGAAACCACAACAGCAAAATCAAGCTGCTTATCTTTTTGTATAGCTTGACAATAATGGACCAATTTAAAAATATAAGGCTGATGGTCAGAAATTTTTCCAGTCAACAAATTTTGATTTATTGGATCTGGATTGGGTTTGACAAAAACCATATTATTTTTTTTTGCTTGTCTGACATAATCAATTCTTCTGATTAAAAAGTAAGTAAAGAGATTTTTACCTTTAAAAAATTCTGGTTCCCTTATTGCAAGAGGGTAAACTTGCTTAAAATTAACATCTACCCCATGTTTATCCCTCAATTCAACCATGCGTTGCAAAATTAAATAAGAATAGGGACTTCTAAAAGAGAAATATAAATCTACCTTCATAATTTTAATATTAACCTTTCACATCCTGTGCCATCAAGAAGGTTATTGACTTTTTTTCGATCATTTTCTTCAAGTGCACTATATTCTTCATTAACCCATTTAAGACACTTTGCCTGGTAGGGGAACGATTTTTGCTTCCAAAGGCAATTATCGATTTCTGTTTCCCATTCTTTATCACCATTTTCTATAGCTCTTGCATTTGCTAATTGTGCAGGCACATACCCATTTCCAATTTCAATAAGTAAATCTTTTACTGTCGATGGTAAACTTTCAATCGACCCCCATTGTTCATCAGTGACTTCAATGCCAGACTGATCTTCAATTAAACCAACCCATGCAACTGTTCTCAAAGACACCTCATGACAAATTTCTCTGGGAGTTGGATCAAAGTTAACAAGCTGAGACAGTTGACCATATAAAGCAAAATCACTGGAAGAAGGTCTTTTACTTAATAGGTAAGATGCAGATGCAAAATGCTTTTCAAGAATAACTAATAAGCGCCTTAAACTTGCATCTATTATTGGCGCTGTATCATTGTTTGAGCCCACTACCCACAATCTGTCAATTTGCCTTTTACTGATCATTTCTCTAACATTTTTTAGCATTTCATCTGGCATCATTCCTATAGTCTGAAGTGGTAAAATAGTACCTGCATTATTTGCATCTTTTTGATCGTGCCATCGATAATGAAACATATATTTAGTACCCCACTCATCGGCAAAATCTTCTATTAGATAATTAATGAACGCAAGGGCGGGGTCAGATGGTATCGTACTTCGTTCACTGACCTTTTTATCAATCCTTCTTATCAATGGAGTGGAGTCAGTTACTGCTTTCAAATTTCCATCTTCATCAGGCAATACAAACGTTGGCAGCAAACTAGGTTTTGGTTTTTCTATTCCTTCCTGATCTAGATATTTTGAAGGGTCTCCCCAGATCATTTTGTGGGGAATTCTTTTATATCGTAGGTAGGAGAGCATTTTGCGAGTATAAGGTGACCCCACTCCGCCAAGTACTACTAATGGATTTGGTAAATTCATAATATCTATCTATTTCTGTATAATTTTCGAACCTGTATCCGTTAAGTCTTTTGATTGTTTCATATTTCTCATCAACTCCATAATATCAATTGGAACAGCTACACCTTTTTTACATGCTGGTCGATCTTCCATCATTTGCATCCATCTTTGAAGACCTGTCAGGCCATCTATTTTAATACCTGACCATTTATATGTTCTTACCCAGCACCAGTTAGCAATATCAGCAATACTAAAATCATCAGCTAAAAATTCATTATCCTTTAAACGTTTTTCCATCACTTCAAATAATCGTCGACCTTCATTTTGATAACGATCTACAGCCGCTTGGATTTTATCGCCAGGCCAATACCGAAAAAAAACGTTTGCCTGCCCCATCATGGGACCAATTCCTCCCATTTGAAACATCAACCATTGAATCACTTTAGAACGAGCAATTGTTTCGGTAGGTAAAAGTTTTCCTGCTTTCTCAGCTAAATATATGAGTTGAGCACCACTTTCCATAATTGAAAGATTATTATTTTCTATATCAACAATCACAGGAATGCGTCCATTTGGATTCATTGCTAAGAATTCAGGTTTTTTTTGATCTCCAGCTTGTAGATTAATAACATGAACATTGTAAGGTATTTCAAGTTCCTCTAGTGCGACGGAAATCTTATATCCATTTGGTGTAGGCGAAGTATATAGTTCAATCATTTATTTCCTTAGTTTCAATATTCAGTTGACCCGCTAAACCTGCTTCTCGATGTTGGTACGCTTCAAGATACGTTGGGTCATTTGGCATCATATTCTCACCCATAATTTGTCTTGAAGGCCATTTAGCGATAGCAACTACATCCCATAATTCCTCAACTTGCCCAACTGCCATACGCGTCACATCTGTGTGTAAAATAAGATCTCCACCAATATTTTGTAAATGCTTCTTAACAAATTCTGCATAGATTTTGTATGCTTCTCTACCGGTCAATTTTGTTTTTCTTCCATCTTTATATTCAGCTTTATCTTTAAACTTTAATAAGTTAACCATATAGATTGGTTCATTATCAGTTGCAGTTTCAAAGAAACCCCTCATCTGATCTTTACTGGGATAAACCTTATTTTTAACTTCCATATTGAACCTTATTATTGATTATAATAAAAATAAACATTATTTAATAATACTAAAGGGGAAAGATTATGAATAGATTTTTAGTTGTTTTAAATGCTATCAATGGGATCTTGTTTATTGCAATTGGTCTCCTCTGGGTGATTTCTCCCTACGAAGCTGGAGCTAACTTTGGTATCTTAGAAATTTCCGAAGGATTAGGTCGAAGTAGTCTAATTGGTGATGTAGGAAGCTATTTTTTTTGCATTGGTTTAATGATGATACTTGCAGCTTATACTTTAAGAAGTATTTGGTTTTATGCGCCCGCGATGCTTTTAGGTGTTACTGCTTTATTTAGAGTGATCTCGTGGGCAGCACATGATGCAACCTTTGCAACTCAATTTATTGTTATTGAAATATTACTTATTACTTTATTGCTTGTAACATCGAAGAGAATGTCTAGCCAATAAATATGAAAAAAATTTATTTTTTTTTGATAACCGCAATTTTAATACTCATTATTGCGCTTATCGGAATAAGAACTACTGCTGTTCAAAATCTTTTGATAGATTTTGATTTTGATAGACAATGGAATAATCAGGATAAATTAATAAGTTTTGATGGCGATTATATTATTGGTCTTGTTTGTGGATCGCGGGGACCCTTACCTGGTAAGGGAAGAGCCGAGCCTTGCATAATGATAAAAACTCCTGATCATATGTTTGTGGTTGATACTGGGGATGGTAGCAGACAAAACCTATTAAATTGGAGTATTAATCTTGGTAATTTAGATGCAGTCTTATTAACTCACTTGCATTCAGATCATATTTCCGATTTAGCTGACTTTCACCTCTATTCATGGGTAACTCAAAATAGAGGCAAAAAACTGCCTGTGTATGGGCCATTGGGTACCGATCTCGTAACTGAGGGGATAACAAAAGCATATGAGTTAGACACTGAGTGGAGAACACTTCATCATGGAGAAGAAGTAGCTCCTTCTGACTTTGCTGGCTTTGATACAAAAATAATTAATTTAAATGATCCAGTTATTTTTGATGATGGTAAACTTAAGATAACAGCTTTTGAAGTTGAGCATTTTCCAGTTGATCCTTCGCTAGGTTTTCGCTTCGATTATAAAGGCAGATCCATAGTGATAAGTGGTGATACCGACTACAGTGAAAACTTAGTTGAACAAGCTAAAAATGCAGACTTGCTGTTTCATGATGCTCTCTCTCAAAATATGATAGGAAGATTAGAAGAAATTTCTAAAGACGTTAATCCCTTATTATCCACTGTCTATTATGATATTCAGGATTATCATGCTTCTCCAATTGAGGCTGCCCAAGCTGCCAATGAAGCAAATGTAAAAGAGTTAATATTCTATCATCTGACACCAGCCCCTCAAAATTTTATTGCGAAAATAATTTTTGTGAGAGGCGTTAATGAAGTACGTCCAAACAATTGGTCATTAGCAAATGATGGAACTATGGCGATACTGCCAGTTGGTTCTGACAATATAGATATTACTAATATTAATTAATATTTATAAAAATAATTTTGAAAAGAAATTTTTCATTTCATTCCAGGAATGTTCATCAGCATATTGGTCATAAAATAATCCGCTTTCTCTCTGATTAGCTTCTGGATTAGTAAAGGCATGGCCCACATTACCATATGCGTGAATTTGCCATTTAGCTTTTTTTGAATTTAATTCATCAGCAAGTTCAATCATACTTTTTGGAGTAGCCATAGGATCATCATAGCCATGCAAAATTAATATCGAACTATCAATTTTTAATGTGCCCTTTAACTGCTTTCCAGTGCTCGCTGTTGGAGCATCATAAAGTCCATGGAAACTAACAACTCCCTTGATATCCTCTCCAGATCTTGCAAGATCAAGAGCGCACTTGCCACCAAAACAAAACCCGATGGCCCCTGTTTTATTCTTATCAACTTGATCAAAGTTTTTAAGAGTTTCAAACGCATTTATCATGCGTTCTTGAAGCAACACTCGGTCAGAATTAAATTCATTCATAAGTGCCATTGATTCCTCTGGATTAGAACCTCGCCTACCTTGACCATAGAGATCAATTGCAAAAGCAAAATAACCTAATTCAGCCAATTTTTCAGCTTTCTCAATATCAAAAGGTGAATGCCCGCCATATGCATGACAAACAAGTATACCAGGACGAGAAGTACTTATACTATCATCATAACTGATTGAGCCTTCAAATTTTTGATCAGAATTAAGTGCGCCATAGATTAATTTTTCTGTTTTAATCATAACTATAGAATACCCTCGTATGAATTTATGTAAAGATTCTTCATTTGATCAAATGATATATCTTTAGGATTAGGTTGAGTGGATGGATCTTTTAAAGCCATTTCCGATAGTAAGTCAAAATCAAAATCGACATTCAACTCTTTAAGTGTATGAGGTATAGCAAGATTACTTCTCAAGTCCAAGATCCATTCCATAAATCCGTCAAATGATTTCTTATTAAGATCTAGATATTTTGATAAAGAAATAATTCTATCTTCAATTACATCTTTATTGAAATTAAGAACATAAGGCATGAAAATAGCATTTGATAAACCATGATGAATGTCATTTACTGCATTTATCGGATGTGACAATGAATGAATAGCTCCTAATCCTTTTTGAAAAGCTGTAGAACCCATAGATGAGGTTACTAACATCTTACTCCTAGCAAGAATATTGTCTGGCTCATTATAAGCAGTGACCAATTGATCCTTAACATTTTTAATTCCCTCTATAGCTATCCCATCTGCCATTGGATGAAACCCTCGTGCGCAATAAGCTTCTAGGCAATGTGCGAGTGCATCCATTCCCGTTGCAGCAGTTAAGTGAGGAGGTAAACTCAAAGTAAGCTCAGGATCAAGAACAACTAAATCGGGCAAGAAAGATGGATGGAAAATAATTTTTTTTGTCATATCTGCTTCATCCACAATAAGTGAGGCTCGTCCTGTCTCTGAACCAGTTCCTGAGGTTGTTGGGATTGCAATTACTTTTGGCAGATTGTCAGTTACAGCTTGTTTCCAATTGTCGCTGACATCTTCAAAAAACCATAAGTTCTCTTTCTGCTTCGACATGAAAGCAATGGCCTTTCCAGCATCCAAAGAGCTTCCTCCACCAATTATAATTATACCATCACTTTTACTTGAATTAAATTGATGAACACCATCCGCTACATTCTTACCCGTGGGATTGCCTTTTATATTCGAAAATACAGAGAATTCGATCTGACTCTTTTTAAGAATAGCAAGGATATCAACAAAATTTTCATTTTCTGCAAAATTTGGGTCTGTAACAATCATTGGTTTGGTTATAGATAACTCATTAAGCGCCTCTATAATTTCAAGTCTACGTGAAAGCCCAAACCATATAGGAGTCGGATAGTTCCAGTTGGTCGATACTATTTCATTCATTCAATAAACTCTTTAATCATAAAGTTGGTGGTGATGTTTTCTGTTTTGAACCTAAAGCGTAGAAACTGATTGCGATAATTATAATCATACCTCCTATAAGAGTGAATGTTGAAGGCACCTCGTTAACTCCAAAAAGAGGTATCCAACACCATATAACTCCCCCTACTACTTCAGTAAGAGAAAGAAGCATAAATTCAGCTGCTGGCAAATAACGTGCGCCTATACTTAAAAGTATTAACCCTATTGCTACAAAAGAACCATGCATCATACTTAATAGTATATTTCTAAGCGGCATAGTATAACCATCATTAAGATAAATAATCATGCACATTGAAAATAATGAACATGCAATGCCAGCAATAATGATCGTTGTAAATTTTGGTGTATCAGGTTGCCATCTTAAAGTTGTTGCAAATATCGCAAAACCAATTGAGCAAAACAAACCAAAAGTCCAACCTAAAAATGTGCCAGCAAACCAATCATTGTATGCCATTAAAAACATTCCAAATAATGATACAAAACATGCAATAGCTGTGGTTATTCCAACTTTCTCTCTAAGAAAAATATAAGCAAACAGTCCTGCAAATAAAGGTTGGGTTCCAATCATAAATAACGTTGTTGCAGCAGAAGTAAAAGTCATTCCAAATATGAAAAAAATAAATGCTGAAGCTAGACCCAAACCACCAATTAAACCTGATATACCTACTCTTTTAAAATTATGTCTGAATGCTAATCCTTCTTGATATATTAAAAAGATTAGGAGAATTGTTGCTACTACAATGCCTCTACAAAATAGATAATGCCATTGATAAATTTCAGCATCGACCATATAGCGAACAGTAGGTGCACCAAAACTCCATATCAAACCAGCAGATAAGGCAAGAATAAATCCAATTAAATATGTTTTGTTATTTACTTCACTCATATAATCTAAATGAAGAATATATAAATTTAATTTTATTACACTATAAATGAGCACTATGAATTCTGTTACAGAGTATGGGGAATTTGATGAAAAGTTCCAAGAAACCTTCGAACTTTTTAAGAGAAATATTGAAAGTGATGAGGAAGTTGGTGCGTCATTTGCTGTATACAAAGATGGTAAGCCTATCATAGATCTTTATGGCGGTTTTCAAGATCGTGACAAAAAAATTAGCTGGAATAAAGACACCTTAGTCAATGTTCATTCAACCAGCAAAGGAATTGTTGCCATGGTAGTTGCAAAACTAATTGATAATGGTGATTTGGAATTAGATAAAAGGGTTTGTGATTATTGGCCAGAATTTTCTGAAAATGGAAAAAATGATATTAGGGTAAAAACACTTTTATCTCATCAGGCAGGTCTTTATGGTTGGAGGGAACCTCTTGATGAAACAGACTTTTATAAATGGGATTATGTTTGTGAGTTACTTGCAAAGCAAAAACCTTTCCATGAACCCGACGAAGAAATTTGTTATCATCCAAAAACTATTGGTTTTCTTGTTGGAGAATTAATTAAAAGAATTACAAAAAAATCAGTTGGAAAAAATTTGCATGAACTGCTTAGTAAACCGCTGAATGCAAAATGTTTTATTGGAACCCCTGAGACATACCACAACAATATTGCTGAGCTAATAAGTTCTGAAAGTTTACGTAAAGCATTTAGTAATCCAGAAAATGTTGATAATTACATGGTAACTGCATTCCTCAATCCAGCTAACAGAACCAAAACGGCAAATACTGCAGAATGGAGACTAGCCGAAATACCGGCAATGAATTGTCACGCGAACTCAAGATCAATTGCTAAAATTTATGATCATTTTATAAATCATCAATCAAATAACTTCATATCAAATGAAACTTTTAAGTTGGTAACATCAGTTGCAGTCAGTGGTGATGACAATGTTATGAAATCACCCATGCAATGGAGCTGTACAGGATACAGTGTTGGAGGTGGTAAACTTTTTGGAAAGAGCAGTAAAGCATTTGGTCATACTGGTTGGGGTGGCTCTATGGCTTTTGGTGATCCCGAAAATGGGCTGAGTTTTGCTTATACTATGAATTTACTTACAGGGTCCATGCTAGGTGATCAACGAGCATTAAAGTTAGTAGAAACAACTTATAAAAATTTATGAAACTAAGTACCAGATCAAAGATATTTTATGGCGGCGGAGATTTTGCAATAAATATTATGTGGCAGTTAACCGTCTTTTACCTGCTATTTTTCTACACAGATATTTTTGGTCTATCACCAACACAAGCAGGGTTAGTATTTTTCCTAGCAAAGGTCTGGGATGCATTTACTGATCCAATCATGGGATACATAGCAGATAATACATCAACAAGATGGGGGAAATTCAGACCATATATTTTGTTTGGATCAGTACCTGCTTTAATAATGATTATACTCTGTTTTACTTCACCCGATTTGTCTGAAACTGGAAAATTTTATTGGGCTCTATTCACCTATATTACTTTCACGACACTATATACAATTATAGCTATTCCAGTTGGTTCACTTATTCCTGCTATGACTCAAGATCGAGATGAGAGAACCTCTCTTGCTTCATTCAGGTTTTTAGGGGCCAGTTCAGGATCAATTGCCGTAGCAGTATTAACATTACCCCTAGTTGGCTTGTTCAGTTCACCTCAATTTGGATTTCCAGTTGTGGTTGGTTGTTTAGCTTTCTTAGGAGCAATTTTTGCTTTTCTTTGCTTCTTTAATACTAAAGAAATTTATTCTAAGCCTTATGAAAAACGTGTTGGATTAAAAAAAATCATAAAGATGGTTTTTACAAATTTTCCATTACACTTTGTTATATTGGCTCTTCTTACTACTTGGATTGCAAACAATATCAAGCAACTTACAGTAATCTATTTCGTTAAATATAACTTACAATTAGAAGCATACTTTAGTCCAATTTTACTGGGCGTAATTCTTCAAATTATGCTTGGGGCATATGTTATAAATTTAGTAAAACACAGGTTTGAAAAGAAAACTTTATTCATGATTGGAACTTTTCTCTATGTTATTACAGATTTAATAATTTATTTTATCACTGGTTATGAAAACTTTTGGTTATTGGCATTCATTGCTAGTCCTGGATTTGTTGGTTTTGGAATGGCAGGTGTAATGGCCTGGTCAATGATTGCTGATACAGTTGAGTATGGTGAGTGGAAATCAGGATTTCGAGCAGAGGGAATACTTAATTCTGCTCATGTATTTGTGTTTAAGTTAAGTGTTGGTTTTAGTGCTTGGTTAGCAGGAGTGATATTAGATAACACAAATTATATTGCAAATTCAGCAATACAAAGCGAAGAAACCCTGAATGGTCTTTTCATCATGGGTTATATTTTTCCATCTATTGCGGGAACGATAGCAATAGTAGTAATGTACTTTAATAAATACGATAGTATTTTTTATAAAAAAATATTCTCAGAATTAAAACAAAGATAAGATCAAATTATGAAAGCGATCTCAGTTGGTGAAGGCTACGGGAGAGTAAACTTAATTGGTGAACATTTAGATTATAACGGAGGATGTGTATTACCTTTACAGATAAAAAACTCAATAATATGTGAATTAAGTGAGAACCCAGAAATTGAATGCATTTCGATAGTCTCAGACAAATATCATAAAAAATTATCAATTGAAAAATTAGAAAAAAGAGGTGATTGGGCAGATTTTATTATTGGCTCATGTTTATTTTTTGGAAAGAAATATTCAATAGTAATCAAAGAACTATCTTTTAATATAAGAAGCTACCTTCCACTAGGAATTGGTCTCTCGTCCTCAGCTGCCATAACAGTTAGCACTTTAAAGGCTCTAGGCAATTATTATAAAAAAGATATGTCTGATGATGAACTTATCAATCTAGCATACGACATCGAAAATAATTTTGTCGGAGTTGGTGGTGGTATTATGGATCAATTTGTATCTGTATTAGGCAATCAAAATCAAGCTTTATTCCTAAATACTTTAAATAGATCTTATGAATTAATTAATATATTTGAAGATTATGATCTTCTGATTATTGACAGCAATACAAAAAGAATCTTATCAAGCAGCGAGTTTAACCAAAAAAAAGAGTTGTGCCTTAGCGCATCGAAGAAAATGAATTTAAATAACCTATGTGAAAAAGAAATTATAAGCAAAGAAGATATTGAAATATTATCTGATGAAGAATTTAAAGTGTGTAAGCACGTAGTAGAAGAAAATGTAAGGGTAAAAAAAGCTGTACAATTCCTAAAAGATGATAACCCTAATGAATTTGGAAAACTGATGACAGAAAGTCACTTGTCTCTCTCAAAATATTATGGTGTTTCAACTGATGAATTGAATAAATTAGTAAGTCTGTCTAATTCTTTTGGAGCATTAGGGTCAAAGTTGACAGGAGCTGGTTTTGGAGGCGCTGTTGTAACGCTGGTGAAAAATGATAAAGTAGAAGAACTCAAAAAAATGATATTAGAGAATTATAATAAGGCAAAATTTATATGATGTTAAAAAATTTACCTAAAGATTTTATATGGGGCACTGCAACTGCGGCACACCAAGTTGAAGGAAATAACACCAACTCAGATTTTTGGCACTTAGAACATACTAAAGATACAACATTTGCAGAACCTTCGGGTATTGCTTGCGATCAATGGAATAAATATGAAGAAGATATTGACATTATGGCTGATCATTCCATCCAGGCTTATCGCTTATCAGTTGAATGGGCACGAATTGAAACCAGTGAAGGTGAATTTTCTCAAGAAGCAATTGATCACTATAAAAAAGTTCTAGATTATTGTCGGAAGAAAGGCTTGAAAACTTGTGTAACCTTGCAACACTTTACATCACCACTGTGGTTCACTGCAAGAGGCGGTTGGGAAAATCAGGGTAACGTTGATTTATTTGTTCGGTACTCAGAAAAAGTGTCAAAAGAATTGGACGATTACATGGATACAGTATGTACAATTAATGAGGCAAACCTAACCTCTTGTTTTGCTCATAGTTTTCCTAGCTACCCAGAGGGTGGAATGAAAACCATTATGCCTTTTGTTGGTGAAGCAGCAAAATCCTGCGGATCAAACCTTGAGAACTTTGGACCTTTTTTATTTGGGCACCCATTTAAAATAAGAGATTGCATGATGGAGGCTCACGTAAAGTCTTTTCCAGTTATCAAAGGTAATTTAAATCATAATCAGCCAGTTGGCATCACACTTTCAATTATGGATTACCAATGTATTGATGGTGGAGAAGAAATGAGAGATAAGGCTCATGCTGAGTCTGTAGATATATGCCTAGATCAGGTGAAAAATGATGACTTTATAGGAATACAAACATACACACGTCATACATATGGCCCAGAGGGAATTGTAAAACCTAATACAAATGATTCAACTATGCTCGTGATGGGATATGAATATTATCCAGAGTCACTTGAGAATGTGTTGAGGTATGTAGCTCCAAAAATTAACTGTCCTATGATTGTTACTGAAAATGGAATTGGTACTGATGACGATGAACAAAGAATAAGCTATGTCAAAACAGCATTAGAGGGTCTTCAGCGGTGTATTGATGATGGTCTCGATATCAGAGGTTATTACTATTGGTCATTTCTAGACAATTTCGAATGGTTGTATGGATATAAACCAAGATTTGGCCTCATTGAAGTTGACAGAGAAACTCTTGCGAGGAAAAGTAAAAAAAGTCTAAAATTCTATCAAGAGATTATAGAAAAATCTTCATAATTAAATCTGATCACTTTTAGCTTGATTGAGAAAACAACCATTAATAAGCCAACTATCATCTTCTTGCTGTTGCATCGTATAAATTGCAGTTACAAATATGCCATCTGGATCAACTAAATATACTTCAAGAAAAGTGGTTCCCCCTTGCGTTGTAACGTTTCCGAAGTTTATACTTTTTGGCCTATACACTGCTTGATACTGACCGACTACCATATCTCTAAACTTTTTATAATCAGAAAAAATGGTTTTAATTGTAGGAGACGCATATGAATAAGCTTTTTCAAAATCGTCATCTTGAAATGCCTGCAGTTGTGCATTTACCACTGATATTATTTCTTCTTCATCTGATGCAGTAATGGCATATGCCCCATTCTGAATTAGGAAGGATAAAATTAATATTTGTAAATAGTTAAATATTTTAGTCGTCAACATCAGAAAACATCTTTAGTTTTCTTGCTTTAAGAATAAGCACTGCAATTGCTATAAGCAATATTGCACCACCCTCATATAGCAACATACTTGGATCCATTGTTTTGCCCTGGAGTATGATTAATCTAGCTACCGCAGTGATTGCAATAAATAATGGAATACTTATTCTGATCCTATTGAGCGTCCAATACTCTCTGATCATTTGAATGACTTCTAAATAAATAAAAAGTAACAATAGATCAGCTAACTCAACAAGTGATTTCTCATACATTGCATAAATCTCGTAGCCAATAGCAATGACAGTCGCAAAAATAATAATTACTAAAGCAATTTTCTCAATATATTTAATAGCATCAATCATAAAATCTCAAAAAGTCCTGCTGCTCCCATTCCGCCACCGACACACATAGTGACAACACCGTATTTTGCGTTTCTTCTTTTACCCTCTATTAAAATATGACCAGTCATACGTGAGCCTGTCATACCGTATGGGTGTCCAATTGAAATTGAACCACCATTAACATTCAACTTCTCATTATCTATACCAAGTTTATCACGGCAATATAAGACTTGAACAGCAAAAGCTTCATTTAGTTCCCAAATGTCAATATCATCAACGGATAAGCCGTGTTGTTCTAACAATTTCGGTACAGCAAAAACTGGGCCAATTCCCATTTCATCAGGCTCGCACGCTGCAACGGACAATCCTCTAAAAATTCCCATTGGTTCAATATTTCTTTTTTCTGCTTCTTTCAAATCCATTAAGACACATGATGATGCTCCATCAGATAACTGACTTGCATTTCCTGCAGTCACATATTTCTCAGGTCCCATGACAGGCATTAACCCAGCTAAACTCTCCAATGTTGTTTGAGGTCTATTACACTCATCCTTATCAACTGTTACCTCTTGCTCAGTAACTTCCTTTGTTTCTTTGTTCATCACGTCCATTTTTGTTTTCAAAGGAACGATTTCATCAGCAAATTTTCCAGCGCTTTGTGCTTCAGCTGTACGCTGCTGACTTTGAAGCGAGTACTCATCCTGCTGTTCTCTGCTTACTTTGTATCTATCAGCAACAATGTCTGCTGTATTAATCATTGGCATCCATAAAGCAGGACATATTTTTTGTAATTCAGGCTCGATCAGATGTTTCATATTTAAGTTCTGCTGTGTCATTGAAATTGACTCAACGCCGCCGCCTATTGCAACTTTAATGCCATCAACAATAATTCTTTGTGCTGCAACAGCAATACTCTGAAGTCCTGATGAGCAGAATCTATTGATTGTTGTACCAGGAACAGTAACAGGACATCCACCAGCTATCGCTACGTTTCTTCCAATGTTATGACCAGTTGCAGCTTCAGGTTGCCCACAACCAAATATAATATCTTCTACTTCACCAGACTCAATTCCTGCTCGTTCAATTGCATGTTTTACAGTATGGCCACCCATTGTAATTCCATGAGTTTTATTAAATCCTCCACGCATAGCTTTTGCTAAACCAGTTCTAGCAGTTGATATTATTGCAGCTTCTCTCATACGATTATTTCCCTGAAAATATTAAAAAATGTAACATAAACTTTTTATATGAAAAAAAAAGTTAAAATTTAATATATCTACAGATGTTAAAAATACCCTCAAATTTTGGCATATAAATTTCTTTATAAAGCTTGACCATATTTAATTACGAGGCTAAAAAATCGCATTCTTAAAACATACGATTCTAAAATGGTAATGCTTAAAACAGAAACGTCTCTTCCTAACTGGGTTCCTGAAGGTTATAAAAAACTTGGATGGCATGCAGGTTTTGATGTGCTCATTGGCCCTATGTATTTCAAAAAAGAAGATGATGGAAACTTTAAATTCATTACAAAAATTTTAGATAAGCATTTGAATGCTCATGGAATTGCGCATGGTGGATACTCAATGTCATTAGCAGATATTTTTTTAGGATCAATGGTGTTTACTGCTTGTGGAAAGAAACCTTGCAGTACTATCTCTTTAAACTGTAATTTTGTAAGCCCAGGTCTTCAAGATGACATTATTGAGTGTGATGGAAAAGTTACTAAAACAACAAAATCTCTTGTATTCGTAGAAGGAAACTTGATTTCAAAAGATAAAATTATTTTGTCAGCTTCGGGAATCTGGAAAATACTAAATCAATAATATTTAATAAATCTCTCTAGGCTTATATAGGTTTTAATATCGGAAAACTTATTATTCCTTAACATTTTTTTAATTTCACTTACTGAGAAGATTTTTGTTTCTAGAACTTCGTCTTCGTCATAATTTGTTTCTGTTTGTTTATAACAATGTGTTAAATATGAATGAATAATACATGTGTTGTAAGCTGGAGTAGGAAAGTATTTACCTATAAGTCTCCATTGCTTCCCATGATAACCAGTTTCTTCAGTCAATTCACGTTTTGCACACTGTAATGGTTTTTCACCAGAGTCAATTGTTCCTGCTGGTACTTCTAACATGATTTTGTCAGCTCCATACCTGTACTGCTTGATCAAGATAATATATTTCTTTTCTATAATTGGCACTATAGCAGTTATCCCATTATGACGGATAACATCTCTTGTAGCTCTTCTACCATTTACCCAAATGACTTCGTCGAGCTGAAGTTTGAATACACTCGTTTCAATACTTTTTTTTGTTTTAATGAATTTTGCTTTTTTCATTTTATTTTTGAAATTGACGCATATTAATAAATTCTACTTTTGAATGATGCTCTTCAATAAGATTAATCAGATCACTTGGTGCAATTGAAACTGTTGCAGTATTAACTAATGGATGAAAATTAACTATATCAAAGTTCATAAATTCTGAGTCAAAGAAGAATTTAACTTTTTTTTCATGATCATTAATTAATCCAAATGGAGATACAGATCCTGGCTTAATGCCTAAATATTGCATAAGATATTCTTCTCTTGCAAATGATAGTTTCTTTGAATCTAGTTGGATTGCGACTTTCTTTAGATCAGCAACAATATCTTCTATAAAGCTAACTAAATAAAAATTATCTTTTTTATCCTTTAAGAAGAGATTCTTTGAATGAGCTCCGTCGATCTGACCTCTTAAATTTTTTGAGTCCTCAACTGTGAATAATGGTTTGTGTTCAGTTAACTTAAATCGAATAGATTTGTTATTAAGTAAGTCAATTAAATCTTCTCGATTCATTATTAACAGAATTTTTGAAGATTTTTTTTGTATTGTGAATCTGAATATTTGCTGATCATTAGTTTGAATTTATTTTTTGAGATCCAGCCATTTTTTAAGGCAACTAATTCAATTGAACCCACTAGGGTTTTCTTATTTTTTTGGTATCTATGAACATAATTGGAAGCCTCAAGCATTTCCTCAGCATCACCTGTATCAAACCATTTTATATCTTTTTTGAGCGAGAATACTTTGAGTTGTTGTTTCTCTAAATAATCAAGATGTACGTCAACTATTTCCAATTCTCCTCTTTTAGAAGGTTTGAGTTTCCTAACTACCGTTTTAGATTCTGAGTCATAAAAATATAATCCCGGTATCGTTAAATTACTTTTAGGTTTTTTTGGTTTTTCGATAATTGATTTGATTTTCCCTTTTTTCCCCAGATCAATTACAGCAGATTTTGAAGGATACTTAGTTTTTACAGCTAAGACCGCTGCACCCGACTTTATCGATTGCACTTGCTTTAGCGTTTTTTGAAAACTTTCTCCAATAAAAAGATTGTCCGCCAAGGCTAAGACAAATGGCTGTTTGGCAATAAATTTATTGGCAACATTTATTGCGTCAGGTATGCCCTTGGGCTTTGTCTGAAAGGTATATTTAAAACGCATGCCTAACTGACTTCCTGTGCCAAAGAGTTTTTTAAAAATCTGCATATCCTGTTTACGTGAAATAAATAATACTTCCTTAATACCCGCACTCATTAAATTGGACAGCGCATAGTAAAGTAATGGCTTATCATATAGGGGCAATAAGGGCTTTGGTGTCGCTTCGGTTGTTGGAAACAGACGAGTTCCCTTACCGGCAGCAAGAATAATTCCTTTTTTGAATCTCATTTAACTTTTTGTATCTGATTTACTGCTTATCAGATTTACGTTTCAGAAAATTTTTATTCCTTAAGTTCCTATATTCAGGATCTTTTTTTTGCATTTTTGCCATCATGGTATTCATGACATCTTCTTTATGAAGAGTTGCTGCATTCCATAAAGCAACATTTTCTAAGCCTTCTTTCACTGAATGATCTCTTGAATAATTAAGGACTTCTTTAGTAACCCACATGGCTAAAGGCGTTTTAGAAGCAAGTCTTTCAGCAATTTTAAATGCACTTTCCAACATTTCTTCATGATTTTCATGCAGAGAACTTACAAGCCCTACCTCTTTTGCTCTATCTGCAGAAACTTTTTCTCCCATCATTGTCCATTCTCTCGCAATACCAGCGGGAATGATTTTGGGTAGTCTTTGAATGGTACCAATGTCTGCAGCAAGCCCTACATTAATTTCTTCTATTAAAAAGAAAGCATCTTTTGTACATAATCTAATATCAGCAGCAGTTATTAAGTCTATTCCTCCTCCTATACATCCTCCTTGAACAGCGGCGATGACTGGAAAACGAGCTGTTTCCAAACAAGTAGCTGCGTTCTGTAAATAATGCAATTGTTGCAAGAAGTAACCTCTGCTTCTTCCAAGTTCATTTTCACTCTGGTTTTCAACTACATCATCCTTAAACATATTCAAATCTATGCCAGATGAAAAGTGAGGGCCTGTTGATGAAACAACCAAGGCTCTAACTTCACCACTACTATCTAATTCTTCAACTTCTTTGGGAAATAAATTCCAAAAATCCTCATTCATTGAGTTTCTTTTCTCAGGCCTGTTAAACCTTATATGGGCTATTGAATTATTTATCTCGACATCAAATGGTTTAGACATATTTTTTACTCGCATTAAATATTTGAACTATATAAACTATATATATATTTAAAACGTACTAAAATACATAAAAAATGCCTATTAATTACGATGAAATAATGTCTATGACATCTGAGAATGTTGAAATTTCTTACTCTGATAAGGATTCAATTCTCTATAGCCTTGGAGTTGGTCTAGGTAATGATCCGATGAATCTGGCAGAGTTAAAATATGTTTATGAAAACTCACAAGTTGCTTTACCTTCAATGGCTACAAACTTCCAATATCATTCGCCTCTACTTTTAAAAGCTAACATAAATTTCATTTTAGTAGTGCATGGTGAGCAAAAACTGTCTTTTTCAAATCCTCTGCCGGTATCTGGAGATTTTATTTCTAATGCTAAGGTAATAGGTTGCTATGATAAAGGTGCTGGCAAAGGTGCAATTATAGAAGTGGAGACTACAATAAACCAAAAAAAAGATAATACTGAAATCTGTAAACTTGTAAGCACAACATTTGCAAGAGGTGACGGAGGGTTTGGAGGTCCAGAATCTCCAAAGAGTGAAATATTTAAACCAGAAGGTGATCCAGATTTTGTTCACGAAATTAAAACTAAACCTGACCAAGCTTTGATTTTTAGACTTTCAGGTGATTATAATCCGCTACACTCTGATCCTAATTTTGCAAAGACTGCAGGATTTGAAAAACCTATCCTTCATGGCATGTGCACTTATGGTATAGCGTGCCGCTCACTCGTAGAAAGTGTATGTGAGGGTGATGCTAAAAGGTTAAAAAAATTTGATTGCCGTTTTTCATCCCCTGTATATCCTGGTGAAACAATCGTTACTGAAATGTGGAAGAACGGCAGTAAGGTTTACTATCAATCTAAAGTAAAAGAGCGAGACAAAATTGTAATTAAGAATGGAGTAAGTGAAATAACATGATACCAAAAGTTGGAATAGCAGAAGGAAAAGAACCTTTATTTTATAATGACTCTCATCACGCTTGGAGAGATGAAGTCAGAAAGTTTGTAGCTAAAGAAATAGCGCCGTTTGTTGAGGAATGGGAAGAAGCAGGAGAATTCCCAAGAGAATTATACAAAAAAGCCGCCGAAGTTGGTCTGATGGGCATGGGTTATGATGAGAAATACGGTGGTACTACTGAAGGCATTGATATATTCCACGGCATTGTAACTGCAGAAGAGTTTGCTCAAGGGTGTGGTGGTGTTTCTGCAAGTCTACTTTCTCATAATATTGCAATTCCTTTAATTCAGTCTCTTGGAACTGAAGAACAAAAAGAAAAATTTATTCCACCTGTTGTGAAGGGAGAAAAAATAGCGGCCCTTGCAATGACAGAGCCTTCTGGAGGCTCGGATGTTGCTAGCTTAAAAACTAAAGCTGTAAGAAAAGATGACCATTTTGTAGTTAATGGTTCAAAAATGTTCATTACAAGTGGCATGAGAGCAGACACTTTTGTTGTTGGAGTAAGAACTGGTGGCGAAGGAGCCTCAGGAATCTCTGTGCTTGTAATTGAAAAAGATACACCTGGATTTACTCAAACTCCACTTAAAAAAATGGGATGGTTAAGTTCTGATACAGCTGTTCTATATTTTGATGATTGCAAAGTTCCTGTTGAAAATTTAA
>ERZ802821.526-NODE-526-length-21516-cov-47.77_pt1 | contig 21516 bp, 27 predicted proteins | sample MGYA00345648_ERZ802821 | MGnify/ENA primary metagenome ERZ802821 (study PRJEB30503, sample SAMEA104212357) | marine metagenome | biome: Westerlies Biome; feature: [SRF] surface water layer (ENVO:00010504) within the epipelagic zone...; material: water (ENVO:00002006)... | reverse complement strand
CTCATGACAGGAGAACAAACAAGGTTGTCTGGGACACCACGTGAGGCAGGATGTGATCTTTACGCGTGCCGCGGGGAGGTGCGTTGCCGATGCCACGCCCTCCAGAACTCTCCGCACGGGCCGTGGCCCTGAAGCCGTCACTGACGCTAGCCATTGGAGCCCAGGCCAAGGCGTTGCAGCGAGCCGGGCGAGACATCTGCAGCCTCAGTGCCGGTGAGCCGGATTTCGACACGCCTGACTTCATTGTTGAGGCCACACGACAAGCCCTGCGTGATGGCATCACCCGCTACGGGCCGGCGGCTGGCGACCCCGAGCTCCGGGCAGCCGTTGCGGAGAAGTTGTCCAGCGGCAATGGAATCGCAACCAGCCCCGAACAGGTGCTGATCACCAACGGCGGCAAGCAGGCGATCTACAACCTGTTTCAGGTGCTGCTGAATCCAGGCGATGAGGTGTTGCTGCCCGCTCCTTACTGGCTGAGCTACCCGGAGATGGCGGCACTGGCCGGTGCCAAGGTCAAGCTCATTCCCACCCAGGCCGAGGAGGGATTCCGTCTCGATCTCACAGCTGTGGAGGCAGCGATCAGCCCTCGCAGTCGCCTTCTGGTGCTGAACTCCCCCGGCAACCCCACAGGGCGGGTGATGGAGCGCCAGGAGCTGGAAGGCGTGGCGGAGCTGGTGCGCCGTCATCCCCAGTTGCTGGTGATGAGTGATGAGATCTACGAGTTCCTGCTGGCGGAGGGGGAACAGCACCACAGCTTCGCGGCGATCGCGCCGGATCTCGCCGATCGCTGTTTCACCGTCAATGGCTTCGCCAAAGGCTGGGCCATGACGGGCTGGCGGCTTGGCTATCTCGCCGGACACCAGGACGTGATCAAGGCTGCCGCTGCGCTGCAGAGCCAGAGCACCAGCAATGTCTGCAGCTTTGCTCAACGAGGGGCCCTTGCGGCCATTCAGGGCCCACGTGATTGCGTTTCAGCGATGGCGGAGAGCTACAACCGTCGCCGGCAGCTGCTCACGGAGGGGTTGCAGGCGATTGAAGGGATCACCCTCGTTGAACCAAGAGGTGCTTTTTATGCCTTCCCGCAGTTGCCGGAATCGGCTGGTGGTTCGATGGACTTCTGCCGTCGCGCCCTCGAGCAGGCGGGTCTCGCCGTCGTCCCCGGTCTGGCCTTCGGGAACGACCGCTGCATTCGTCTGTCCTGCGCTGTGTCCCGTGAGACGATCAGGGATGGTCTGTCACGGCTGACGCAGCTGCTGGGCGAGACCTGAGCTGTTCCGATTCGACGTTTGACTTGATGCCAGGACGAGAACAACCGGCCGTGAAGGTCGCCGGTCTCATCACCGGTGTTGCCCTTGCGGCCGCCATGGGTAGCTGCAGCAGTGCACCACCCTCCGCAGAACAGGTTCTCAGGATCGGTGCCATCCCGGATCAGAACCCCGAGAAGTTGAACCGTCTCTACGGCTCCCTCTCGGACGAACTGAGTGATTCCCTCAATGTGGCGGTGCGGTACGTACCCGTCAGCAACTACGCGGCCGCCGTCAGCGCCTTCCGCAGCGGCAGTCTTGATCTGGTCTGGTTTGGTGGACTCACCGGTGTTCAAGCCCGTCTGCAGACCCCAGGGGCCATGGTGCTGGCCCAGCGAGACATCGATGCCGAGTTCACCAGTGTGTTCATCGCCAACGGAGCCAGCGGACTCCGGCCCATCACCAGTGCCGATCAACTGGTGCAGCTGAAGGGCCGCCGTCTGGCCTTCGGTTCCGAAAGCTCCACCTCCGGTCGGCTGATGCCCCAGTACTTCCTCGGGGAGAACGGCGTCACCATGGCCGATCTGGCGGGAGGTGCCCCCGGCTTCAGCGGCAGCCACGACGCCACGATTGCTGTGGTCGAGAGCGGGGCCTATGAGGTGGGTGCCCTGAACGAACAGGTCTGGCGCAGCAATGTGGACGAAGGCCGCGTGGATACCGACAAGGTGGCCGTGATCTGGAGGACTCCGCCCTACGTGGATTACCACTGGGTGGCCCGGCCCGATCTGGATGCGCGCTTCGGTAAAGGATTCACCGATCGTGTGCAGAGTTCCCTGCTGTCGCTGACACCCGCAACGGAACGGGGTGCCTTGGTTCTTGAGTTGTTCGGTGCCAAGCGGTTCATCCCGGCTCAAAACGAGGACTACGCCAAGATCGAAGCGGTGGGCCGTCAGCTGGGCAAAATCCGCTGATGGCTGTGCTGGAGCTGCGCCGGGCTGGACTGACCGGTCGGCTTCAACCCCTCGATCTCACCATTGATCACGGGGAGAGAACTGTCCTGCTGGGGCGGAGCGGGGCCGGCAAGTCCAGCCTGATCGGACTCTGCAACGGCAGCCTGTCCCCTGATCAGGGCCGTGTGCTCTGGCGAGGACACGACCTGCAACGCTGCCGCCCAGCCCAGCGCCGGCAGATCGGAACGCTCTGGCAGGACCTCAGGCTCGTGGAGGAACTGACCGTTCTCCAGAACATCAACACCGGTGCCCTCGGCCGCCATTCACTGCTCTGGGGCCTGCGCAACCTGTTGCAGCCACTGGAACCCGAGCTGGGAGACGCCATCCTGCGCCAGGTCGGACTTAGCACCGTGCTTCGTAATCAACGGGTGGCAGGGCTGTCAGGCGGTGAGCGCCAACGGGTGGCCCTGGCACGACTGTTGCGGCAGCAACCGACGCTGGTGCTGGCTGATGAACCGTTGTCTGCCCTCGACCCGCGCCTGTCGAATGATGTGCTGAACCTGCTGCTGAAGCAGTCGTCCTGCATGGTCAGCCTGCACCGGCCCGACCTGATGCAGCGTTTCCAACGGGTGCTGGGACTGCGGCAGGGTGAACTGGTGCTGGACGCCCCCCCCTCAGCCATCACCGAAGCAACCCTGGCATGGCTTTACAGCGAGGACTGACGCCAGCTCCCGCACTGATGGCTCTGGCTCCAGCGCTGGTTTTGCTGCCTCTTGGAATGGTGCTGTTGCGCGATCTCCATGGCGGTGGAGCCGAACAGATCGGTCGCTTCTGGCTGGCGGCCCTGCAACCCTCCCTGGATCCGTCGCTGCTGAAGCATCAGCTCATGGGCCTGCAGATCACAGCTCTGACGGCTCTCCTGGCCTGGAGCTTGAGCAGTCTGGTTGGACTGGTGCTTGGGCTGATCTGTTCCACCACGATCTGGTCCACGCTGATGGGGCGGCGCTGGCCGGCCCTGGTGGTGCGGCGTGGCCTGGCGCCATTGCGATCAATCCATGAACTGATCTGGGGGTTGTTGTTGCTTCAGCTGTTCGGCCTGAACGGCTGGGTGGCCGTGCTGGCCATTGTTCTTCCCTATTCGGCACTTCTGGCCAGGGTTCTGGCAGACCAGCTGGATCGCCATGAACCACCGGCTCTCGTCGCCCTGCAATGCGCCGGTGTACCTGCCGTGATCAATCTGTGCACCAGCCTGATGCCGCCCGTCGCCACAGCGTTGCGTGACCACATCGGCCATCGCCTGGATTGTGCCCTGCGATCCGCCCTGCTGCTGGGCATCTTCGGCCTTGGGGGATTGGGAACCGAGCTGATGCTCAGCCTGCAATCCCTGCGCTTTCGTGAACTCTGGAGCGGCTTGTGGCTGATGGCGCTGCTGCTGGTGGCGGTGAATCTGATGATCCGGCGCCTGTCCGCCCGCCATGGCCTGCTGCTGCTGGCACTGATGCTGCCGCTGGTCACGCCGTTGTGGAGCAGCGGGTTGAACCACGATCTCTCACCACCCAGCTGGGTTGAAGGGACTCCGTGGCCTTCACCCGCACTGTGGAGTGAAGGCCTGAGCCAGGCATGGATGGAGACGCCATGGCTGGAGCTGATTGGTGGCACCCTCCTGATCACCCTGCTGGCCTCCGGAGTTGCCATCGGCCTGCCACCGTTGCTGCGGTTGATCGCTCCAGGGCCTGTTGCGGGCTGGGTCCTGAAAGCGGGCTGGACGCTGATGCGATTGTTGCCGCCACCCCTGACGGCGTTGTTGCTCATGCTGGCCAGCAAACCGACCCTGGCCGTGGCGGCGTTGGCCTTGGGCCTGCACCACAGCGGTGTGATGGGGCTGGTGCTGGAGGACGGGCTCGAGCGCGTGGATGTCCGCGACCAACAAGCCATGGTTGCCCTGGGCGCTCCGCCCCGCTCCGCCTGGTTGTTCGGTGTGTTGTCGCCAGCGAGTCAGCGCTATCTCGCCTACGCCGCTTACCGCAGTGATGTGATCCTCCGGGATACGGCCGTCGTCGGTCTGGTGGGGGGTGCTGGCCTGGGTTGGCAGCTGATGGAGGCACTGTCCTCCTTTTACTGGCCACTGGTGGCCTGGTTGGTCATGGTTTATGCCGCGTTGACGTTGCTCGGCGAGCTGGTCTGTGAACGGCTCCAGGAGGCGGCATGAAACCCAAGCAGCTGCTGGTGGTCGGGGATAGCGGGGTGTACGGCTGGGGAGATCGAGAGGCCGGGGGATGGTGCGAGCGTCTGCGCAGGGACTGGATGCAGCTGCCGGCGGCTCCGGTGGTTTACCCCTTGGGCATCCGTGGCGATGGATTGGAACGGGTGGCCGCTCGCTGGCGGAGCGAGTGGCAGTGTCGCGGCGAGCTGCGGCGGCAGACCCCGGAGGGGGTACTGCTGGCCGTCGGACTGAACGACACCGCACGGGTGGGCCGGCCGGATGGTCGCCAGCAACTGAACCTTGAGGCCTATGGCTTCGGCATGGGGCAGCTGCTCAACGACATGAAGGCGGAGACGCAGGTGCTGGTGATCGGTCTGACGCCAGTGGATGAGCACGTCATGCCCTTTGCTGACTGTCTCTGGTACAGCAATGAGGATGTGGCGGCCCATGAAGCCGTGTTGGCCGAAACCTGTCGCGACGCCGACATCCCCTTCCTGCCACTGCACCGATCCATGCTGGAGGAGCCGGACTGGCTGACCTGGATGGAACCCGATGGCCTTCATCTCAATGGCGAGGGGCACCACTTCATCCACCGGCGAATCCGCAGCTGGACAGCCCTGCAGACCTGGGCGGAATTATTGCCACACACCACAACAACACCTGTCCTTGGATGACTGACGCCACACGGATCCCTAATATCTCCGAACCCTGACATTCGGATGTGGTGGCCGATCGTTCCTTCGAGCAAACAACAGGACAGCCCTTTGCTCAGCAGCCTCCTGCTCAGCGGAAGACCACCCTCAAGTGGGACGACAACGGTGAACTCACCTCGATCGACATGGCCCGCATCATTGATCGCCTGACCCAGCCGGAGCTGAATCGCTGCGACCTGGACACCCCCTGAGCCTCAGCTGGGCGCCATGCTCGCTTTCGCCTCGGCGTAGAAGCTGAGGTCGATGCTGCTGCGTCCAGCTTCGCTGGCCATCGACTCAACCCGCCGGCGAACGGCAGGTCGAACGAAGAACGGCACGTCCTTCTTCAAGGCTGCCAAGGCCTCCGGTTGCCAATCCATGGGTCAGAGCTGATCAACACCGCGACCATATCCGGCACCTTCGTGCCGGAATCAGGCACCCAGGTGGGCGGTCGCAGAACCCGAAACAACAAACGCTGAAGACAGTTGCTTCAGCACCATGACCACATCCGGATGGCAGCGGCGCGAGCTGCGGCGGACTCTTCCCCCTGCAGTTCGCCAACGCAACATCAAGGTTCTCAATCACCTCGGCATCGCCGGGATGATTGCCTCGCGCCAGACCCGACGGGGACCAGAGGAGCGGGACGATCTCGAGCAGGAGGCCCGTGTTGGGTTGATTCGTGGCTGGGAGCGGTTTGATCCACGGCGCGGTCTCAAACCCTCAACATTCCTGAGCACGGCCGCCAACGGACAGGTGCTTCACTTCCGGCGCGATCGGGCCGGCACGATTCGGGTGCCCTGGCGGCTGCGGGACACCTATGTGAAAGGCCAGACGATGCAGCAGGAGCAATTGCAACGTGGTGGGCCGGCCCTGTCGGACGCTCAGCTGGCCGACGCTCTCAACATCACGGTTCAGCGCTGGCAGGAAGCCTGCAGCAGTCAGCAAGCACAACGCACAGCGCCCATCAGCGCCATCCACGAGCAGGCCAGCAACCCGGGGAACGACGATCCGGAGGACCGCTGGCTGGACCGTGCCCTGCCGTTGCTGAAGCCACAGCAACGCCAGCTTCTGCAGCGGCACTTCATCGAAGGGGACAGTGTGCGACGCATCGCATCAGCCACCGGCGTGCCGCAACACCAGCTGCGCAAGTCCATCCGTAACGCGATCGAGCTCTTGCAGCACTGGGCGGAGCAGGACGGTCTGCTGCCGCTCAGATCCTGCCGCCAAGCCACAGCATCGCCATAACGGCGGCCAGCAAGGTCTGCAGAGCATTCACCAGTTCATTGCTCAACCAGCGGAACCGATCCTGTGCGAGGGCCCCAAGCAGGCTCTCCGCCAGGGTGGCCAGGAGACCGATCAGCATCACCACCAGGCTGACGCTGATCGATGGCAGCAGTTGCAGCTGCCACATCACCAGGGTCATCAGCACGCTGCCGGCGGCACTGGCCAGGGTTCCCGCCAGGCTGATGGCTCCTTCCGTGCCAGGCGGCACGGAACGCAGGGTTGTGATCAGCACCGGCCGGCGGCCCCAGCGCTTGCCGATTTCGCTGCCGAAGGTGTCGGCCAGCTTGGCGGCAAAGCTTGCCGAGAATCCAACCAACAGCAGTGACCTCGGTTCAACACCCGCGCCGATCAACAGCGCCAGACATGCACCGGTGGCTGCCGATCCCCAGACATTTTCCGGTCCACGGCGGCCGCCTCGGGCCTCCGCCAGACCACGCTCCTGCTTCTCGCGCAGGCCGAGCCGGGTCACCAGGCTGCCCAGCACCAGATAGGCCACCACAGCCACCCATCCACGCCAGCCGAGACAACCCCAGAGAATCGTGCCCAGAGCACCCGCATGAACCCAGCCGGCAGGGGTGAGCAGAGGGGCGCGTTGGGCCACAGCAATCAGGACGGTGTTGAGCAGCAGGGCTTGAATCCAGATCATTGATGCCGTGTTGCAGTGCCGTAAGCAAAGGCCCTGAACAGGTCCTTGCATCGCAGAATCATCGCTGTTGTGAGTGGAACTCTCGGCATGCTGTTCAACCAGAACAAGGGCTTCTTCCTGACGCTCGACGAAACCGCCGAGCCGGTCAGCCTGGACCTGCCCGAAGCAGCCGCAGTTGAAGAGCCCGCTGCTGACGCGTCAGTGACTGCGCAGCCATCTCTTGTCGTGGCAGCCGTGGAAGCCCCCGCCGCCAGCGAGGCCACGACCAGCGAGGCCAAGGCTGTTGATGAAGTGGCTGCTGCAGTAGCTGCGGTGCAGACCACCGCTGAGGCCATCTCTGCAGAACTCGCTGCAACCCAGGCCGCCCGTCCGGCCGTCACGATGAGCACCTATGCCCCTGACAACCTCATGCCTGGCGCAGGGCTGATGGCTCGCAAACGTCGTCCGGGTGCCGGCATGAAGGGATTCATGACCATCGCCGGTGATCTGTTCAAAAGCTGATTGGCGGCAAACTCATCCATCTCGCCACTGGACCAGCTCAACGCTGCCGCGCACGGCAGCCGTTGAGCTGCGCAGGATTGAGCTGCCCAGATGCACGGGGTGCCACCCCCTGGTGGTGAACAACTGATCCTCCGCGTCGCTCCACCCCCCCTCCGGACCAACCAGCAACCAGACCATGCCGTTGTCGTTGTCGTTGGTGGTCTGCTTTAGCCAGTCACTCAGTGCAGGTGTATCAGCACGGCGGGTGACACCCACGGCCACGGGGTCGCTGCTGTTGGGCCATTGAGCAAGGTTGCAGGCTGGTTTCAAGGTGGGCAACCACAGCCGTTCGCACTGCTCCACAGCCTCCTGCAGGATCGTGGCCCAACGCTCGGGGCGATCCTCGGCCTGGGGTGTGGAGCGGTCGGCGCGAAGCGGCTGAATCTCATCCACGCCGAGTTCACAGGCCATGCGCAGCGCGTCTTCAAAGCCGCGACGGATCAAGGACAGGCCAAGACCCAGCCGCGGGACGGGTGCAGGTTCAATCTGATCGGCTGGACGCGCGAGCTGCAGAGCATCAGCGCTGATCAACGGCGCTTGCCAGAGCGATCCGCAGCCATCGACCACGTCAATGGTGTCCCCAACGCGGCAACGCAGCACCCGTCGCAGGTAGTGCTGTTCGGAGCGTTCCAACGGGACGCTTGGATCGCCGGTCTCAACAGCTGCCAGACGCTGGGGTGCAATCAGCAGCCGTCGCCGCTCAGCCACCTGACGGGAAAAGACTGTCGGGGTGATCCTCCACAGGCCAATCCTCGTTGACACCGCCGATCACCACCTCTTCGATCTGCACCACATCCGTGTCGAGCTGACGCAGGGCATTGATCAGCACATCGATCCCGACGCCATCGCTGGTGCCCATATCGACCCAGCAACGGCCCCATTCGGCCTGATATTCCAGCTGGCCCATGTTGTGCATCAATGCCGGCATCAGCGAATCGGCTTCGTCGTTGTCGTAGGTCATCCAGCTGAGATCGGCGCCCTCCTCATGGACCTGAAGGTTTTCAGCGTTGAAGCCGCCGAGACGACCGATCACATACCAGCTGTCGAAGATGCCATCGACGTAATTGCGCTCCCCCTGACTCGGCGGTGAAGCGAAACGCAGCCAGATCCAGCAGTTGAACGGATCCACCTCGCGGAAACGAACGTCCATGGAGGGACCAGTGATGTGGGTTCATCATCGGTCAAGCTGAGGTCCATGCTGGAACTTCAGGCCCTCAACTACGCGCCGGCCACCGCTTCAGGGCCGTTGCTGAAGGATGTCGCCCTCAAGGCCGACATCGGCCGGCCGGTGCTGGTGGCCGGAGCGAGCGGCAGCGGCAAGACCAGCCTGCTGGAAGTCATCGCCGGCCTCAGTGGCCAGCAACGGGGCAGCATTCGCTGGAAGGGGCAGGAACTGAGCCAACGGCAGCGCCGCTGGCTCAGTGGCATGGTGTTCCAGTTCCCGGAACGCCATTTCCTGGGGTTGACCATCGCCCAGGAGCTGCGTCTTGGCCACAGGCGACTTAGCGGAGATCAACAGCAAGCTGCGCTGAACACAGTCGGACTGGCAAACATTCGACTGAGTGACGCACCGGAACGGCTCAGTGGCGGCCAGCAACGTCGCTTGGCCCTGGCGGTGCAACTGCTGCGGGGCGCAGAACTGCTGCTGCTGGACGAACCAACGGCTGGGTTGGACTGGTCCGTGCGCGCTGACGTGCTGAACCTGCTGAGCCAGCTCTCCAAGCAGCGGGTGCTGATCGTGGTGACCCATGAGCCGCAACTGTTCCACGACTGGAGCTGCGAGCGCTATCAACTGCGGAACGGCCGATTGGAACCGGTGACTACATTGCCCGCAGCTTGAAGGACAACCATGGCCGACCGCCTGGTGAGAGCGACGGCCGCTGGCGGTGGCATCCGACTGGTGGCGGTGTCCACCACCGAAACCGTGCGGGAGGCAAGACGACGCCACGACCTCTCCTTCCTGTCCACGGTGATGCTGGGCCGGGCCATGGCAGCGGGCCTGATGCTGGCCAGCTCGATGAAAGTGCGGCATGGACGCGTGAATCTCCGACTCGGTTCGGATGGCCCACTGCGGGGGCTGATGGTGGATGCCGGCAGGGACGGGACGGTGCGGGGATACGTGGGTGACAACACCCTGGAGCTGGATCCGGTGATCGACGCCGATGGCAACTACAGCTTCGACTTCAAGGCCGCTGCTGGCACCGGCTATCTGCATGTCATGCGGGATGACGGCAAGGGGGAGCCGTTCAACAGCACCGTCGAACTGGTCAGCGGTGGCATCGGCGATGACGTCGCCTCCTACCTGCTGCACTCGGAGCAGACACCATCAGCGGTGTTTGTGGGTGAACGGATCAGCAGCCAGCAACTGCACAGCAGTGGAGGTTTGCTGGTGCAGATCCTGCCCAAAGCGGCGGAAGAGCCCGCACTGGTGGAACTACTCGATCAGCGCTGCCGCGAGATTGAAGACTTCAGCGGACGACTTGATCGTTGCGGCGACCAGCTGGAGGACCTGCTCGTTGATGTCTTCCCGGATCTGGATCCACGCCCCCTCGAAGACGCGGATGCCAGTCAACCTGTGAATTTTCACTGCCGCTGCACCCGAGAGCGCAGCGTCGCGGCACTGCTGCTCATGGGTCGCACCGAGCTGGCCGACATGCTGGAAAAAGACGGGGGAGCAGAACTCAACTGCCACTTCTGCAGCAACCGCTATGAGGTGAGCGGGCCAGAATTGGAAGGGCTCATCGCAGAGCTGGCTGCAGCGAGCTAGGCCAGCAGCAGCGCAGCGAGCCACAGCAGCAGCGCAGCAGGAACAGCCTGAACCTGTTCAAGACTCAGATTCAACTGATTGAAGGCGGTGGGAGACAACGACGCCGTCAGGACGCTGCCCACCACCAATCCAAGGCCAAGCACCAGCAAGCACCATCCAAGGGAGGGGAGCGGCCGACGGCCCCGTCGGATCTGACTGAGGAAACAGCCGATCAGACCCAGGGCCAGAACCAATTGACCGGCACCGGGTGAGAACAGCAACAGCAGCAGCGCTGCTGCACCGGCCACGAGGCGCACCACAAGACCCTGACCTTCGACGAGAGACCAGGAGGGAGACATCCCGGACAACGACGGCGGCGACTGGGGCAGGCGGGGCCGCAGCCGTTGCAGAACACTGACGCCAGGCAGTGATGGATTCCCCGATGCTGCCGATTCCTCCTTCTGGGATGCCGAGGCAGCTGCAGCACTGACCTGTCCCTGCTGACGGTCCCTCAGGCGGGCCATCAGAACAGCGTCATAGGCCGCCTCAACCCGCGCCTTGGCCTGGGGGTCATCCTCAGTCTGCGCCAGGCAACGGCTGCGGGCCGCCTGAACCTCGTCAAAGCTGGCCCCGGGGCTCAGGCCTAGACGGTCATAGGGATCATCCGAGCCGGACGAAGGACCGGATTCACCGACGGCAGCCATGCCCTTTCAGCAACAACATGACAAGAGCGTATCGAGACCGGCTCAGAACAGAGCGCTGCCGTGACGGAAACCCTCAGAACGCTCGAGGTTCTGGCGGCAACTCTGGGCTTCGGAACGATTCAACCAACGCCGTTTTTTGATCAGGGGCATCTGCGGGGGAAGGTGAAAACCTTCCAGCATTTCCACAGATTCGGGGGTGGGACGAAAGCAGACGTACTCGGTGCCGCCGTCCGCCGTGCCTCGCACAAGCCAGAGACTCTCCAAGTGATCGTCACGGTTCAGTCGGTGCAGTCTGGCGATCAGACGCGACCCCCGCGAGCAGGTGAGGGCTTGCGCACCAGCTGTCAACCAGAAAGGTCTTGCATATGGTTAAGGGATGGTTAATGATGAATCACTTGGGTTTGATGCTTTGAACACCCTGCATGAACTGCTGGCACTGATGGCCGTGGAGGAAAAGGCCAGAACCTGCCATTCCCGCGCCGAAGCGCAGCGCTGCATCCACGAAGCCGAACAGCGGCGACGCAATCTCTGGGGCACGAAGCAGGCGATACGGTTCAGCTCCAGCTGAACGGCTCCTCAGAGGCTGATCGGCTCCACCCCACTCACCACTGGAGCCACATTGCTCAGCTCAAAATCGGGATGGTCCTCTTTCAGTTGATTGAGGTTCCACTCGTTCTTGAACAACAGCACAGGCCTGTTCCAGGCATCGCGCACGGTTTTGCAGTTGAAAATCCTGCCCACCTTCTCCAGTTCCGACCAACCGCCGGCGACCCAGCGCGCCACCTGAAAACCAAGGGGCTCCAGCCGCGTTTCAACGCCGTATTCATTTTCAAGACGGTGCTGAACCACTTCCAGCTGCAGCTGACCGACCGCCGCGAGGATCGGATCGCGTTTGCTCTCATCGGTGTCGTAAAGGATCTGAACCGCACCCTCTTCCCGTAATTCATTCACCCCCTTGCGGAAGTTCTTGAAGGCGGACGGGTTTGGATTGCGCAACCAACTGAAGATCTCCGGGCTGAAACAGGGAATGCCCTCGAATTCCACTTTTGTCCCCACATACAGGGTGTCGCCGATCGAGAACATGCCCGGGTTGTTCAGGCCGATCACGTCGCCGGGGTAGGCGTCCTCGACCACTGCTCGCTCCTGCCCGAACAGCTTCTGCGGTCTGGATAACCGGATCGCCTTGCCGGTGCGCGCGTGCTTCACCGTCATGTCTTTCTCAAAGCGACCGCTGCAGACGCGCACAAACGCGACCCGGTCCCGGTGACGGGGGTCCATGTTGGCCTGAAGCTTGAACACGAAGCCGCTGAACCCTTCCCGCAGCGGATCGATCAATCCCTCGCTGCTGGAACGGGCGATCGGACGCTGGGCCATTTCCAGAAAGGCATCCAGAAACGGCCTCACCCCGAAGTTCGTCATCGCTGAGCCGAAGAACACCGGTGTGAGCTCACCGGCATGCACCATTTCGATGTCCAGCTCAGCTCCGGCGGCATCGAGCAACTCCATCTCCTCGATCGCCAGATCCAACAACTCCTCCTCCACCAGCTCCCGCAGGGCCGGATCATCCAGGGACAACTTCTGTTCCGCGGCCTGTTTGCCCCGTTCAGCCCGACTGAACAGAACCACCTCACGGCTGCGGCGATCGATCACCCCGCGGAACTGCTCACCGCTGCCGATCGGCCAGTTGACAGCCCAGGGGGTCAGCTCGAGTTCCGATTCAATTTCATCCAGAAGCGTCAGGGGCTCCCGGCCGGGACGATCCATCTTGTTGATGAAGGTGAAGATCGGGATCTTGCGCATCCGACACACCTCAAACAACTTCCGCGTCTGAGGCTCCAGGCCCTTGGCGGCGTCCTCGAGCATCACGGCGTTATCGGCCGCCGCCAGGGTGCGATAGGTGTCCTCGGAGAAGTCCTGGTGACCAGGCGTGTCGAGCAGGTTGATCGTGGTGGTGTCGTAGTCGAACTGCAGCACCGTCGAAGTGATCGAGATGCCCCGCTGTTTCTCCAGCTCCATCCAGTCGGAGGTCACCTTGCGTTGCTCGCCCCGGGCCTTCACCGCACCGGCCTGCTGAATCGCACCGCCGTACAGCAGCAGCTTCTCCGTCAGGGTTGTCTTGCCAGCATCCGGATGGGAAATGATCGCGAAGTTGCGGCGACGATCCACCGCCTCCGCCACCAATCCGGCCAGGTCCGTTTCAGTCGCCGTCGTGCCGCTCATCGCTCGCTGTCAATCCACCAAGCCTGACACCACCAGATAACGGTCGTCCTCCGTCTCCACCGTGAGTCCGTCCAATCCCACCAGCGCCAACTGCTGTTGCACTTCCTCAGGCGTGAAGGCAGCCACCAAGGAAGCACAGAAGTCTTGAATCAACACCGCCGGGGCATCAAAGCAATGGAGCTGCTGCAGACGGTGCACCTCCGCCAACGCGGCCGGACGGCGCAAGTCGCGGTGCAGCACCCGGCAACCCGGAGCCGCCAGCTTGCGGGTGAGTCCCCAGAGCAGCCCTGGCTCATGCAGGTGATGGAGAAGGCTGTTGCTGACGATCAGATCGACGGGTTCCAGCGCCAGATCCTGAAGGGTGCTGCATCGCAGGTCGATCGAAAGACCCTGCTGATCCGCCCGCTCCCTGGCCACCTGCAGCATCGCTGGGGAGCCATCCACGCCGATGACCTGCGATGCAGGAAACCGTTGGGCAAGGGGCAGGCTGATGTTCCCCGGCCCGCAGCCCAAATCGAGGATCACGGCAGGATCAGAAGCAGCGCGACCTGAAGCGGAACTCAGCAGAGCTTCGATCCGATCGAGAGTGCGTTGATCACCGCCGCTGAAATCGGCTGCGGCGTAGGCCAACACCTGCGCCGGGTCGACCATCAGCTCGGGTTCCGGCAAACGCTGCATCCGAGGCCTTACGTCAACCAACAGTCTGCTCGGGACACTGCCAATGGTGGCGAGCACCCCTTGCTGCCCCCATCTGTGGCGTTAGGGTTTCGACAACATCTGTGCTCTACCGCACGTGACCCTGACCCCGAATCGCGTGGAGGTCGCTGCGAGCGACAGCGCCCGTTTCAGCGACTTTCCCGCCACCGCTCCAGCCGCTAATCCTGTCTTCTACAGGACCTACAGCCGCAAAACCGCTGATGGCCGTGAAAGCTGGAGCCAGGTTGGCGAGCGCAATCTCGGAGGCCTGCGGCAGCTGGGTGGACTGAACGATGAGGAAGTGGCGCTGCTGGCGCGGATGCAGAGCGAGAAAAAAGCCCTGCCATCCGGCCGTTGGCTCTGGATCGGCGGCACCGGTTGGATTGAGCAGTCGGTCAACTTCTCCGGTGCTTACAACTGCACCTCCACCAACCTGGTGGACTGGCAGGCCTTTGGTCTGATGATGGACCTGGCGATGATGGGCTGCGGCACCGGCGCCATCATCGAGCCGCACCTGATCGATCGGCTGCCGGTGGTGCGCAACACCCTCAAGGTGTTGTCGGTTTCCGACATCGGCATCACGGCAGCTGGACAGCGGCAGGACGACTGCACCCACACCATCGAGGGCAACCGCGTTCAGATCAAGGTGGGCGACACCCGCCGGGGGTGGGTGGATAGCTACCAACTGATGCTGGAGCTGAGCAGTGATCCCCGCTTCAACGGCGGAACCGTTGAGATCGACGTCGACCTCAACGACGTTCGTCCCGTCGGCGAGACCTTGAAAGGCTTCGGCGGCATGGCCAACCCCGTGAAGCTGAAGGACCTCTACGCCCGCGTGGCCCGACTGCTGAACAAGGCCATCGGCCGGCGCCTGACGTCTGTGGAGTGCTGCCTGCTGATCGATGAAGCCGCCGTCACCATCGTGGCCGGCAACATCCGCCGGAGTGCTGGCATGCGCCAGTTCGCTGCTGATGACAGCGCGGCGTCGTCCGCCAAGGACAACCTCTGGCAACAGGATGAGGATGGCAACTGGCGCATCGACCCGGAACGGGATGCCCTGCGCATGGCAAACCACACCCGCGTCTACCACTCACGTCCGAGCAAAGAGGTGGTGCTGGCCGCGGTGACCAAGCAGTTCCACTCCGGCGAAGGAGCCATCCAGTTCGCCCCGGAAGCGATCGCTCGCTCCAACGCCGATCTGCTCAGCACCCCCGAACTGCGCAGCGAGTTCATCGAGATCTACTGCGATCAGGGCAAGGAGGAAGCCGGTCGCTGGCTCAGCACCAACCACGGACCGATCGCCCCAGCGGAGCTGGAGCACCGCCTCAGCCGCTATGGCCTCAACCCCTGCGGTGAAATTCTGGGGGCTGATTTCCACTGCAACCTGGCGGAAATCCATCTCAACCAGATCGATCCCAGCGACGAGGAGGGACAGGCCGATGCCTTCCGGGCTGCAGCCCTGTCGGTGGCATGCCTGCTCAACCACCGCTTCGAGGTGGAGCGCTACCGCCAGAGCCGCGAATGGGATCCGATCGTGGGCGTCAGCTTCACCGGTCTGTTCGATTTCTTCGTGCATGCCTTCGGCAGCGAATGGCTGCGTTGGTGGGAAGCCGGCCGACCCGAAACCGATGAAGGCCGTGCCTTCAAGGCCAAGGAAGCTGACTACCTGAGCCGCTGGAAGCAAGTGGTGAATGAGACGGTTTGGGATTACTGCGACCGCCATGGCCTGCGCCGCCCCAACCGCTGCACCACCGTGCAGCCGGCTGGCACCAAAAGCCTGCTGACCGGAGCAGCCCCCGGCTGGCACCCCCCCAAGGCGCAACGGTTCATCCGCCGCATCACCTTCCGCAAGAACGATCCCGTGGCCATGGCCTGCATGGACTACGGCTACACCGTGGTGCCCTCCCAGTCCGACAAGGACGAGCAGGGGCGTCTGCTCGATGATCCATTCGATCCCCGCTGCACCGAATGGTTGGTGGAGATCCCCACGGAAGTGAGCTGGGCCAATCTGCCTGGCGCCGATGCGGTGGACATCAACGGCTTCTCAGCCATGGCCCAGTTCGATTTCTACATGCAGGTGCAGACGCACTACACCGCCCACAACACCTCCGCCACGATCGAATTCCGCGATCACGAAATCGAGCCCCTGGCGGATGCGCTGCACAAGGCAATGGACAACGGTGAGGGCTACATCTCCGCAGCACTGCTGGCCCGTTTTGATGCCAATGCCACCTTCCCCCGCCTTCCGTTTGAGCCCATCGATGCGGCCACCTACGAACGGCTGCAATCCGAAGTGATCCAACGCCGCATCAGCAGCGATTTCTTCGAGGCACTGCAGCGCTACGACAGCGGAGAACTGAAGGAAGCAGGACCGGCCGGCTGTGATTCCGACAAGTGCCTGCTTCCCTTGGCCAAACCGGAAAGCTGATCTCAGGCTTCAGCTGACTTAAAGTTGGATAGCGCCTGACCGCTCAGGCGCTGACCCCCTGGAGAGGTGGTCGAGTGGTTTATGGCTCTGGTCTTGAAAACCAGCGTGTCTTCACGGGCACCGTGGGTTCGAATCCCACCCTCTCCGTTTTTCAATAATCACCACAGCTTCAAAGCCCCGTCGTCGTTGACGGGATTTTTTGTTGCGCTGAAAGGAATCTCGAAAAGCGCTAAAAGGAGTACGGATACATAGATCATGTTGCAACCCTAATCCAGTTAGGTGAGTGGTAAAAAGCATTCAATCCAGCTCAACTGCTTTTATCTGTTCGCGGTAGATGAACAGCGCTCTTTACTCACTAAAGCTAATTTACAGCAAATATTCAATTCATTAATATTTTTCAGTATGAAGTTGGCCGAGGAGGCCCTTCGCCAGGAAGAACGCGGAGGTCAAAACTAACACGAGTTGATGATGTCGTATTAATTTTTGATCCATGGCTGTTATTTACACCGTCAAAAAGAAGCATCTGACCAAATTTCATCGTAATGGGCTCGTGATCTTCAGCACCTTCTGTCCCTTCAATCCAAAGAGAGTTGTCTCCCCATACATTTGTCAATGGAACCCACACATTAATCCTACCCTGCTCAACCCCAAAATCTCGATCGCGATGAAAAACGCTGCTTCCTAGTCCGCTGTAATGAAAGCGAAACGAAGGCGGGCTCTGGTAATTAGCAACACCACCAATTTCTTTGTCTAGCACATTCAGCACAAACGACTGATAGATTTCCAGAATGGACGAGAACGACTTAGCCAACTGATTGGCGGTTGGACTGATATTGCAAGTCTTGACTTTATTCAAACGATGAATTATCTCAAGCTCCTGGACTCCCAAAACCTCGCAAGCCCACTTCCTGAAGTCATAGCGGGCTGAATCGTACTCTACAATGATTGGGTTCATACTAATAACATATTCTGAATGCGCCAAAATTAGGCTAAACTTTGTGGAAAAATGGAGTGAAGAATATTGACGATATATTTTAGAATATATCGCTTGTAAGGCGAATGAATTCTTCAGGATAGCAAAGCCATAAACGTCTAGGAGTCATTGGCTTGCGGGGCTGCAACAGGCTCCGCAAGCAAGAACAGTGCGATGCGTGTCTTGATACTTAGATCGCAAGTATAGCCGCTAGTCACCTAGTTATGCAGTCCAAGTGACAATCACATCAAGTATATTCAATTAGATCTGCAGGATAAATAGCAAACATCTCATGCTGTCAATTCTGTATGGAAAAATTTTGCGAGCCAGCAATTACGAAGCCGTCTATCAAGATGCCAGATCAAGATTGGGCAGGTCTTTGGTCGCCGCGAAAGTCACCCACATCACTGCAGTGCCTTTGCCAGTGTTTCCCATTGTGTGAGGAGGAGTTTTGGGGCCAAGAACAAAGGACTCATCCGTTCCCCACGATTGACTCGTTCCATCCTCCTTGGTTAAGGTCAATTCCCCCTGTTCGATGTAGCCAAGCAATGGCGTTGCATGAGTGTGAAGGGGAAAAGTTGCACCTTCCTCAAATTCAGCGCGCACCAGACGCATTTCGGCTTGACCGGAGGGGTAATTAAACGCATCTCCCTCAATAGTTGTGGATGAACTGAACATATCAGTAACTGTAATAGGTTCAGCGCTGGCAACAGCTGGAAGCACAAAAATAATTAGGGAGAAGAGCGTTGTAGCAATGAAGTTTAGCATTTTAAATACATTTTGAATCCACGTTAACCTGATGGACGTCCACTCGTTTGTTGCAATCGATACGATGTAAAAATATTAGGATTTATGTATATGGCTTGCCATGCGTAAGCCCAAAGACGGTTGGCTATCCGCACAACTTTCTAAAACCAATAGTTCAGAGGTCGCAACAGGTGAAGAAGAGGCCATCATTAGGCAGCAGGGGGCGCTTGCCGCTGCCTGTGCAGGTTCATGACGCATGAAGAAGCCGACAATCGACACGCAGCTGCCTGGCACACCGACCCGGAGGAGTCCGATGTGCTCTGCTCAGCCCAAAGCAAGCGCTACCTGCGGTTGGAACGTGCGCGGTTGCACACATTGAATGAGGTCCAGACCCATGCGCCTTGGTTGGGGCGCCCAACGTGATCGACAGTGCGTTGAAGCAAAATTGCGCAGTTGTCAAAATCAGCTCGTCAACGTCTTCCTTCAAGTCCGTGTCCATTACGACTGTGATCACACTCAAAATCGATGACCACTTCAGCGAGTGGGTCAAATCTTTCGACAGCGATCTGGCTGGGGAGCGTCACGCTGAATTCGGCATTAAACCTCTCTAACAAGGAGTCAGTAAGGACGACCCCACCAAAATTGTTGTGATTCACCAAGCCCCTGAAGGAGCTGCTGAGGCATTTATTGCCAAGTACGCAGAGTGGATCACTAGTCATGGCGTTGATCTCACCTCGGCTCAACCAAGCGAATGGGTGGCTAGCTAAAAGTCAATGTTGGCAGCGGTTCAGATCCTTGGAGCGATCTGTGTCAGAAGGTCAGCGGCATAACCAACGCTTAGCCAGCTCCAGGAGCCCAACCAGCCTCAGCACGCCAAGTTGGTGCTAGGGCTTGCACCGGTTTTTATGCGTGCTGAAGTTTTCCAGATGGTTTGTTCCAACACAGTTCACACACCTAAAGGTGCTTTACAACGGACTTACAACCGAATGAGGTTCCATGAGCCGATCAAGGTCGTACAACCGCTTTCATCGTTATCTGGCTCGGCAGAAACGCCGTGGACTGCGCTCCGTCCTTCCGCAGTACCAGATGGAGTTCGAGTACTACGGAACGCCCATTGATCACAGCCAAGACATGCTCAACAGGCTGAAAGGACGTGAAATCGAGCTTGAGCTGCTGGAAGCTCAGGCCTGACTGATTAACTAGCCAGCTTCAGGAGCCCAACCAGCTTCAGCAAGCCAGGTTGGTGCCCAGAACTTGCATCTCATCTTGAGGTGGTCGGCTGTGCCAGCTGACTTCAGAGCCTTCGGTGGAACGCCCAACGTGTTTGACGTGTTGCAAAGAACACAGTATGTGATGTTGAGTCCCGCACATTGATCGAGTCTGATCCACTAAACATCGGGGGACGCGACAAAATATCGGAATTATTCGTATGTGTTATGAACTGGCATCTACAAGAACAGATCGAAATTTATCGATCGATGCTCTATCGAGAGGAATATCTACCTCCAGATCCTCATGCATGCGAGCACTGTGGACCTATTTTGCGAAAAATTGAGATATTGCAGAAGGAACTCGAAAGTTTCGAAAATCAAGCCGCTGCCTAATTTTTCGTTTCAAGCCAGGGCGTGATCGACAAGAAACACCAGGATCAGATCCGTGCCATCAGATCAACCCTGGAACAAATCGAGGGTGAGCCGCCCATCGTGATTGAGGTGTGACGGTTGGCCACAGCTGATGAGCCACAACATCAGACCTTACGAGAAGTCAGTCGGCAAGATTGATTTGGAGGATGAGCGTCCTGTTGTCGGTGTCGTCCAATACCTGTTTCACAGGCCTTCACGGGAAATTTTCTGGAATCCAAAAATGACCAAAAGAGGTGTTGCCGAACACGCTCTTTGGTCCCACATTTGTTGGGCGCGGACATGGGGAGTTCTTCCTCACGCGACGGCCTCAGTAGAGCGATCTGAGAGCTGGCAGGACCCCTGTCTCTTGCGTGAGCGATCGCGGGAGACACCGTTCTGTGCAACGGAATCCTGAAATGAGTCAGTGCATATGGCTCATAGCTCTGATTCAGAGCAAGCTTGTGGATGCAGACACTGCATCGCTCGGGAAGAGCAAGCTCTTCTCGCAGTTCCTGTAGTCCTTTCCCCGATCAGGTAGCTGGCTTGTAAGCCCTACCTGTAGAAGGGGCTGCATCAGGGCCTCAACCCCGACGTGATCGAGGGCTAGTCCTTAAGAAAGACCTGCTTCAAGGACCAACACTTGATTCATTCTCTTTTCCTCGGCAGTGAGGAAATCGGCCCACATCCCTATGAGGAAACTCAGAGTCGCTAAAGCCTGTACCTGCTCTTTCGAGCCAGGGCGTGTGTAGTTGAAGTCCATGAACATGCTGTCAGCGGCTGATCTCTGTTCCTGGCATCGGGCATCAATAGACATGATTAGGCCTCGTCATCGAATTTGTGTAAGTCGTACCGCAACTGTACAAGCATTCGTTGCATTACGTAATGAATTCGCTATCGACTCGTTATGTCCATCTCCAGCCAAGGCCTACTCATTTTCTTCTGCAGCTTCGGCGTGGCTCTCGTAGCCCTGAACCTCTACAAGTTGTCGCAGCCGGCAAGGGGCTGAGGCCAAAATTCAGACCCTTGAACGATGTGAGCCAAAAGGTCAGCGTTGAACCAGTTGATGACGCCTGAGCCATGGTGAAGAGGGCGGAAGGCGCGCCCCCAACAAGAGTTGAGCATCTACCGGGTCCCTAAAGGTTTGAACCCCTGCCCCCCTTGTCCTGTGTTGACGACGGCAGGGCCGCATAAACGGTTAAGCCAGCCAAGGATTTGTAACGAATAGAACATAGTGTCTCGAATTACTCAAGCGAGTCTGGCTCTGCGATCTAGTTATTGGGCTAGCAGCGGTCAATGAAATGAGGCTGATCAAACTCACCTCCGCCCCCAGAGGCTTTGAGTACTACAGGGTCTGCGACCAAGAAGGCGTCTGCCGAGTCGTAAGAGGCAATTGGGCAGCACAGCACCTCATGGGAGTCGATCCTGGCCTAGGAGCTACTCGAACAACCCCCTATCCAGCAGACTGGCCCGAAGGCGTTTAGGCAACGAACCCCGCCAAGTTGTCGAAATACCAGGTCAGAGTCTTCCAGCCCTGTGGGTCGCGTTCATCAACGCGACCCCGTTGCTTAATCAGCAATGGCCACGAGTAGAAAAATGCCCAGCAGTGCGTAGGCCTGCTGCCATCAGCCGGCCACAGCGGAGATGCTGTATGGAGCTTCAGGGAGGCTCGTGGGCATTGGATCGAGCTTGCCTTTTGCCAATGCTTTGGCGCGGACATACATCTGGCTTGATGTGGCACCAGCTACTTCCATCGCCTTTGCGACGACGTCCCAGTTGCGAACTTCGGTAGACATTTGAGGCTGATTGAAGGTTCAGTAACTA
>ERZ802821.524-NODE-524-length-21548-cov-20.4523_pt1 | contig 21548 bp, 17 predicted proteins | sample MGYA00345648_ERZ802821 | MGnify/ENA primary metagenome ERZ802821 (study PRJEB30503, sample SAMEA104212357) | marine metagenome | biome: Westerlies Biome; feature: [SRF] surface water layer (ENVO:00010504) within the epipelagic zone...; material: water... | reverse complement strand
ACAGCGGGATAATGTCTCGTCGGACCAGTCTGGCCGGCGCGCCCGCATCGATCCGCGTGTAGTCATCGATGGCAACATAGCCACCAAAGCCCCGTTCTACATCCAGGAAGCTCACAGAGCCGAAGGCGCCGGGATCATCGTAGACCCCCGGGTTATCGGTATCGATCCACCACCCCATGCCGTAAGGGACCGGGTCTTCTGCCACCACACCGCCTCGATCTACCCGCATCTCAGCCAGCGCCGCCTCACTGAGGACCTGAGTCTCGCCACAGTAGCCGCCGTTCAGGTGCACCTGAAGCAGCTTTGCGTAGTCAGCAAGATTGGTGATGGCGCCCCCTTCGATATTGGGATTGGACTGTCCAAGTAAACTGTCTGGTGTGCCGTCCCACAGAAACAGGTTTTCCCACATATTGCCAAAGGTGAACACCTCGAGCTCGCAGGGTGTCGCAAGATACTGGTCCACCAGCTGGTTCCACGTTGCATTTGCCGACACGGCCGCTGTCACCCCGGCCAGCTGCCACTGGCTGCCGCCGTAATCGAAGATGCTGCCCGCGTCATGGCTATCCGGGAGGGGTACGCCGAGCAGGATCTGCCCGCAGGCCTCGAACTCGATGGATTCCGCAAAGCTGAACTGACAGAGGTGTGGCCCATACAGCCCCAGCTGTCTTAGGCCGGGAATGCCCGAGGTATTGCTGACCAACTGCGCCGGCGTGCGATCGGCATACACCCCGTTGAAGGGCAGCACCTCTCCGACCGGCTGGCTCATGATGAAGGTGGAAGCGGGATCTTCCTCGAGCGCCATCAGGGTCATGACGGCAGGTACCTTACTAGTGGAGGCGAGCATTACCACGGTATCTTCGGTGTGATCGCCGAAGGTGCCGGTATGGAGCGTGCCCCCTGCGTCGACCACCACATAACTGATGCCATCGAAGACAAGGCTCTCGTCAATAAATGACTGAAACGCGGCGTCCACCTCACTGAAATCGGGAGTCACAGGCGGCGGCGCGCCTCCGCCACCCTGGTCGGGTGGCGCGGGGGTGTTACCCGAGCCGCCCCCGCCCCCGCAGGCTACCATCAAAGCCAGTATCGGGAGAATCAGTATGTGACGCGGCATGAGAACAGAAAAAACGCGCATGAAAGCCTCACGATGATCGAGAATAGATCGTCCTTCATTCGGGTCGCGAGCTCAACATGCCCTGCACCGACGGCGTAAACGCACTGTTGCAAAAATGATACGTTTTGACATTATTAGAGTTACAATCGTTGCGTAATAGAACTCCGTATAGTGACTTCGAAGCACCTTGCTTCCCACCCAATATGGAGGTCCGTTATGAAAATGGTTGGTTTATTAAAGCGTGGGGCGACGGTCATGGCCGCGTCTCTGGTGGCGTTTTCCGTTGAGGTTTCAGCGGACACCGCCGAACAATTAGCGATCTGCAAATCCGAGCTGAAGACAATGTATGGCGAGGGTACGCGGGTCAGAATGTACGGCACCAAGTCGTATCGCGGTGTCGAGACACTGAAGCTGAAGGTCACGCCCGAGGGCGGCTCTTCTATGACGCTGCAGTGCTCGGGTGACACCGAGTCCGACGAGCGCGTGGTGCTCAAAGACAAAAATGGGGACACGCTGGTCTCGTAATGGATAGGCCAGCAGCGCCCCTAGAAAGGGGGGAACAACCCGATGAACTGGGATGATCTGAAGGTGCTGCTGGCCCTTTCTCGCGAAGGCTCCACCCGCAAAGCTGCCGCCAAACTGGGCGTCAGTAATACCACCGTGATGCGTCGCCTTGAGTCGCTGGAGGAACAGGTGGGAGGTCGCTTGTTTGACCGCACGCCTGACGGCTTCAGGGCCACCTCGCTGGCCGATCAGCTACTGCCCACCGCGCGCGAGGTTGAGGAAATGCTCGCCGAGGCTGAGCGGCAGGTGTCTGGAAAAGACTCGGAACTGAGTGGACGGATTAAACTTTCACTACCGGCTGCGCCCGTGACCCATGTTAGTGAGGCTGTGGCAGAGTTTGCAGTCAAATACCCCCGCATTGAGCTGGACATCACCGTGAGTGATCGGCCGGTAGATCTCGCTCGACGGGAGGCCGACATTGCGGTCCGGGGTATCCCCAAACACAAGCGCCCTCCTAAGGATATCGTTGGCATCAAACTGGGCCGGATTTCCATGGGCTACTACGTTCACAAAGAATTGTTGAGCGAGGCGTCACGAGGCCAGCGCGAGCTGACCTGCATTGGTGCCTCGGGCCGAGCGCTCTCCCTCGGAGACTTGCCCGATCCGGAATCGCTGGGCTTGAAAAGCCGACATCTGATCGACGGCATCACACCCCGCACCGTGGCGGTGACCAATAAATTGGGGGTCGCGGCGTTGCCTTGTTTCCTCGCCAAGCAGCACCCGGATCTTATCTTGCTCCCTGGCGTCCCGTCGGCTCACTGGGGGTACACCTGGTTGCTGCATCACAAGGACCTGCGGCAGTCGGCGCGTATCCGCGCGCTGTTCAAACACCTCTCCTTGCTTGAGCAGAAATGGCCCTTCGCCTGGGATACCAGTCTCGTCAACGAGAGTCGCGCTGCGTAAGCCCGCCATAAGGCGCAACATCCTCAGCCCTGTGGCTTATGCCTAGGCCGTAATTTCCAGCCAAGGTATACGGCGTGCACTGTTACTTGGCCGTTAGTCTGAAGTACTTCCCAGCTTTCGGATGGGCGGTGTGCCAACCGCGGTGATGAGCGCTTTTTCTTCCGTAAAAAAATCGGCCGCCTGCCGGGGGCCGTCGCGGCCAATGCCCGACTCTTTGAAGCCTCCGAAGGGCGCGCGCAAATCCCGCGCGAGAGGCGTGTTAATCCACAACGTGCCGGCGTCAACCTGCTGCTGAAATGCCTGCGCTCTGGCGAGGCTCTCGGTCCAGCAATAGCCAACGAGACCAAAGCGACTCTCGTTGGCTAGCGACCAAGCCTCCTCGTCGTCATCAAAAATCTGAATGCTGGCCACAGGACCAAACACTTCTTCTTGGCATAGTGAAAGCTGATTACTGTTTACCTGAAAGACGGTTGGCTCAATGAAATAGCCCTTACCCAGGTCGGTTTTTGCATGACCTCCACACAGCAGTGTGGCCCCCTCTGATTTAGCTCGCGCGATGTGGTCGAGGACTCGCGCCTGGTGGGCTTTGAAAGCCATCGGCCCTACTTCGGTAGCGGGATCCAACGGGTCACCTACAGTCAGTGATTGGGTGCGCGCGACGAAAGCCTCGATAAACCGATCGGCGATGCTGCGCTGCACCAAAATCCGCGAGCCCGCGATACAGATTTGCCCGCTGTTACTGAAGATGCTGACGAGTGAGCCGTCGACTGCGCGCTCAAAAGCTGCATCGTCGAAAACGATATTGGCGGATTTGCCGCCCAGTTCAAGATGAACCGGCGTGAGGTTCTCGGCCGCTGACGCCATGACCTGGCGAGCCGTTGTGCCGCCACCCGTAAAGGCAATGCGATCAATAGCCGCCGAGCCGGCCAACGCTGCGCCAGTGACAGGACCACTGCCGTTAACAATGTTGATAGTGCCGGGAGGCACCCCAGCCTCCTCCATGATTGCCACCATGCGCAGAATTGACAGCGGTGTATGTTCGGATGGCTTCAGCACGCAGGTGTTACCAAAGGCTAAGCTGGAGGCCAGCTGCATGCTGGACAGGGCCAGCGGTGCATTCCAGGGGGCGAACAACGCGGCAACGCCTGCCGGCTGGCGGGTTACTTGTGTTTGGTAACCACTCAGTTGACCGAACGTTTCCCCAGCCATCACGCCGATGTAGTCGGCAAAAAAATCCAGATTGTCAGCGGCTCTGGGCACCTGGCGTGAGGCCAGATGGGAGGAGGGCAGCCCCGCACAGAGGCATTCCAGCAACGCCAGCTCCTCAGCGTTTTTGCGGATTAGGCGGGCTGCTTTGCGAAAGGCCGCTTGTCGGGTGCCAGTGTCAGCGCCCGACCAGAGGCCCTTGGCGAAGCTGTCGCGGGCAGTGTTAATAGCCTTGTTTACTGCTTCTGAACCGTCTTCCTGAAGCGTGGCAATCTGTTCGCCTGTCCCGGGAAAGCGTACGGCGTGTCGCGCGGCGCTAGGGTCGATGGCTACTGATTCACCGGCCACGTGGCCGGTGATCACTTCTGGCAGGGTTACCCCCAGCTCTGCAATGGTGTGATCGATGGCTGGCATCAAGACTTCCTCAATCGAAGGTTTGCTCACGCTCGCAAAACCGAATCATAGCCGCATCGACCGGGCAGTCGCGATGTGGTGTAGGGAGTCGCTCACCGTAACCTGAAGTGCCTGCCAGATCATTCGACGTTTGTCCTGCGCGATTTCACGATGCAGGGCAAGGCTTCTCGCCGAGCGCCGTCGCAACATTTTTGGAGTGATGGGTTGAACACAGTGCAGGGCAAATGGCTAATCGAATGTCCTCGGGCCCTGCAAGCCGAAGCAGGTCCATACTTCAGCGTGACTTTTGGTGGCGCCTCAGCTTTTGAGGTGACTCGCGTGAAAGCGCAGATGGTCCTCCATAAAGGAGGTGATGAAGTAATAGCTGTGGTCGTAACCGGCTTGCATGCGCACTTCAATCGGGTATTGGGCGGCGCTACTGGCTTCCTCAATCAAGTGCGTCATGAGCTGCTCTTCAAGGAAGTTATCCGCTGTACCTTGATCGATCAGTATGGGTCGATGCTCGGTTGCCTTACCCAGCAACACACAGGTGTCGTAGTTTGACCACGTTGATTTGTCCGCTCCCAGATACTGGGAGAACGCTTTTTGTCCCCAGGGGCACTGGGTGGGCGCCACGATGGGTGAGAATGCAGAGAACGACGAATAGCGGTCGGGGTTCTTAAGTCCGATCGTCAGTGCGCCATGCCCCCCCATGGAATGCCCCATGATGGCAGCACGCGAGATGTCCACCTGCGGGCAGGCCTGTGCCACCACCTGCGGCAATTCCGTCACCACGTAGTCATACATGTGGTAGTGCGCTGACCAAGGTGCTTCAGTGGCATTGAGGTAAAAGCCAGCGCCCAGCCCCATGTCGTAACTGCCCTCGGGATCATCTGCCACCCCCTCGCCCCGCGGGCTGGTATCGGGCGCCACAACGGCTACCCCCAGCGCTGCGGCATACTGCTGTGCACCCGCTTTGGTCACGAAGTTTTCATCGGTGCAGGTCAGCCCGGACAGGTAATAGACCACTGGCACTGGCCCTTCAGCCGCTTGGGGAGGCAGGTAGACCGCGTAAATCATGTCGCAATTCAGGACCTGCGACGTGTGCTGAAAGCGATGCTGTTCGCCGCCGAAGCAGCGAACTGTGCTCAAACACTCTGATGGCATCAGAAGGTCACCACTGAGCGAATGCTTTTTCCTTCATGCATGAGATCAAAAGCGGTATTGATCTCGGTGAGCGGCATTGTGTGGGTGATCATTTCATCGATATGGATTTTGCCCTCCATGTACCAGTCCACGATTTTCGGCACGTCGGTGCGACCTCTCGCGCCGCCGAACGCCGTGCCGCGCCATGAGCGTCCGGTCACCAGCTGGAAGGGCCGCGTCGAGATCTCTTGCCCGGCACCCGCCACACCAATGATGCAGCTTTGCCCCCAACCTTTGTGGCAGCACTCGAGTGCCTGGCGCATCACATTGACGTTGCCAATACACTCAAAGCTGTAGTCGACACCGCCGCCCGTCATTTGGATGAGGTGATCGACGACGTCGTCGACCTCGGAGGGGTTCACAAAGTCGGTCATGCCAAACTGAGTCGCCATTTCTTTTTTGTCGTCATTGAGATCGACGCCAATAATCCGCCGGGCGCCGACCAGCTTGGCACCCTGAATCACGTTCAGTCCAATGCCGCCCAAGCCAAATACCGCAACGGTGGCGCCGGGCTCTACTTTCATTGTGAAGGCGACGGCCCCGATGCCGGTGGTCACACCGCAGCCGATGTAGCAGATCTTGTCGAAGGGCGCGTCCTCCCGCACTTTTGCCAACGCGATCTCGGGCAGCACGGTGTAATTGGAGAAGGTCGAACAGCCCATGTAGTGGAGGATCGGCTCGCCATCCAACGAGAAACGGCTGGTGCGATCCGGCATTAGGCCCTGACCTTGAGTCTCGCGAATCGCCTGACACAGATTGGTTTTGGGGTGTAGGCAGAAGTCACAGGTACGGCACTCTGGCGTATAAAGAGGAATAACGTGATCGCCCACTTTCAGGTCTTTCACCCCTTCACCCACTTCAACTACAACGCCAGCACCCTCGTGACCAAGAATCGCCGGGAAAGCGCCTTCGGGGTCATCGCCTGAGAGGGTAAAGGCATCGGTGTGGCACACACCCGTGGCTTTGATTTCCACCATCACTTCGCCTGCGGCAGGACCGCCGACATCGACTTCGGCTATTTCGAGGGGTTTGCCGGCTTCAAATGCAACCGCGGCTCGACTCTTCATGGCGATACTCCTTATTGTTAGAGGGGCGTAGTATGCCTCAGCACGGGCGTGCCGCCACCCCTGTTTCATCCTGGTCGCAACGCATGCCGCGCGGGTTTTACTCGCTTTGGGGCGTGTGGTTGCAAGGTGTGCCGCACAGGCCATTCTGTTTTGGTGGTGCCGAAGGCATACTGGATCTACCGCCATCGATCGGTTCGTTGAACCGAAGCCCGAGCCACCTTTTTGCTATGACCACCGAAGCCATATCAGCCCTTTGGGCACCCTCCGCCGAACGGGTCGCATCTGCTCAGCTGACCGCGTTTATGAAAGCAGTGAGAGCGGGAACGGGATTTGATGCCGGCGGTGATTATTTTGCACTGCACCAGTGGTCACTGGATGAGCCCGCGGCTTTCTGGCGAGCGGTTTGGGATTTCACCGAGATTCAAGGCGACCCCGGCGAGACGGTCTGCGATGACCCCGTGGCCTTGCCCGGGTGCCAGTGGTTCCCGGACGCCACACTGAACTTTGCCGAGAACCTGCTGCGCTTCAGCGACGATCGCGAGGCGTTGGTAGAGATCGACGAGCGCGATGCTCGACGCGCCCTGACGTATGGGCAGTTGTGTGATCAAGTCGCGCGTCTCGCGGGTTGGATGAGAGATCAGAACATTCAGTCCGGTGATCGGGTTGCGGGCTTCATGCCCAATTGCATTGAGACAGTAGTCGCTATGCTCGCGACGACTAGCGTGGGCGCGGTGTGGTCGTCTTGTTCACCCGACTTTGGCAAGCAGGGTGCTGTAGACCGCTTTGGCCAGATTGCACCGAGGTTGCTCTTTACGGCCGACGGCTATGTCTATAACGGCAAGACCTGCGATTCGCTGGCGCGGGCCAGTGACATCGCCAGCGCGATCCCCGAGATCGAACACGTTGTGGTGGTGCCGAAACTGTCGCCGCAGCCAGCGCTAGGCGGGACCGAGAGAGCCGTTTTATGGGAATCGTGCCTGAGCGGTGGCACGCCGGCTCTGCGTTTTGAGCCACGAGCATTCAATGACCCGCTGTTCATTCTTTACTCATCCGGCACCACTGGCGTGCCCAAGTGCATCGTGCATGGTGTCGGGGGCACTTTGATCCAGCATGCCAAGGAGCATGCCCTGCACACAGACATTAGCCGAGACGATCGCTTTTTTTATTTCACGACCTGTGGCTGGATGATGTGGAACTGGCTGGTCAGTGGCTTGGCCCGCGGTGCGACGCTGATTCTTTATGACGGATCGCCTTTTGCCCGCGACGGGCACCGCTTGATCGATGCGATCGACGAGGAGCGCATCACGGTATTCGGTGTGGGAGCGAAATATCTCGGTGCGTTAGAGAAGTCAGGTGTCGTGCCCGCAGAGAGTCATGAGCTCAGCACGTTGAAGACCGTGCTGTCGACAGGATCGCCGCTGCCCCATGAGGGTTTTGAGTGGGTGTATCGTGCCTTCAAGCCTGACTTGCACTTGGCCAGCATCTCGGGCGGCACCGACATCGTCTCGTGTTTCGCTGGCGGGGTGCCCACGCTCCCGGTCTACGCCGGCCAGCTTCAGGCCGCCGGCTTGGGCATGGCCACCGCTATCTGGAATGAATCGGGTGACCCGGTTGAGGGTGAGAAGGGTGAACTGGTCTGTACCCAGTCTTTTCCGTCCTGCCCGGTGGGGTTTTGGCAGGATGCGGATGGCAGCAAGTTTCACGCAGCGTACTTTGATCGTTGGCCTGGGGTGTGGGCGCACGGCGACTACGGAGAGAGGACGCCCCAAGGTGGTTTTGTGATCCACGGACGCTCTGACGCGGTGTTGAACCCCGGGGGCGTGCGAATTGGTACGGCCGAAATCTACCGGCAGGTTGAGCGCGTGCCGGAGGCGCTCGACAGCGTCGTGGTGGGTCAGAGCTGGCAGGATGATGTGAGAGTCGTGTTGTTTGTGGTCCTGCGCGATGGTGTGGCGCTCGATGAGCCACTGATCGCGCGTATCCGCAGTGAAATTCGCTCCAACACCACGCCCCGTCACGTGCCGGCAAAGGTGATTCAGGTCGCGGATATTCCGCGCACCATCAGCGGCAAGATCGCTGAACTGGCGGTAAGGAAGATCATCCATGGCGAGCGGGTTGGTAATCAAGACGCACTCGCTAATCCCGAGGCGCTCGCCCTTTATGCAGCACTACCTGAACTCGAAGCGGACTGATCTTGCGGCAAAGCCGTCTCAAGGGGGGCTGTTTGACAGCCACTGCACGATTCGCTGAAGTGACGATATGAGCAAACTCTTTTTCCGTTACGGCGCCATGAACAGCGGTAAGAGCACCGCCATGTTGCAGGTGGCCCACAATTACGAGGAGCGCGACCAAAGCGTCGTATTAGTCAAGTCTTCGGTGGATACCAAGGGCGACGATCAAATTGTGTCTCGCCTCGGCGTGACGCGTAGGGCAGATCTGCTGCTCTCTCCCGGCCAGGATCTGCGAGCGGCGCTAAAAGCGCTCTCCACTCAGCGGTCTGATGTCAGTGACGGCGTGGCCTGTGTGCTGATTGATGAGGCCCAGTTCCTCACACCCGAGCAGGTGGACCAGGCGCTGGCCATAGCCGTGCTGGACGAGATCCCGGTGGTCGCTTTTGGGATTCGCACGGACTTTCGCACCAAGGCCTTCCCGGGTAGCCAGCGCCTGATGGAGGTAGCGCACTCGCTGCAGGAGATGAAGACTATCTGCCGCTGCGGGAACAAGGCCGTCTTCAATGCCCGCTTAGGCGAGCACGGCATTATTCGTGAGGGCGAGCAGGTGATGATTGACGGCGAAGCTGCCCGTTACGAGGCACTTTGCGCGCGCTGCTACCTTGAGGCTGATGGGGCCTGAGACCGGATTGAGAGCACGCAGGTGCTCTGTGAGTAAATGAAAGGGAAATAAAAAAACAGCGGCCTGAGCCGCTGTTTTTTGATGGGTGGCCGAATGGCCGCGCTAATTGCTTTAGTGATCGTGATGATGATCGTGGGAGTGGGGGCTGTGGTCATCATGGTGGTGATGTCCGTGCCAGTGATCGTGCCGATGGCCGTCGCTCTTGTGCTCGGTATCGTGACCGGTCTCATCACCCCGTCTGGGCATTGACATCTCGAAGTCCTTGGGGCTATGGGGATGGTTGTGATCCTTGCTGAAGGCCCAGTGATACAGCAACGGATCTCTTGCGAGGAGCCGCGCCTCTGAGCGCTCCGCGTTCTCCACTGGGGTGGTCCAAGGGTTGTAGTGGAAGTGGTTAAACAGTTTGGAGTCGACCCGGCCCAGTGCAATACAGCCATACTCAGACGCAAATGCGCCGTGGTTGATGTAGGCCGGTCGCCAAAAGTAACCCCCCGTTGGCACATCGCCAAACTGCATCATCCATGAGGTGCCCCAGAGGTGATACGACTCCTCGGCACAGTCGTGATAGGAGATGTTGTCCTGATAAAAGTTCGGCGTCATGCAGTACAGGAACGTCATGGCGAAGGAGTTGGGGTTGTAATTGAGGAGCTTGATCATGCACCCCGACGCCACGCTGGGCTTGGCCACGTTGCCCGCCGCCCAGGGGATGTCCATATAACTGTCGACATCGTGATACAGCTGGGTTTGTGCTGAGGGGTGATGCTCTGTCGCCTCTCCATGACTCGGCTCGCCGGTGTTGTACATGTACAGCACAAGGCAGCCCTGATCCGAGCTGATCTCCGGCAGGGCATAGCCTGCGGGCACATAAAAGTAGTGGCCTTTGCGGCAGGTGCGGTCGCCTACCTTGAGCTCGCCTTCAATCACGATGAATTCATATTCTGACCAAGAGAACCCGGGCGTGCGCTTGTAGCCGCCGTCAAATTGCACGGTCATGGAGCAGGCGCCGGTGTCGGTGTCCATGCTGAGCATCTTGTAGTGCATGCCCGTGCCGAAGCCGAGCAGCCGCATGGGCTTGAAGTGGTTATCTCGATCGCAAAACGGTTCGATATGGGGTCGTGCCATGGTTCAGCCCTCCTTTCCGTTGCGTGGGGTGTCGTCGCTGTCGACACCGTATTTCCAGACCACCTGATCCTTCCGGTCAGCGGGCTTCACGGGGAGGTCGCTTTCCGGAATGGGCATCTTGTCGTCGCCATCCAGATTGAAACCGTTGGTGCGCAGTCGGTCGAAGAACTCCTGGTACCACTTCTCCCGGGTGGGCGCGAGTGCTTCCATGGCGGCCTCGATCTGGGCAAAGCGCTCTTCCTGCTCAGCAAGTTCCTCCTTGATCCACTCTTCCGCTTCCGAGCTCCGCTCGTGATCTATGTAAAGGTTCTTAAATGTCATCGCTGGTTCTCCTCTGCAATCTGGATGGCACCCTCGGATGTCAGGGTCGCCAGTTGATCCGGGCTGTATCCCACCTCGCTGAGCAGCTCGCGGGTATGCTCTCCGAGGCCGGGTGGGAGCCGGCGGATACTCGCCGGCGTTTTTTCAAAATTCATGGGCGGGCTCGAAAAGCGCAGCCGTCCCTCGGTGGGATGGTCATGCTCTTGCCAGAAACCACCGCCGACCAGCTGGGGGTCTTCAATCAGTTCGTCGAGCGTATTCACCACCATCATCGGCACGTTGGTGTCCCCCAGCAGATCGACCCATTCCTGCCGTGTTTTGGTGGCGATAATGTCCCCGGTCTCGCGGTAGGACTCGTTGATGTTGGCGAGCCGCAGCGCCATGGTCTGAAAGCGCGGATCCTCGGCCAGCTCGGGCTTGCCGGCAACCGAGCAAAAGGTGCCCCAGTGGTTGTCCCAGTAGGGCAATACGGCGAGGTACAGCCCGTCCGCGGTTTTATAGGGCCTGCGGTGTGAGGCCATCAGTCGCACGTAACCCGCCTTATCCAGCGGCGGCTCAAAACTCTGGCCCCACAAATGCTCCGTCATGACGAAGGACACCATGCTCTCGAACATGGGCACCTCAATGGATTGCCCTTCGCCGGTCCGCTCGCGATGAAAGAGCGCCGCCAGCACGCTCTGCACCACCATGAGTCCGGTGGTCTTGTCGGCAATAATGGTCGGTAGATAGCGCGGCTCGCCCTCGACCATGCTCTGCAGGATGGCGATGCCGCTGGCGGCCTGAATGGAATCATCCAGCGCACCTTTGTCGCCATACGGACCTTTTTTGCTATAGCCATAGGTCGCGCAATAGACCACGGTGGGGTTCACCGCTTTCACCTGCTCGTAATCCAGGCCCAGACGTTCCATAGCCTGCGGCCGAAAGTTATGCACGACCACATCGGCGGTTTCGATGAGCTTGAGCGCAGCTTCCCGGCCGGCGTCGCTTTTGAGATTCAGCGCCACCGAGCGCTTGTTGCGATTGCAAGTGAGGAAGAGCGCGGACATCTTGGGGTCGTTGGCATGGGGGCCGAGGTTGCGATTGGTGTCCCCCGCCAGCGGCTCGATTTTGATGATGTCGGCGCCGAGGTCGCCGAGCATTTGGCAGGCATAGGGCCCCAAGACAACGGAGGTCATCTCGACGACGCGAATCCCTTCCAGTGGCGCAGTTATGACAAGTCCTCCAGGCCGTAAACACGAATAGCGTTATCGCGCATAAATTTTTTGCGCACCTCGGGCTTCAGACCAAACTCGTCGACTTCGTCGACGGTGCGCTTGAAACGCAGTACCGGAAAGTCGGTACCGAAAATCACTTTGTTCTGACCGTAGGAGTTGATGTAGTGCTTGACCGAGTCCGGCCAGTACTTGGGGCTGTGCGCGTCGGTCACGATAAAGACGTTCTCGTGTTTCCACGACATGGCGATCATTTCGTCGTGCCACGGAATACCGACGTGAGTCCCGAGGAGTTTAAGCTCCGGGAGGTCACACGCGATGTCGTCCAGATAAATAGGCCGGCCGACTGAGCGGCAGGGGTGCTCCTTGGCGTAGATCAGCGACTGGCCGACCTGCATCTGCACCGGAATATCCAGCTCGATACATTTGGCATAGAAGGGGTAGTACTTGGCGTTGTTTGGGGGCAACTCAAACCAGTGTGGGTAGAGGTGGGCGCCGATAAACCCAAAATCTTTGACCGCGGTCTCGAGTTGCCGCACGCCAGCCATACCCATGTAGGGATCTAGCCCCAGCATGCCGCGGAAGCGGTGGGGGTATTGCTCAACGGCGCGGGATACCACCTCTAGCGGCATGTGGTAGCAACCGGGTAAGCCCACCCTACCGGCTTTGGCTGCGACCAGAAAGGCGACATCAATGCCCGCCTCATCCATGCCCTCGATCATGGTCTCAAGGGTAATGCCCGCGGAGTCGTGTTTGCCTTTGACCTTGCCGACAAAAAATTCGTCGGTCCAGCCTGGGCGGTGCGACAGCGCCTCGGGTGTCCAGATATTGCAGACGGCATCAATGACGCTGTAGTCCGCCATAGTCAGAGCCCCATCCAGCCAATTGCGACACCACACCCTAGCATGGCGGCGCCGGCGGTAGTGTGGCCAAAGCGCGCCAGTGCGGGGATTTTCAGGCGTTCAAGTCCGATCTGACCCAGTGTGACGGCGGCGAGCATGGTGGTCACCGTGACCACCGCAAAAACGCCGGTGACCCAGAAAATACCGCTCACGCTTTGGGTGGCGGCAGGGAACATCAGCAGGGGTATCAAAGGCTCACAGGGGCCAAGCACGAACACCACGAAGATTGCCCAGGGCGTGAGCGACCCACTGGGCGGCGCCTCGGCGGGCTCACTGTGGGTGTCACCCCCATGCAGATGCTCATGGTAGTGGCTGGCGTCGCCATGGCTGTGCCAGCCTGAATCTATCTGCGGCCGTTGCCGATACGCGTGTCTGATACCCCACACGCAATAGAGTGCCCCAACAATACATAGCGCCCAGGCAGCCAGCTCACCGCGTTGCGACTCGACCCACTCCAGCCGCGTCAGCTCTATGCCGGCGACGATCCCCAGTATCCCCAGCGCGACCGAGCCCACGAGATGTCCCGAGCCGCATAACAGGACGACGCGCAAGGTTTTAGGCAGGGACCAGCGCCGCGCTTTGGCCATGGCAATAAAAGGCACGTAATGGTCCGGACCAAGCAATGTGTGCACGAACGCAATAGACGCGGCCGAGATAATCAGAATAACGAGTTCAGGAGCCATACCACCCTACAACGACAGCATCAGCCGATGGCTGACTTTGACTTAATGTTCTGTGTTTATACCAAACTAGGTAGCGGGCCGCCAAGCTTTGTCGTGCCGGCGGGCAGTCATCTGTGGCGCCAAAGCCATGAACTGCCCCTTGTGAGCGTTGGGTAGCTGTCGTCAGCAGGCTCGCCAATCGGCTGCGGATTGCTGCATAGTGCACGCATCTCTCAAGCATGTCAGAAGGTTGTCGGGATTACGCACGCATCAAACAGCGAAGACTCAGGAGGCAAATCGGTCAGCCTGAGCGTCCGCCTCACCTACGGCTTTGGAGCCGTGGCTTATGGCATCAAGGACAACGGCTTCGCCTACTTCTTGTTGCTCTTTTACGGCACCGTGGTGGGCTTGGAGCCTGCGCTGGCCGGCACGGCGCTGCTGATTGCGCTTATATTCGACGCCTTCAGCGATCCGATTGTGGGTTACTGGTCCGACAACACCCGCTCTCGCTGGGGGCGGCGCCACCCATTTATGTACGCCGCAGCGATTCCCGTGGCACTGTGTTACTCGCTACTGTGGCAGCCGCCTGATTGGAGTGACGGGGCGCTGTTTCTCTATCTTGTTGTATTAGCGGTCCTCATTCGCACACTCATCACCTTTTTCGAAACGCCGAGTTCTGCCTTGATGCCTGAGCTCACCGCTGACTACGACGAGCGCACCACCATTCAGGCCTGGCGCTCCTTCTTTGGCTGGGCGGGGGGCGCCGGGATGGCCGTGTTTATGTACGCGTTTCTGTTGGTGCCCAGCGAGACCTATCCGGTGGGCGCGCTCAATCGCGACGGTTACGAAACTTACGGGGTGATCTCCGGCGGTGTGATTCTGGTGGCGATTCTGGTGTCGGCGCTGGGGACGCATCACCGCATTGGCTCATTGACGGCGCCACCGCCTAGAGCGCGTGCAGGTCTGAAGGCGGTGTTTAAAGAGGTGACCGAAACACTGGCAGACCGAAGCTTCTTTGCGCTGTTTATATCGTCCATTGCTAGTGCCGTTGCGACAGGCCTCACCGCGGCACTGACTTTTATCATGCTCACCTACTTCTGGGCCTTCTCATCGGAGCAGGTGTTTTACTGGACGTTGCTGGTCGTCATCTCGGCGTTGATGGGATTGCTGATTGCGCCCCGGGCCTCCAAACGTTGGGGTAAGAAAGGGGCGGCGCTGCGGCTCGGTGTGCTGGCCTTCACGGTGCAACCCTTACCCGTGTTGTGCAGGCTCTTGGGCTGGATGCCGGAGAACGGAGACCCGCTCTTGTTCCCGATCCTCGCCACCGTTAACACGATTGATCTCGGTCTCATCATCGCCATGCAGGCGATTTTCTTTTCGATGCTGGCGGATCTGGTTGAGCACTCCGAGGTGAAAACCGGGCGCCGCAACGAGGGCGTCTTCTTCTCGGCGCTTACGTTTATTCGCAAAACCACTCAGGGCGTCGGTGCGTTCGTCGCGGGTCTCATTCTGCAGGCGGTGGCGTTTCCCCAGGGCGTGGCCCCCACCGACGTGCCGACCGAGTCGGTGCTCCAGCTCGGCACCTTGCTCGTTCCCTCCCAATGGGTCTTGTGGGGTGTCATGCTTGTGGCGTTGGCGTATTACCGATTGGATCGCGCTCAGCATCAGACCAATCTGACTGCCATTCAGTCGCGAGATGGCCGTTCCGTCTAGGCATCGCCGCTCATCAGCGCGATGTGGGCCAAATCCTTTTGGGCGACCCTCTGTGTCATGGCATACTGACTGCCAATAGTCAGTCACACCGAGTGAGGAGCGCGCATGGCGCTGAACATCGCCCCATCTTCTGATGGTCGCCGGCAGCGCAGTGAGCGCAGCCAGACGGCGATCATCGAAGCTGCATTGTCTCTCATGGACGAAGGCACGCTGGTGCCCACCGCGCAGCAGATTGCTGACCGGGCCGGTGTGGGCATCCGCTCTTTTTTCCGGCACTTCGCCGACATGGATTCGCTATTTCTCGCCGCCGACGACATGTTGCTCTCTTCCTACGAGGCGCTGTTTAAGGTTGACGATAGAACAGGCACTTTGGCAGCGCGCGTGGCCCGGTCGATCGATCTTTACGGTAACGCGTTCGCCGAGTTGCGTCCGATTATCCTCTGCACGCAGGCACAGCTGTGGCGTTCTCCGAAGCTCAAAGAAAATTACGCGTGGCATCAGAAACGACTGCGCAAAGAGCTCGAACTGTGGTTGCCTGAGGTCGCGGCACTGCCTAAAGACCGACGTGAGGCCTTGCATGCGGTGGCTTCTTTCGACATGTGGCATCGATTGCGCGAGCACCAGGGGCTGTCGCCCAAAGCCAGCGCCGACATCGTTTCATCATTGGTGATGGATCTCATCGCCTCGAGCTGAGTTGAGGTAGTCACATGTCCGAGCAGTTCAAGGATCAAGGGGGTGTGGCCACCATGGACCCCAGCCACCTGACGCGCTGGCTGACCTCTAGATTGATGACGCGAATTTCCGGGCCTGCTGCCGTTGCAGCGCGGCACCGGAAAGCCGAGCAGACTCGTGTCAAAGCTGGCGCCGCTCATCGGGTCGACTATTTCCACCAGGTCGACGAGGGCTACAGTTACCTTGCAGCGCAAATGCTCGAGCGACTGGCGGCCCGTTACGATATTGAGCTGCACTGCCACCTCGTGCGCGGGCAGGAGGGCAAAAACGCCCCCGAGCCTGAACTGCTCGCCCAGTTGGCGCGCGCCGATTCACACGCGATTGCTCCCGGTTACGGTCTGAGTTTCCCTCATCATCCCGACGCACCCGCGGCGGGCTTGATCGAGACGGCGGCACAGATCCTTGCTGCCCAGTCCAATGTGGATTTTCCCAAAGCTGCTGTGAGCGTCAGTGAGGCACTGTGGCGTGATGACGCCAGCGCGATGGCGGAGTTGGCAGCGGTGCTTGGCACCGCGTCAGCTGAAGCAACAACCGCTGCGATCGAGGCGGGGACCCAAAAGCGTCGCGAGCTCAAGCATTATTCGGGGGCGATGTTTTATTACGGGGGTGAGTGGTACTGGGGTGTCGATCGGCTTTATCACCTTGAGGCGCGGCTCGCCGATTTAGGCGCAGATACGCAGCCCGGCTCTTCACTGATCGCGCCCCGTCCGAGTGAGGATCTTGCTGGGCATTGTGATACCGGGCAATACACTCTGGAGCTTTACGCCTCTTTGCGCAGCCCTTACACGGCGGTCATTTTTGATCGCGCCGTGGCCTTTGCCGCAGCCGCGGGTGTGACATTAAGCCTCCGCCCTGTACTGCCCATGGTGATGCGCGGTGTGCCGGCCACGCGCGAAAAAGGCATGTACATCTTCACGGACGCGGCCCGGGAGGCGCGCGCGGCTGGCACGCCCTATGGCAATTTCTACGACCCGATTGGCGATCCTGCGCGGCGTTGCTATGCCTTGTATCCCTGGGCTGCGTCTCAGGGTAAAGGCGTTGAGCTGTGTTCCAGCTTTTTACGTCATGCCTTTGTGCTGGGTGTGAATACCAACAATGATCGCGGCTTACGCAAGGTGGTCGAGGCCGCGGGCCTTGACTGGTCGGCAGCGCAGCCACACCGCGAGGACAACACCTGGGAAGCCCTGCTTGAGGACAACCGCCAGACCATGTACGAGGCTGGGTTGTGGGGTGTGCCGAGTTTCCGGCTGCTGGACCCGGCGGGTGAGCCGCTACTCTCTACTTGGGGTCAGGATCGTTTGTGGCTGGTCGCTCATACCTTACGCGACGCGCTGGCAGCCCGCGCTTCCTGATCACAACCCCCTTCCTAATTGCATCTCCTATCTATTGGCAGTATAAATGCCAATAGTTAATTGGTGGACCTGAATAACCGCAGAGGCGGGGTGTTATGCGCAAGATTTTTATCTCATTGGCCGCAATATTGGCCGTGGGGGCCGGCGGGGCCTATCTTTACCCCAGCACCGCGATCCTGACGGCGATCAAGGTGCGCACTTCTCTGTCTACGACCCAGATTGGCCCACCGCGGGACATCGACTGGCAACAAGGCCCGGCCATATCGGCTAGCGTGCCCTCAGAGCGTCCCCCCAATATTGTGGTGATTATGGCCGACGATCTCGGCTACAACGATATTTCGACTTTTGGCGGCGGTGTGGCGGGTGGACGTTTGCAGACGCCCAACATCGATGCGCTCGCGGCGCAGGGCGCGGTGTTTACCCAGTCTTACTCGGGCGCTTCAACTTGCGCGCCCTCCAGAGCCATGCTGATGACGGGGCGATATCCCAGCCGCACCGGCTTTGCTTACACGCCGATGCCGCCCTCCATGGGGCGTGCAGTGTCCATTGTCGCGGCGGACATGGATCGTGCGTCGCCCGACACTTTGTATAACCCCGAGGCGGCGGCTACCAAGCCGCCCTATGACCTTCAAGGCTTGCCGCCCGAGGAAATCACCCTCGCTGAATCACTCAAGGCGCGCGGTTATCACACGGTGCACATTGGTAAATGGCACCTCGGCCGCGATAACGGTATGGCGGCCCACGAGCAAGGCTTTGACGAGAGTCTGCTGATGACGAGCGGCCTTTACCTGCCCGAAGATCATCCCGAAGTGGTGAATGCCAAGCTCGGCTTTGATCCGATCGATCAGTTTTTATGGTCAGCGCTCACCTATTCAACCTCTTATAACAGCGGCGCAACCGATTTGTTTGAGCCGGGCGGTTACCTCACCGATTACTGGACCGATGAGTCGATCAAGGTCATCAAGGCCAATCGCAACCGCCCGTTTTTCCTCTATCTCGCGCACTGGGGTATTCACACGCCTCTGCAGGCGACACGCGCCGACTACGAGGCGGTGGGGGATATCCAGCCGCACCGCCTGCGCGTTTACGCGGCTATGACCCGCGCCTTGGACCGCAGTGTGGGCAGAGTGACGGCCGCGCTGGAAGAAGAGGGTTTGGCCAACAACACCATTGTGGTGTTCACCAGCGATAACGGCGGCGCCGGCTACGTGGGTTTGGCTGACGTGAACGCACCGTATCGCGGTTGGAAGATCACTTACTTCGAGGGGGGTATTCGCGTACCGCTGTTTGTGAAATGGCCAGAGCGAGTTGCTTCCGGTCAGGCCATCGACACGCCCGTTGCGCACATTGACGTCATGCCGACGCTGTTGGCTGCGGCCGAGCAACCCCTGCCTCAAAATCGTGAGATTGACGGTGAGAACTTACTGCCGCTGATCACCGGGGGTGCTGTGTCCGACGCCGAGTGGTCGCGGCAGACCCTTTTCTGGTCATCGGGACACAACCGCATTGTGCGTCACGGTGATTGGAAACTTCAGATTGCCGCACGCCCCGAAATGCAATGGCTCTTTGATCTCTCCGAGGACCCCACCGAACAGGTGAATCTGGCTAATTCGCGCCCCGATAAGGTTTCAGAGCTGATGGCTTTGCTCGATGCGCACGCTGCCGAGAGCCGTCCCGCGCTCTACGAGCCAGAGCTCGAGGCTCCGGTGGCGATTGATAAACATCTCGCTCAACCCTTTGAACAGGGCGATGAATGGGTATCAGTGCCGAACTGATTCCGCAGTGCTTTACAGAGTAAGCGAGAAGAGAATCTCCAGCGGGGCAGGCCACCACGAGGCCCGACCCTATCTTGCTGAGCGCCTCATTCCGTCACATCAGCCCTACATGCTTTTGCGGGTCTGAATAATCTCCGTTGAGTTGGCGGGCAGGCTAAACGATACGCCGTCGTAGCCCACCGTGTAGTCAGGGAAGATGTCTCCCGCGCCATTGAGCCAGAGTGCTTCTTGTCCCGGCACCATGATGGGCGGGACTACGTGGTAGTAGAGCAGGTGGCCGACGCCGGCGTCGCGCGCGGTTTCTGCGGCCTCACGCGGGCTGGCGTGATAGTCGCGGACGTCAAACATAACCTTGGCCATAATCTCGTTACCCAGGCTTTTGGCTGTGTCTTCCATCATGCCAATGATTTCAGGCGAGAGCGCCTCATGGACCAACAGGTCAATGTCCTTTGCGAATCGCTTGATATTGTCAGATTGAGCGGTGTCGCCGCTGATGAGCACAGTTCGCCCTCCGTAAGTGAAGCGATAGCCCACCGCGGGTGCGACGGGCGCGTGATCGACTCGCAATGCCTCGATTGTTAAGCCACCTCCGCTAAAGATAGTGGCAAGCTCGCCATCTGGCGGTGTCGCGAAAGGGACCGCGCTTAAGCCAGCAGCCGAGAGCGGCGTAACAAGATCTCCGTGATGATCGTGCCGGTAGGTAAAGTCCGTGGCGTAGGCGGCGTTGAAGCCGGCGATGACGCCTTCCACGCCCTCGGGGCCATACACAGTCAGGGGCGTGAGGTCATCTCCAGTGGCCCAACGTAGGGTAGCGAGCTCACCAAGCCCGTCTATATGATCAGAGTGAAAGTGCGTGAGAAGCACGGCGTCTATGCCACCGAGTGGGTAGCCCAGGCGCGCGAAATTACGTGTCCCATTGGACCCGGCATCGACGAGGAATAATTGGTCTCCCGCTACTACCACCACGCAGGGACCCGAGGCGCGGGGTGAGGGCATCGGGCCGCCCGCGCCGCAGAGCGCGACGTGCAGGCCATCCTCCAGAAGCTCAACCTGATTCGTGCTCATTTGTTTCGGGAGCGCCACCGCTAACAAACGTTCGGCGATCGCGGCTCGCTGCGAATACCCCAATCCCAGCAGGATCAAACCGCAGCCAAGTACAACCAGTAATTTCTTCATCTCAAGTCTCCTTGTCATAACAGCTGACGCCTTTATTTTCGAAGAGTCTATACTTATTGGCATTGATTATGCCAATATCACGCGAGTCGCCATCACGATTATGGCTAAAGCAGGCGCCTAGTGTTGACTACAAACTCCGGAATTCTGCCTGGATTCAGCCCGGATGAACGGTATTTGTTGGCTTGTGCCATGTCGCTTGAAGCTTGTGTTTCCTCTCGGCTATGGCAGTATCGCCTCAGTAAATCTGGAGATATTGCGCTCGAGAAGCATAGCGGGCGCTTTTCTCGATAAAAAAACAAAGATTCAGAACCTATCCATGGGAGTCCACAACAATGGTTAAAACATTTGCGAAAGTAGCCTTGAGTGCTGCGGTGGCCAGTCTGTCGGTGACAGCTTTTGGTCAGGAAATGGAATTTGGGTTAGAAGAGGTCGTGGTAACCGCGCAGAAGCGGACCGAAAGTCTGCAGAACGTGCCGATTTCGGTGACTGCGATCAGCGGTGAATTGATTCAGGACGCCTCTATCAGAAGCTTTAGTGAACTAGGCGCCTACGTCCCGAATTTTTCTGTCAGTGAGAACCCGGTGAATACGATTATCACCATGCGCGGCATTTCAATCGGCGGAAATCAGTCCTTCGAGCAGTCGGTGGGTGTTTTCCTAGACGGCGTCTATCTGGGTCGAAGCCGACAGTTACGTATCGGTCTCTTTGACTTGGAGCAGGTCGAAGTCCTGCGTGGCCCACAGGGCATTCTCTTTGGAAAGAATACGCTGGGCGGCGCCGTCAACGTGCGCTCTGCAGCGCCTTCAGTGGGTGAAGGCCTATCGGGTCGCGTCGCAGCCAGTTTCGAGTCCGACAACGGTGAGTACTTCGAGGGCCACATCAGTGGCAGCGTCAGCGAGAACGTCGCGATGCGGTTGGCGGTGATGGACCGGTCCGTTGACGGCTACCTCGACAACGTTGATCTGGGGGCCGCGTACCCCAATTCGCCGACGACTGATGAGACCATTGCTCGCATTGGCCTGCAGTGGGAGCCATCCGAATCCACCTCCGTTGGTGTGCGCTACACCTACTCGGATTATCGGCGGGTCGGCTCAAACACGGTCGTTCCGGACTTTGGCCCGACATTGGTCGATAGCACCGGCGACGGCATTAGAAACCAGCCTTTCGTGCCAGATTCTAACGCCCTGATGTACGGCATCATGGGATTCCTATATCCAACCTATGCGCCCACCGCTAGTACCAGAGATGTGTTTTATGACGGCCTGTCGATCGGCGG
>ERZ802821.522-NODE-522-length-21639-cov-10.3777_pt1 | contig 21639 bp, 20 predicted proteins | sample MGYA00345648_ERZ802821 | MGnify/ENA primary metagenome ERZ802821 (study PRJEB30503, sample SAMEA104212357) | marine metagenome | biome: Westerlies Biome; feature: [SRF] surface water layer (ENVO:00010504) within the epipelagic zone...; material: water... | reverse complement strand
TTCAAAAAAAACTGATATTTCTGGAACCTTGGTTCCCATGGAGGGCTTTAATACTGCACCTTCAAAACTACCAGTTGTTGGTGGCTTATTTAAAGGAGGTAAAAAAGGGCAGGGCTTAATAGGTATTAATTTTAGAATTTACGAAGATAAGGAGGGTAAGTTAAATATTCAGAGCAATCCTCTTTCAATTCTAACTCCAGGGTTTCTTCAGAGAATTTTTTAAATTATTCAGTAATTTGGATTATGATATTTTTTTTCTTACCCATGGATACTTTTAATTTTTGAGATTCATCAAAATCCTTAAGCGTCACTATATATTTTTCATCTAAAATAAGTTTTTCATTCAACTTGATTGCACTTGATTTAACAAACCTTCTTGATTCACTATTTGAGTTGGTTAATTTTAAGAAATCTCTAGAAAGCAAGCTTAGAAGCCCAATTCCTTTTTCTATTTCTGATTTACTAAAATTAAAAGTTTCTATTGAATTCCAGTTAGAGTCTTTACCATGAACTAATTCTGTTATCTTTGTGGCCAAAATTTCTTTAGCAGACTCTATTTCTTCACCTTGAAGTTTCTCATATTCATTTATTTCTTTCAAAGAAAGATTAGTAAATAATCTCATCCAAGGCCCAACAAGATCATTTTCAGTTTTATCTCTCCAATAGTTCCAAAAATCCCTTGGGTGGGTTGAATGACTATTAGCTGTCTCATCGTAGTTTAGCCAAATAGCACCATTTTCTGTTTTACCCATTTTTTTGCCTGATGAGGTTGTTAATAGGGGGGTTGTTAAACCAAATAAATTAACACCCGAAAGCCTTCTTGCTAAATCTATTCCGCAAACTATATTCCCCCATTGATCAGATCCACCCATTTGTAAAATACACTCATATCTTTTATTTAATTCATAAAAGTCATATCCCTGCATAACCATATAATTAAACTCTAGAAATGATAATGGTTGCTCTCTTTCAAGTCTTAATTTGACGGAATCAAAGGACAACATCCTATTTACAGAAAAATTACTACCAACCTCTCTTAGAAAATCAATATAATTTAAATTTCCTAGCCAATCATTGTTATCCACAACAACAGTGCCAGTTTTTTTTAGATCAATGAATCTGCCAAAGGTTTTTTTTATACCGTTTAAGTTGTTTTGAATTTCTTCTTCTTTCAGTAAAGATCTAGACTTATCCTTAAGTGATGGATCTCCCACCTTGCTGGTTCCTCCACCAACTAAGATAATAGGATTATGACCAAAATCCTGAAGATGCTTTAAAAGTATTATTTGAATTAACGATCCAATGTGAAGGCTAGGGGCTGTACAATCAAACCCTATGTATGCAGAAACACCTTTTTTCATAAAGGATTTATCTAAACCCTCAGAATCGCTTATTTGATTTAAAAAACCTCTTTCACTGATAAAATTTAAAAACTCTGATTTATATTTATACATTTGTAATATTTAACTTTTTTTGCTTTTTTTAATCAATGTTAAAATCCGAACTAACTAGTCGTGTATCTAAATAATTATTTACTTTATTGACCAAAATATCACCTTCTTTTTCAAAAAAATGATTTGCCTTAGGTATACTATTATATTCAACCTCTATATTTTTTTGTGCCTGAAGTTTTTCGACAAGTCTCTCGACATCCTCTGCTGGCACTACTTTGTCTTCCTGGCCATGAATAATGATACCTGAAGATGGACATGGAGCTAAAAAATTAAAATCATACATATTTGCTGGAGGAGCAATTGATACAAAACCTTCAATCTCGGGTCTTCTCATTAAGAGTTGCATTGCGATCCATGCTCCAAAAGAATATCCAGCAACCCAACACCCTCTAGAGTCTGGAACTTGAGATTGAAGCCAATCAAGCGATGCAGCAGCATCAGATAATTCGCCTATACCTTGATCAAAATTTCCTTGGCTTTTTCCTACGGATCTAAAGTTAAATCTTAGAACTGAAAACCCTCTTTTTAAAAATGTTTGGTAGAGATTGTATATGATTGGATTATTCATATTACCTCCAAACTGAGGTAATGGATGTAGTATTAAAGCAACAGGTGACCTTCTTCCCTCAACTGTATTAATTCTTCCCTCTAATCGACCATCTGGCCCACTGTATATAACTTCTGGCATTTTTATATCCTGACTATAATAGTAGTATTAATAACCTCGTAAATTAAACAATTTTCTGTATTTCTTGACAAAATTACTCGGAAAATATATTCAATCTTTAATATCTCTTATTTGTCTTCTATCACATTGATATGATTGATGCATAAGAATTTAATAAAAATTTAATTTTAGGCTAAATTATGAAGTTAACTACAAAAGGAAGATATGCGGTTTTAGCATTAACCGAACTTGCATTAGCTAAGGAAGATTCTCTTATTAAGATTACTGAAATTGCTGTTAGACAAAATATATCCTCAACATACCTTGAGCAAATATTACTTTTATTAAAAAACTCAGATTTAATTATTGGTATTCGAGGCCCTAATGGTGGGTATAAACTTGCTACATCTCCAGAAAATATAATGATATCAGATATTGTTAATATTGTGGAAGGTAGGATGGAGGCAAAAGGTTGTGTTTCAAAGTCTGGATCATGTACGGGAGTATCTGGAAGGTGTATGACGCATGATTTATGGGATGAATTAAGTAGGCATATTGAGCTATTCCTTGGACAAATTTCTTTAAGGGATATTATTACAGGCAATGTTTTAGGGAGGTCCTCTCCGCCTAAAGTTTTGGAGGTAAAGTAATTTATGGATAACCCCAGAATATACCTTGATTATAACGCATCATCTCTAATAAGGCCTGAGTCCATAGAATCAGTGAATAAAGTTCTTAACTCTTATGGAAATCCATCTTCTATTCACAAAGAAGGTCGTTCGATGCGTTCACTTATTGAAGATTCAAGAGAAAAAATATCTAATTCTCTATCCACATCAAGTGATAATATTATTTTTACTAGCGGGGGCACTGAGGCAATTGATATAGCTTTAAATCAAAACCCTGGAAGGATAATAATTAATTCAACTGAACATATTGCTGTGTTCGAATCAGCAAAAGCATTAAATTCTGATATAGATATTCTTGACGTCGATAAAGATGGCTTAATAAGGATTGATTTACTTGAAAACTTATTAAAAAAAGGACCTGCTCTTGTTTCTGTTATGCATGCAAATAATGAAACAGGCGTCATTCAACCAATTAAACAAATAGCTAAAATTGTTAAATCTTATAATAGCATCTTATTTTGTGATGCTGTTCAAGCTTTTGGAAAAGTGAATATTTCATTTAATGAGCTAGGTATCGACTTAATGGCAATTTCTGCTCATAAAATAGGAGGGTTTTCTGGATCAGGTGCTTTGGTAGTAAATAAAGATTTTAACGGTTTAATACCTAAAGTCTCTGGCGGTGGGCAGGAATTTGGGCTTAGAGGAGGAACTGAGAATCTTCTAGGTATTATCTCATTTGGAGAATGCGCATCAGCTTTAAAAGATTTAGATAATGAAGGGATTAGGCTGAAAGAATTAATAAGATTGCTAGAGGACAATTTGTCCTCTTTAGGAGCCAACATTTTTGGCTATAATGTAGAAAGATTACCTAATACTTCTTTATTTTCATTTACAGAGTTTAAGGCTGAATCATTATTAATGAAATTAGATTTAGCTGGATTTTCAGTAAGTTCTGGTTCTGCATGCAGTTCAGGAACAGTAAAAGAAAGACACGTTTTAAAGGCTATGAATATAGGTGAAAGTATGCAAAAAGGTGCAATAAGAGTAAGCCTTGGATGGGGATCTAATAAAGAACAAGTTGAAAATTTAATAAATTTTTTTGAAAACACTTTCAGTAGAAAAACCAAGGAGTAATCTGTGTCAGATAACCAAGAAAAATTGTCAGAAAATGATTTTAAAGATCCTTATGAGTTTGGATTTGAAACTGATATTGAGTCTGATTTTGCGCCAAAAGGTCTTAATGAAGATGTTATAAGATTTATTTCAAATAAAAAAAATGAACCTAGTTGGCTGCTAGACTGGAGGCTAGATGCCTATAAAAGATGGCTTACAATGGATGAGCCTGATTGGTCTAGCGTTAGGTACCCATCAATTGATTACCAAGACTCATATTATTATTCTGCACCAAAGGATTCAGAGAAGTTAGAAAGCTTAGATGATGTTGATCCCAAGCTATTAGAAACTTATAATAAACTTGGAATTCCTCTAAAAGAACAAGAATGGTTAGCAGGAGTTGCCGTTGATGCTGTTTTTGATAGTGTTTCTGTTGGAACAACATTTAAGGAAAGATTAAAAGAAGATGGCGTAATTTTTTGTTCATTTTCAGAAGCTGTAAAAGATTTTCCAGAGTTAATTAAAAAGTATCTTGGTTCTGTTGTGCCTACAACAGATAATTACTTTTCAACATTAAATTCAGCTGTTTTTTCAGATGGTAGCTTTGTTTATATTCCCCCGGGGGTTAGATGCCCAATGGAATTATCAACTTATTTTAGAATTAACGCTGCGGGAACAGGACAATTTGAAAGAACTCTAGTGATAGCAGATAAAGACTCTTATGTAAGCTATTTAGAGGGATGTACTGCACCAATGAGAGATGAACATCAACTTCATGCTGCGGTTGTTGAGTTGGTAGCGCTTGAAGGTGCTGAAATTAAGTATTCAACTGTTCAAAACTGGTATCCTGGTGATGAAAATGGTAAAGGCGGTGTTTATAATTTTGTAACTAAAAGAGGTGATTGTAGAGGTGATAATTCAAAAATATCATGGACTCAAGTAGAGACTGGTTCAGCTATTACATGGAAATATCCCAGTTGTATTTTAAGGGGTAATAACTCTTCAGGTGAATTTTATTCTATTGCTGTGTCAAATAATTATCAACAAGTTGATAGCGGAACTAAAATGATTCATCTTGGAGATAATACATCTAGCAGGATTATTTCAAAAGGTATTTCAACTGGAAATTCATCTAATACTTACAGGGGTCTTGTATCGATTCATCCTAAGTCAAAAAATAGTCGCAACTTTACTCAATGTGACTCTCTTCTTTTAACAAGCAGCTGTTCAGCAAATACTATTCCTTATATAGAATCAAAAAATTCAGAATCTATTATCGAACACGAAGCAACATCATCTAAAATCTCAGAAGAGCAACTTTTTTATTGTCAACAAAGGGGTTTAGATGAAGAGGAGGCTGTCTCTTTAATAGTTAATGGTTTTTGTAAGGATGTTTTACAAAAATTACCTATGGAGTTTGCTGTAGAGGCTCAAAAACTCCTCAGTGTTAGTTTGGAGGGAAGCGTAGGGTAATGAGTAATTTTCTTAAGATTAAAAATTTATCAGTTAATGTTGAAGATAAAACAATAATAAATGATCTTAATTTAGATATAAAAAAAGGTGAGGTTCATGCAATTATGGGCCCAAATGGCTCTGGAAAATCAACCCTTTCAAATGTTTTAGCTGGTAAGAATGGGTATACAATAAGCAAAGGTTCTATCGATTTTTGTGGAGAGGATTTAATTTCTCTTGAGCCAAATGAAAGGGCAAACAAAGGTATATTTTTGGCATTTCAATATCCTGTTGAAATACCAGGCGTTACAAATATTAATTTTATCAAAACAGCATTTGATAGCAATAGAAAGTTTAGAGGTTTGGATCCCATAAAACCAGGAGATTTTCTTAAACTTATAAAGGAAAAATCACAAATATTAGGAATTCCAGATGATAGACTAAAAAGACAGCTAAACGTTGGTTTTTCGGGTGGAGAAAAAAAGAGAAATGAGGCTCTTCAACTTATGATATTAAATCCATTATTGGCAATTCTTGATGAAACTGATTCAGGCCTTGATGTTGATGCTTTTAAAATTGTCGCAGATACAATTAATTCTACGAGAAATAGTGATAATAGCATGCTCGTAATCACTCATTATCAGAGGCTTCTCGAGAGAATAAAGCCGGATATAGTTCATGTATTTATCAATGGGTGTATTGTTGAATCCGGAGGACCAGAGCTAGCAAATGAAATTGAAAACAATGGTTTTGAAAGGTTTTCTAATGCATAATAATCTAATTCTAGAAAATTTTGATGAGTCTTTTTTAAGGTTACCCTCTTTAATTGATGAGAGAAAGAAAGCATTTTCAGAATTAAAAAAAATAGGAATTCCAAATAAGAAAGTTGAAAATTGGAAATATACGGATTTAAATAACCTAACTAAAGCCATAGAGTTTAAACCAGGAACAATTAATTTAGAATTATCAAATCATGAGCTCGAAGGAATTTTTGTTAAAGATTTTGACTATTTTATAAATAATAAGGATCAGTATCTTACTCCAATTAGGACTCTTAAAAATGAAGGTGTTGTCTATTTAAATATTTCATATGCTAGTGAGGCTAAAGTAATTGAAATAAGGGAATCGCAATCTAAACCCCTAATTATAAATATTTCGACTGAGGGAGTTGGTTTTTCACTTCCTCGTTTAAAAATTGATGTTTTTCCTGAAATCGAAGCTGAGATTCACCTTATTTATTTTGGCGGTGAAGGTTTTATAAATCAGTTAACTGAGATTAATCTTCAAGAAAATTCTAAAATTAAGTTATTTCGGCTTAATAAGTCTTTAGCAGTTCATACCGAAACTTTTATAACTTCATTAGATTCAAGCACGAATATTTCGCTAGTAAACCTATCAATGCCTGAAAATAATTCTAGATTTCAAGTATATAATTCTTTTCAAGGCAAGAACTCCTTTTCTGATTTTAAATCAGTGTCTATACCAAAAGAGAATTGCCATGATGATTTTCTTGTTCATAACCTTCATATGAGTTCAAATTGTGAAAGCAATGTTGGTATGAGATCTATACTTAATGAAGGTACTGTATGCTCATTTCAGGCTTTGGTTGATGTTGAATCCGGTACCACCTCAAGCAAAGCAGAGCAAGATTGTAAAGCTATTTTGCTCCACGAAAATGCATCTATGAATGCTAAACCAGAGATGAAAATTTTTAATGATGATGTTGTTTGTAAGCATGGAACAACAATTGGAGCTCTAGATAAAGAACAAATATTCTACCTTCAATCAAGAGGTCTTGATGAGCGTTCAGCAGAAAAAATTATACTTCAAGGAGTAATAGAAAGCTATATTTCTGATGAATCTCCTTTAAAAAGTTTTTTACCTGAGGTTTATCAATGATTTACGATATTCAGAATGTTAGAGATGATTTCCCTATATTATCGCGTGATTTGTATGGAAAACCCTTAGTTTATTTAGATAGTGCAGCCAGCGCTCAAAAACCAAAACAAGTAATTGAACAAATAAAGGAGTTTGAGGAAAATGAATATGCAAATGTTCATAGAGGTATTCATTTTCTATCAAACGCCTCTACAGATGCATTTGAATTATCAAGAAGAAAAATTCAAAAATTTTTAAATGCTGATAAACAGGAAGAAATTATTTTTACACTTGGAGCAACGGACTCTATTAACCTGGTAGCTAATTCTTTGGGTGAAAATTTCTTTAAGAAAGATGATGAAATAATTTTAACAGTAATGGAGCATCACTCAAATATTGTTCCATGGCATTTTCTTAGAGAAAAAGCAGGTGTTAAAATCAAATGGGTGGACTGTGATGAGCAAGGTAATATTTCTTTAGAAGATATAAAAAAGACTGTAACTGATAAAACAAAATTTATTTCAATTACTCAAATGTCTAATGTATTAGGCTCAGAACTACCTTTGAAAGAAATTATAAGTTTTTCACATGAGAAAAATATTATGGTTTTGATTGATGGGTGCCAAGGAATTGCTCATATGAAAACAGACGTAAAGGATTTAGATTGTGATTTTTATGTATTTTCAGGACATAAACTATATGGTCCCACCGGTATAGGTGTTTTATATGGAAAGCATGAAATCTTAAACAATATGCCCCCATGGCGCGGTGGAGGCTCGATGATTAGGGAAGTAAAAAAAGAAAGTATTACTTTTGCTGATTCTCCTTCTCGCTTTGAGGCCGGGACGCCAAATATTACTCAGGCGATTGGATTGGGAGCAGCAATTGATTATTTTAATTCTAAAATTAAAACAGGTTTATTTGATTATGAGAACGAAATTGCAAAATATTTTCATAATGAAATTCAGGGTATTGATAAAGTAAAAGTTTATGGGCAAGAAAATTTATCTAGCCCAATGATTTCATTTACTGTTGACGGTGCTCACCCGCATGATATTGCAGCAATTGTTGACAGAGAAGGTGTTGCTATTAGAGCCGGCCATCACTGTACTCAACCATTAATGAATTTTTTTAATTTAAATTCAACCGCTAGAGCCTCAATTGGAATGTATACCGATAAGAATGATATTGATATATTTATCAAAGCTTTAGATAAAGCAATTACATTTTTTGACTAATTTAAGGCAAAGTACTAAAAGTATGATATGAGCAATTTGAATATGAGCGACAATCAACAAATAGATAATAAGGCTAATAAGATATCTTTAGAGAAAGATGATTTGGTTAAAGCTCTCAAAACAGTTTATGATCCTGAAATTCCCGTCGATATATATGAGCTGGGATTAATATATGATGTTAGTTTGGATGAAAATGGAAATGTTGATGTTAAAATGACGCTAACTGCACCAGGATGCCCAGTTGCCGGTGAAATGCCTCAGTGGGTTGAAAATGCATTAATGTCATTAGAAGGAGTTAATAAAGTAGTTGTTGAAATGGTGTTTGATCCACCTTGGGATATGAGTTTAATGTCTGAAGAGGCAAGATTAACTTTAAATATGTATTAAAATGAAAAATATAACAAAAAATAATTTATTAAGTCTTACCCCAAGAGCTATAGAAAGATTGCGTGATATTAATGAAAGTTCATCAACTAATCACGTTGCAGTAAAGCTTGGAGTTAAAAATGGTGGATGTGCTGGAATGGCCTATACCATGGATTATATAGAAGATATTGGTGAGAATGATGAGGTAATTATAGTGGATGATATAACTCTTGCTATAGATCCTAAGGCAATATTATTTTTACTTGGAACTGAGATGGACTACGAAGAATCAACTTTAAATTCTGGGTTTATCTTTAATAATCCTAATCAAACTGATGCTTGTGGATGCGGAGAGTCTGTAACTTTAGTTGAAGCTGAAGTCCCTGTTGAATTAGCCAATAGTATAACTACTTCCCAGTAAAATTAGCATCTCTTTTTTCAAGGAAAGCTGTCACACCTTCTTTAAAGTCACTTGATTGACCTGCAGTGAATTGAAGCTCTCTTTCTAGATTAATTTGTTCCTCATAAGAATTATCAAAACTGTTCCAAAAGGCTTTTCTAATTAATCCTAATGACATTGGTCCGCGTGATAATTCTTGGGCTAATTTTAAGGTTTCTTTATGCAGCTCATTATCCTCATAGAGTCTATTTACCAAGCCCCATTCAAATGCTTTCTCAGCACTTAATCTTTCACCAAGAATAGCAAGTTCTTTAGCTCTAGCCATTCCAACTAACCTGGGAAGAAGCCATGTTGATCCTCCATCAGGCACAAGGCCTATTCGTCTAAAAGCTTGTAAAAAGAAAGCAGATTTTCCCGCAAGTATCATATCACCCATTAATGCTAATGACATTCCTACACCTGCTGCAGGACCATTAACCGATGTAATTATTGGTATTTTTAAGTTCTTTATTCTTCTCAAGATAGGGTGATAACCTGTTTCTAGACGATGCCCTGCATCTTGTCTGCCGGTATTAGACCGATCAGATCCACCTGATAGATTTGCCCCTGCACAGAAACCTCTTCCCTCTCCAGTTATAACAAGACATTTAATATTTGATTTAGAATCTTCAACTTCATTTAAACAAGACCAGAGACCATCCAACATTTCATCAGATACAGCATTCATTGCATCAGGGTCATTCAATCTCATGATTCCCGTTGTATCTATTTTTTCAAGTGTAACCTTATTAAATTCTTGCATCTTATTCTCCAAATTTTTGCATCTTGAATATAATGATTTATTTTTTATAAAATACAAATATAAAATTTATAAATTAAACTCTTTATAAAGGTTGGCCTTTTCACGTATAAATTCAAATCTTAATTCTGGTTTATTTCCCATCAGATCAGTAATAGTCTTTTGAGTAACTTCTCTCTCATCCTCATGAATAACTACTCTTAGGAGAGTTCTGTTCCCTGGAAGCATAGTTGTTTCTTTTAATTGAGCAGGCATCATCTCACCAAGCCCTTTAAATCTATTTATTTCAATTTTATTTGATGTATTAAAGTTTTTTTCAATAATAGATTCTCTATGCTCATCGTCGCGAGCATAGAAAGTCTTTCCTTTTTGAGTTAACTTATACAAAGGAGGAACTGCAATAAATAATTTACCTTCATAGATAATAGAAGGAATTTCTTCATGAAAAAATGTTATTAGTAATGAAGCAATATGAGCTCCATCAACATCTGCATCAGTCATTATAATTATTTTATCATACCTAAGATCACTTTCTTGATAGGATTCTCTTAAACCACAACCAAGTGCTAAAACTAAATCAGCGATTTGTTGATTTTCTTTTATTTTTGTTTGATTTGAATTTGCTACATTTAGTATCTTACCTCTTAGTGGTAAAATAGCTTGAAATCTTCTATCACGTGCCTGTTTAGCTGACCCTCCAGCACTATCGCCTTCAACGATAAATAGTTCCGTTCCATCCTTGCTAGTTTGTGAGCAATCAGAGAGTTTACCTGGTAATCTTATTTTTCTTATAGCAGTCTTTCTCGAGGTTTCTTTCTCTTGACGCCTTTTTAATCTCTCTTCTGTGAAGCTAATAATCCATTCCAGTAAACGTTCTGATTGCTGTGGTGAATTAGAAAGCCAATTTTCAAATCTATCTTTTACAGCATTTTCAACAAATTTCTGAGCTGATGTATTCGACAATTTATCTTTAGTCTGACCTTGGAATTTTGGGTCAGTTATAAAAAGTGAAATTACAGCAACCATTGACTTTGAAAGATCATCAGAATTAATAGCTAGGCCTTTTTTATTTCCTACTCTCTCTGAGTGTGACCTTAAAGCCTTAAGTAAACCATTTTTTAGTCCTAATTCGTGAGTTCCTCCGTCCGGAGTAGGCACTGTATTACAATAGGAGTTTAAAAAGCCATCAGAGCTCATCGACCAATTGACAGCCCATTCAATAGAATTATTCTTGCTATCCTTTTCTTTTTTTCCAGAGAAAGATTCCTGAGCAATGAAAGTTGAACCCTTTACTTCATTAACAAGAAAATCCTCTAATCCTTTTGAAAAATTAAATATTTCAGATCTTGGAATATTATTTTCTTCTGCTACTAATTCGTTGCAAGACCATCTGATTTCTATTCCTGCAAAAAGATATGCCTTTGATTTACAAAAATTATAAAGTTTTTCAATATTAAATTTTACATTTTTATCAAAAATTTCTTCATCAGGTTTAAAGGTAATTTTTGTACCCTTTTTATTAGTTTTTTGATCTAGTTTTTCAATATTGCCGTTAGGAATACCTTTTTTATAATTCTGTAGATAAATACTCTTATCTCTATAAACTTCAACCTCAAGACTTTCCGATAAGGCGTTTACAACACTTATTCCAACACCATGTAACCCACCGGATGTTTGATATATTTTATTATTAAACTTACCTCCTGCATGAAGGGTTGTTAATATAACTTCTAATGCTGACTTTTTCGGATATTTAGGATGCTTATCAATTGGAATTCCTCTTCCGTTATCGAAGACCGTTATTTTATTATTTAAGTCTATATTGACCTCAATAAAAGTTGCAAATCCCGCAACTGCTTCATCCATTGAATTATCTATAACTTCTGCAAATAAGTGATGCATACCGTTACGATCTGTACCCCCGATATACATACCTGGTCGTTTCCTTACTGGCTCTAAACCTTCAAGAACTTCTATATCTGATGCATCGTATGATTTGTTTGATAACACATTCTTACCTAAATAAAATAATGAAACTATAATCATTAAAAATATTTAAATTTTTAACATATTATAAGTATACGATTCGTAATATTTAGTTAAAAAAATAGCCCTATAAAAGGGCTATTTAATTATAAATTTTATTAATTTATTATTTTGTAAGAGTGCCAACAATATGATTGATAATTTTATATGGATCAGCATTTGAAGCTGGCCTTCTATCTTCCAAATAACCATTCCAATTATGCTCTACTGTGTAAATTGGTATACGAATACTTGCACCACGATCACTAACACCATATGAGAAGTCAGTAATTTTTTGTGTTTCATGGAGACCTGTTAATCTTTGATCATTGTCAGAACCATAGTTTGCTATTGCGTCTTGGTGGACCTCACCAAGCTTATCACACATTTTGGTATACAATTCTTCAGTACCATTTTCTCTCATTTCTTTATTAGAAAAATTAGTATGCATACCTGATCCATTCCAATCACCAGATTGAGGTTTAGGATGAATGTTAACAGAAACATCGAAGTCTTCTGCTACTTTGTGAAGAAGGTATCTACTCATCCATAGATCATCACCGGCTTTAATTCCTTTTCCAAGACACTGATACTCCCATTGACCGAGAGCAACTTCTGCATTTGTTCCAGTAAGCTCAATACCTGCTTCTAAACATGCTTCAAGATGTGCTTCTGAGATATCTCTACCTTTCACATTAGCCGCACCAACACCGCAGTAATATTCACCTTGAGGTTTTTCTGGAATTCCATCTTCCCAACCTAAGATTGTTCCATCAGGATTTGTAAGGAAATATTCTTGTTCAAAACCAAACCACCATTCATCTGAAGCAACTTCAGCAGCAGCAGCTCTTGTATTTGTTGGGTGGGTTTCATGTTCTCCAGTTTGAACTTGGCACATTACTAGTTTATCACCATAAAGTGGGTTGGTATATTCATTAACCGGTAGAAGTAGACAATCAGAACTACCTCCTTCTGCCTGCAAGGTGGAGGATCCATCGAAAGACCAGTTCGGTGGTGTTGAGTCTGTTGTTACTTTTACTTTACTTCTTAAAAATGGTTCCGGCTTATACCCATCTAACCAAACGTATTCGTACTTTATCATTAAGTCTTCTCCTTATTTAATTATTTAATTTAAAAAGCTATATTTTAATGCCTTCAATAGCGAAATAATATCAAGATAAAAGACCATTATTAAAAAAAATACTAGCCCCTAAATCACTATAAATAAATATTTTTACTAGAAGTTACACATAGTACACATGAGTAGTTTACACATGATTATATTCATTTTTTAGTTATAATTATTTATTAAATAGCCTCATCCCCAGTTTCACCAGTTCTTATTCTAATAGCTTCATCAACTGATGATATAAAAATTTTACCATCGCCAATTTTTCCAGTGAACGCTGCTTTTTTTATTGCTTCACATGCTTCATCAAGTTTTTCATCTTGTACAACAATATCAAGTACAATCTTAGGAAGAAAATCAACACTGTACTCTGCACCTCTGTACAATTCAGTATGACCTTTTTGCCTTCCAAAGCCTTTAGCCTCAGTTACCGTTACACCAGCAACATCAATTTCCTGAAGAGCATCTCTAACTTCATCAAGTTTAAACGGTTTTATAATCGCTTGTATTTTTTTCATTTTCCTCTCCTTCTTTAATCAATGAAATATTAACTATTATAAAGCAATAATCATGCCATTTATTATTATTAAATAATTTAACTTCAAATAATTAATTTTACTTTTATTTCCATAAATATAATTTACCAATACATAATATTGTAAAGTAAAATTTTTATAAGGAATTAATATGATAAATCCAAGAACCCCAGTTTTAGTTGGATCAGGTCAAATTACTCAAAAAATTGATAATTTGTCAGAGGCAAAAGACCCAATTGACCTAATGAAAGACTCATCAGTTTTAGCAATTAATGATACAACAGTATCTGATCTAAGCAATCATATTGATACTGTTGTGACGATAAGATTTATTTTTGATTCAGGCGCAGGCGCAAGGCCTCCTTTTAGTATCTTTAAGAATCCCCCTAAGTCATTAGCTGATCGTTTAGGAATAGAAGATGCTAAAACTTTTTATGGACCAACAGGTGGAAATACCCCCCAATATCTACTGAATATTATGGCTGAAAAAATAAGCCAAGGTGAAAGTGATGTTGTTTTATTATCTGGGTCAGAATGTTTTTCTTCGATGCGAAAAGCTTCGAAACAAGGAATAAAAACTGGATGGGGGGAGGACTCCGGTGGACAAAGAATTGATTTGGGGTTTGAAAAAGCTGGTGGTACTGATAATGAAATGAAGCATGGTATTGCTTTACCTGTTAATGTTTATCCATTATTCGAAACTGCCATCAGAGGAAGAATGGGTCACTCAATAGAAAAACACCAAAACTACCTTGGAGAATTGTTTGCTCCGTTTACAAAAATAGCAAAAGAACATCCAAACGCATGGTTTCCGATTGAGAGATCTGCCGTTGAAATTTCTACTGCAAACAAAGCAAATAGATATATTTCTTATCCTTATACTAAATATATGAATGCTATTATGGAAGTTGATCAAGCTTCATCATTAATTATGATGAGTGAGGAAAGGGCTAATCTTTTTTCAATACCTAAAGAGAAAAGAATTTATCTTCATGGTTGTGGTGATATTAATGAGGTTTGGAATGTTACTGAAAGACCAGAATTACATGCCTCTAAGGCTATAAGGCTTATGGGTGAAAAAGCCTTTGAAATGTCAGGGTGGAATATTGATCAGGTTGATTACTTGGATTTATATTCATGCTTCCCTAGCATGGTTGAGCTTGGAAGAGAGGCGCTTGATATAGGAATTAAAGACTCAAGAGATCTTACTGTTACTGGAGGTCTACCATACTTTGGCGGGGCTGGTAATAATTATGTTACGCATTCTATTGCCACTTTAATGGATAAATTAAGAGAAAAACCTGGATCTAGAGGACTTTGTACTTCTAATGGATGGTTTGCTACTAAACATGGGATTGGTCTTTATTCCTCAGAACCATATGAGGGGGATTGGAAAAGAGAGGATCCGAAAAGTTATCAAAAAGATATAGACCTTATGACAAAGCCAGAAGTTGATGAAAAACCTTCAGGAGATGGAAAAATTGAGACTTACACTGTTTCTAATGGTAGAGAGGGTCCCGAATTAGGAATAGTTATTGGCAGACTTAACTCTTCGAATTCAAGGTTTATTGCCATAACGCAAAAAGATAGTGATTTGGAAACTATGATATCTCAAGAGTGTTTAGGAAGAGATTGTAACGTTAAGCAGGCTGAAGGTAATTATAGTATTGTTAATATTAAATAATGATAAATATTTTTTTAATTCGTCATGGAAAAGCTTCATCTGGATGGAATTCTTTAGACCCAGCTCTTGATGACTTCGGTAAAGAACAATCGAAAGAGTTAGCAAAAAAGTTATTAAAATATTCATTAGATTCTTATGATCTATTCTCTAGTCCTTTGCTTAGGTGTAAGCAGACATCTATACCTTTTAAGTCACTTTGTAATAAAGAAATAACCATTGAAAAAAGGGTATCTGAAATTCCATCGCCTATTTCTGACCTAAACAAAAGGGTTGTCTGGTTAAAAAAAGTTTTACCTTTAAATTGGAATGAACTTATTGATGATGAGGATTCGGTTGCATCTGGGTTAGATTATAATATCTGGAGATCTGATATAATGAATTTTTTATATTCTTTAAAGAATGACTCATTTATTTTTACTCATTTCGTAGTGATTAATTCGGTTATTAGTTTTTTAAATAGAAGTGAAAAAGTTATTTTTTTTAATCCTGATAACACTTCAATTACTCATTTAACCCTTGATAAAAATACTATGAAAATTATTACATTAGGAGAAGAGTCAATTACAAAAGTTAATTAAAATGATTAATCTATTCACATCAAAAGAAGTTAAAAATTTAGACGAGTTATCAGTTAAACATGGCGTTAGCTTATCAGAGTTAATGGAGAACGCAGGAAAGGCTTCTTTTGAAGTAATTATAGATAAAATTATCCCAAGTCTTTTAAATTTTAATAATAGAATAACAGTTTTATGTGGACCAGGAAACAATGGTGGGGATGGATTTGTTATTGCAAAAAAATTAATTGAAAAAAATTTTGATGTAAAAGTATGTTCTCCATTTAACAAAACTTACTTTAACTCTATAGCTTTAGAAAAATTAGAAATGTCTGATTTTGATCTTTTAGAAGCATCACAAGACCTATTTAAAAATAGTGATTTAATTATAGATGCTTTATTTGGGATTGGACTTAATAGAGATATCGATAAAAAGCTAATTGATTTAATTGATTCAATAAACAAAGAAAAAAATTATGTAGTTTCAATTGATATACCAAGCGGATTAGAAACAGATACTGGAGAAAAAAAACCTAATTCTATAAATGCGAACCATACAATTACCTTTCAATCACCAAAGCCTTGTCATTTTCTACTTCCAGGTAAAATAAATACAGGAGAATTATCAGTTGTTGATATAGGTGTTCCTAAGAAAATATTTAAAGAGGTTAAGAAATCTTCAAATATTTTTTTGAATACTTCTGATCTATGGAAAAATCATTTTCCTTGGCCAAAAGAGCATGATCACAAATACTCAAGAGGGCATTTACTTGTTCAGTCCGGAGATCAATTTTCAACGGGCGCTTCAAGATTAGCTAGTTTATCTGCACTTAGGATTGGAGCTGGAGTCGTTACATTGGCTAGTTCTGATGAAGCAGCTTTAATTAATGCATCTCATTTAACATCGGTAATGATTAAAAATATAAACAATATAAGTGATTTTATTAATTTTTCTAAAAACAGAAAAGTTACTTCATTCCTTATCGGCCCAGGATGTGGGGTAACTGATTACACTAAAAAACTTAGTCTTAATATTATTGAACTAGGATTACCTGCTGTTTTGGACGCAGATGCTTTAAGTGTTTTTAAGGATGATCCAGATGAGCTTTTTTCTTGTATAAAAAAATATAACAATAATGTTATTTTAACACCTCATGAAGGAGAGTTTAACAGGATTTTTAAAGACACAAAAGGGTCAAAATTATCCGTAACAAGGGATGCCGCCAAAGAATCGGGGGCTACTATAATTTATAAAGGCAATGACTCAGTAATTAGTAATCCTGAGGGATTGTTGGCAATTTCTGATAGGTCATCTCCGTTTTTGGCAACCGCTGGTTCAGGAGATGTTTTAGCAGGAATTTGTGCGGGATTATTATCACAAGGTATGGATAGTTTCTTAGCTGCATGCGCTGGTCAATGGTTTCATAAAAAAATTGGAGAAATACCTAGACCTGGAATGATTGCTGATGATATGCCAGGAATGATAGAAAATTTTTTACCTACTGTTCTTGGAGAAATTTATGAAAAATCTTAAGATAACAAATCTTTCCGATAAAGATATAGAGAATATTAATGAGCTCTATAATCACTATATAAGTGAAACAGCATTTACTTTCGATATTAAAGAAAAGAAATATGAAGAAAAAAAAGAATGGGCAAAAACATTCAGTAATGAAGGACCTCATCAATGCCTAGTGGCTTATGAAAATGATAATCTTATCGGTTTTGTAAGTTCTAGGCCTTTTCGCGAGAAAGAGGCATATTTTAGCTCTGTAGAAACAAGTATTTATATAGACCAGAGTTATATTGGGAATGGATATGGTCAAGATTTGATGAAAGAGCTACTTAAAAGAATCACTAAGTTTGGTGTTATAAGAGCATACGCTTTTATAACTAAACCAAATGAAATGTCTGAAAAGTTGCATAATTCTATAGGATTTAAACATATCGGCACCCTTAATAATGTGGGTAAAAAATTTGAAAAATATTGGGATGTTGGGGTTTTTGAGCTATCTCTCCCAATTAAATGATTATTACTCTAGATATTCTCTTAAGGTACTGTTAAAAACCCCTAGTATTTTTCGCGGGCGTGGTGGAATTGGTAGACACGCAGGTTTTAGGTACCTGTGCCGCAAGGCGTGGGGGTTCAACTCCCTCCGCCCGCACCAATAACTTTAAGAGAACAAAAAATGGAAGTTAAAGAATTAAAGGCAAAAGGTCTAAAAAGAGAATTTTCAATAACTATAAAATCTGATGTTATTCAAAATCTAAAAGCAAAAAAACTTATGGAGATTGCTTCAAAAGCAAAAATTGACGGATTTCGTCCCGGAAAAGTTCCTTCCGCCCATATTGAGAAGTTATATGGTCAGAGTGTTATTGTTGAAGTAATTGAAGAAAAAGTTTCAAAAGCGTCTCAAGAAGTTTTAGAAGAGCGAGAGCTTAAGGCGGCTATTAAACCTGATATCAAGCTTGATTCAGAGATGACCGATGTTATTGAAAAAAATAAAGACCTGGTATTTACAATGAATTGTGAAGTACTTCCGGAAATTAAAATTTCAGATTTTAGTAAGATAACTTTAGACAATCCTGTATCAGAGCCAAAAGAAAAAGATATTAATGATGCGCTTGAGTATTTGGCTAAGCAAAATAAAACTTTCAAAGATGTTCCTGCATCAACTAAAGCAAAAGATGGGGACCAAGTTACAATGGATTATCTTGGTAAAATTGATGGAGTCGCATTCGAAGGTGGGGCTGCAAAAGATGCAAATTTAATATTGGGATCTAAAAGCTTTATAGATAACTTTGAAGATCAATTAATAGGTTTAAAGAAAGGGGATAAGAAAGTTATAACTGTAAGATTTCCTGAAAATTATCAGAGCGCTGATTTAGCCGATAAGGAAGCAACTTTTGATGTTGAGATAAAGCTAGTTTCACAACCAAGTGAGTCAAAAATTGATGATGATTTAGCAAAGAATCTTGGCATGGAAGATTTAAAAAAATTAAAAGAAAGTTTAAAAGATAGAATTAAACAAGACTTTGATTCGGCATCTAGAAATAAGCTTAAAGATAGCCTCTTGGAAGCTTTAGAAAAGGCTCATAATTTTGAATTGCCTCAAAGCATGGTTGATCAGGAGTTTGATCAAATGTGGCGTCAGCTTGAACAACAGCTTGAGAGTCAAAAGAAAGAGTTAAAGGATCTTGAAATAAGTGAGAAAGAGATTAGAAAAAATTATAAAGAAATATCTGAAAAAAGAGTGTGTACTGGACTATTGATTGCAGAAATTGGCCAAGTGAATAATATTCAACTAGAAGACAATGATATTAATAAGGCGCTTCAAATGGAAATGCAGAAATATCCAGGTCAGGAAAAAGAAATATTAGATTATTATCAAAAAAATCCTGATGCTATAAAACAGCTATCAGCTCCATTATTTGAGGATAAGGTAATAGATTTTGTTTTAGAAAAGGTAAAACTAAAGGATGTAAAGGTTTCTAGAGAGGATTTATTTGGAGCAGGACTAGGTGAAAATGTTAATTCAAAGCCTAAAACAAAGAAAAAAACCAAAGCTAAAACTAACACCACAAAAAAAACCTCAACTAAGGACAAAGTTACAAAAGATAAGAAAAAATAGATTAAAGCCAAAAATTAAATATTTTATCTATTTTAGAAATTTAAATTATATTACTAAGCTATTGATTAATAATAATTAATTTTTAGTAAATAAGATTTTTTAAAGTTTTAACTTTGCATATTAAGAGAATTATCCCATATATATTAATATTATTAAGGAATTTAATATGAAAGATAATATTGTACCTTCAGGAAATCTTATTCCTATGGTTGTTGAGCAATCAAATAGAGGTGAGAGAGCATATGATATTTACTCTCGACTCCTGAAAGAAAGAATTATTTTTGTCACCGGGCCTGTTGAAGATTATATGGCTAGCGTGATTATTGCTCAATTATTATTTCTTGAGGCTGAAAATCCAAAAAAAGAAGTATCTATGTACATTAATTCTCCAGGTGGAGTTGTTTCATCAGGCTTGGCTATTTATGATACAATGCAATATATAAAACCAGAGGTTTCAACTCTTTGTATTGGTCAAGCAGCCTCCATGGGAAGCTTACTTCTTGCTGCAGGAGCACCTAATAAAAGATTTTCATTGCCAAATTCAAGAATTATGGTTCATCAGCCATCTGGAGGATTCCAAGGTCAGGCATCAGACATTGAAAGACATGCTCAAGAAATCCTATCTTTAAGATCAAGGTTAAATGACATCTACGTTAAGCATACTGGTCAAAGTTTAAAATCTATTGAAAAAGCATTGGACAGAGATACATTTATGACAGCAAGTGACTCAAAAGAATTTGGAATAATAGACAAAGTCGTTGATAGTAGAGATCTATCAGATGATAAAAGTGAAAAAAAATAAATTAAATTTTTAAGGTAAGGTAAATGAGTAAAATTAGTGATAGCGGAGATTCAAAAAATACACTTTTTTGTAGTTTTTGTGGAAAAAGTCAGCACGAAGTTAAAAAACTTATAGCTGGTCCAACTGTCTTTATATGTGATGAATGTGTTGAATTATGCATGGACATAATTAAAGAAGAAGCAAAAAATTATGATGATAAATCAGTGGATAGCGTTCCTTCACCGGAAGAAATCTATAATGTTTTAGATGATTATGTAATTGGTCAACTAAGAGCAAAAAAAGTTCTATCTGTAGCTGTTCATAATCATTATAAGAGATTAGAGAGTGATTCTAAAAAAGATGATGTAGAATTAGCTAAATCAAATATTCTACTTCTTGGTCCAACTGGATGCGGAAAAACCCTCTTAGCTCAGACTTTAGCTAGAATTCTTGATGTACCATTTACAATGGCTGATGCAACTACTTTGACTGAAGCTGGTTATGTAGGTGAAGATGTAGAGAATATAATTTTAAAACTCTTACAAGCAGCAGACTATAATGTTGAAAGAGCACAAAGAGGGATTGTTTATATCGACGAAGTTGATAAAATTACTAGAAAATCAGATAACCCCTCAATAACAAGAGATGTTTCAGGAGAAGGTGTACAGCAAGCATTATTAAAAATAATGGAAGGAACCGTTGCATCTGTTCCACCTCAAGGGGGACGAAAACATCCCCAGCAAGAGTTTTTACAGGTTGATACAACTAATATCTTATTTATTTGTGGTGGAGCTTTTGATGGAATTCAAAATATTATTTCAGAAAGAGGCTCAAACCGTTCTGTAGGATTTGGAGCTGAAGTAAAAGAGAAAGATGACAGAAGAACTGGTGAAATTTTAAAAGACCTTCAACCAAAAGATCTTCTTAGATTTGGTTTAATTCCTGAATTTATTGGTAGACTACCAGTTTGCGCTTCCTTAGAAGATTTGGACGAGGATTCTTTAATTAGAATTTTAACTGAACCAAAAAATGCAGTTGTTAAGCAATATAAAAAATTATTTGATATGGAAGATGTTAATTTAAAATTTTCGGACGACGCTCTTTTGGCAATTGCTAAAAAAACTATGTCTTACTCAACTGGAGCCAGAGGCCTTAGGTCTGTTATCGAAAATATCTTATTAGATACTATGTTTGAAATTCCAGGAACAACTGGTGTATCAGAAGTAATTATTTCGGGTGAAGTTGTTGAGGGGAAATCTCCTCCTTTATATATTTATGCTAAAGAAGACGAAAAAAAAGAGA
>ERZ802821.518-NODE-518-length-21713-cov-11.5424_pt1 | contig 21713 bp, 15 predicted proteins | sample MGYA00345648_ERZ802821 | MGnify/ENA primary metagenome ERZ802821 (study PRJEB30503, sample SAMEA104212357) | marine metagenome | biome: Westerlies Biome; feature: [SRF] surface water layer (ENVO:00010504) within the epipelagic zone...; material: water... | reverse complement strand
GTGTATTCAGCGTCGAGCATGTCAGCCATGGCCTCTTCGACTTGGTCGATGAGTTCGTAGATGATCGCGTGTTGGACGATGCGAATATCGTGATGCTTGGCAAGGCTCTGCACGCCGTTATCGAGTTTGACATTGAACCCAACAACCATGGCGCCACCCGCGCTAGCGAGAGTGATGTCGTTCTTGGTAATATGGCCAACGCCCTTGCTAATCACATCGAGTTCGACCTTATCGCTCTCGATGGCTTTGAGCGCTTGAACCAGTGCTTCGGTCGAACCGTGCACATCGGACTTGACGATGACGCGGAGGCACTTCTTCTGCTGGTTTTCGATCGCGGCGAAGAGGTCCTCAACGGTAGCAGCACCCCCTTCCGTATTCTGCTGCTGAGTGCTGGCTGCATCATGGAGTTTGCGCACTTGTATGTTCTCCTCGGCGCAGCGCTTAGCTGATTTTTCGTTTTTCTCAGTAGAAAATTTGGTGCCGGAAGCGGGCACGTCTGACCACCCAGTGACTCTAACTGGTGTCGCAGGTGGCGCATCTTTGAGCTGATTACCATCGGCATCGGTCATTGTTTTGACTCGGCAGTAGACCTCCCCGCAGAGCAATGCGTCACCTTTCTTAAGGGTGCCGCGCTCGACGATGGCGGTAGCGGAGGCACCACGCCCCGTCTCAATCTGAGATTCAATGATAGTGCCAGAAGCGGGACAAGTCGGGTTAGCCTTGAGCTCAAGAAGTTCGACTTGGAGGAGGATCATGTCGAGTAAGTTGTCGATGTTCGTGCCCTTCAGCGCGGAAACCTCGACAGCGATCGTTTCGCCACCCCAGTCTTCGGGCGCGATGCCTTTTTCCTGCATCTGTTGCTTCACGCGATCGATGTTGGCCCCCTTCGCGTCGATCTTATTAATCGCTACGATGATGGCATTGTTGGCCTCTTTAGCAAATTTGAGTGCTTCTTCAGTCTGTGGCTTGAAAGCGTCGTCGGCTGCGATCACGAGGATCGAAACGTCAGTTACATTAGCTCCACGTTCTCGCATCATCGAGAAAGCGGCGTGGCCGGGTGTATCGATAAAGGAGATCTTCTGGTCTTTGTGATCAATCTGGTAAGCACCGATGTGCTGAGTGATCCCGCCGGCTTCACCTTTGACCACATTGGCTTTGCGAATGGTATCGAGTAGAGTGGTCTTACCGTGGTCGACGTGTCCGAGGATGCACACGACAGGGGGACGCGGCTTAAGGAACTTTGGGTCGTCGTCGTCAGGCTTTTCAACCTTTGGCTTAGAAGAGCCACCTTTTTCGTTTTGCTCGCCACGGTGATGGATCTCTAACTCGCAACCATGCCGGCCTGCGACTTGCACTGCGACGCTCTCCTCGATGGTTTGGTTCATCGATGCGAAAATACCCATCTCCATTAGCTCGGAAATGAGCTTGAAAGGCTTGAGCCCAATCTCGCCCGCAAAATCACGCACGACAATGGGAGGTTTAACGTGGATCTTCTTTAGCTTGCCGGCTTCAGCCACAGGCGCTTCGGGACCCTCACCTTCAATAGATTCGGCAGCGGGTGCTTGCTCTGCATCAGCTGCTTTGGCAGCTGCGGGCGGCTTGGGCGGTCCAGCAGGCGTCGGTGCGACAGTTGGCGTAGAGACTGCGGGCATCGGATTAGGCGCCTTTGGCGAAATCGCAGCTGAAGGATGGGTCGCCACAGTCGGTGGCGCGGGCGCGGGAGGGGTCGCAGGGCTGACCTGCCTCGGTGCCTTGGCCGCCTTTTCTGCTTCCTCGGCAACAGATTTTTCCTGATGCTCACGCTCGATGTCAGCAGCGGATTTGACGAAGGCGCCCTCGGGCAGCTTCGGTGCGACTGGCGCTTCGGGTTCGGGTTCGGCAGGCTGAGGCGCTTGTGCGGCAAACTCCTCTCGAAGGGCCTCTGCGGAGATGTTGTCGACTGTGCTGGAAGCGCTCTTCACCTCATAGCCGCGACTCTTAAGGAGCTCGATCAGCTCCTTGTTCTCCATTCCGAGGTCTTTGGAAAGTTGGTGTATGCGAACACTCATAGATGAGATATTTTTTTAAGTCTGGTTGTTACGGGAGGGATGGCAGCGCCTTCGCTTAGCCTTGTTGCTGGAAAAATGCGGCGACCTTGGAGATTACATCCGTGGCCTCTTCCGGGGTGAAGCCAGCATCAATTAGGTCATCGGCTTCGACGCCTTCAAATACTTCGGGGCTGGCAAAGCCAATCGCGACTAATCGTGAGGCCACTTCGGGATCCAATCCATTGATGGCATTAAGCCCTTGGACGGCTTTAGCAACCTTTTCGTCAAAGCCGACGGCTTCTTTCTCTTCCTTACCGATGTCGAGTTTCCAGCCTAAAAGCCGAGAAGTCAGCTTAGCATTAAAGCCGCGGCGACCAATCGCGATGGAAAGGTCGTCCTCCGCTACTTCGAAGTGGATGCGGCGATCGCCTTCGTTGACGTTTATGTTCTTTGGAACGGCGGGCTTGAGCGCTTCTTCGAGCAGTTGGAGCGGGTCTTGGTAGTAACGGATGATGTCGATCTTCTCGCCGCCGAGTTCACGGACAATCGTTTTGACACGGGCACCACGGGCACCGACACATGCCCCGACTGGGTCGACCTTGGGATCGCTGCTGTTCACTGCAATTTTTGTGCGATAGCCAGGCTCGCGCGCCATCGCTTCGATAGAGACAGTGCCATCTGCGATCTCGGTGACTTCGAGCTCAAAGAGGCGACGCACAAAGTTCAAGTTCGATCGGGAAAGAATGATGTCAGGGCCACGATTAGTCTGCTCGATCTTAAGCAACAGGCAGCGAATGCTCTCACCAGGGGCGTAATCTTCGCCGGAAACGCGCTCGCGCGGCGGCAAGATCGCCTCGGCCTTACCGAGGTCGACTACCAAATCGCCGCGCTCGCGGCGACGGACAGTGCCAGTGACGATATCGCCGACAGTGTCTTTGTAATCATCGTATATACGGTCTTTTTCAAACTGACGTATACGCTGCATGATTGCTTGACGGGCAGTCTGAGCAGCGATGCGGCCGAGGTAGGCTGGATCAATTTCCTGCTCGACGGTCTCGCCGATTTGAACGTCCGGGTTGGCTTGACGTGCCTTCTCAACATGAATTTCAAGATCGTCATCACCCACAGAGTCCACGACCTGCAGCACAGTCCACGCCTTTAGAGAACCGGTCTTGGGGTTAATCTCGACACGGATATCTTGACCCGCGCCAACACCCCGCTGAGCAGCGCTCGCAATCGCAGTAGAGATGGCTTCGATCATGTCTGGACGACTGATCCCCTTCTCTTTTTCCATGTATTCTAAAACTGATAATATTTCGTGGCTCATTGGGTGCTAAAAATAAAAAAAGCAGGCATAAGGCCCGCTTTTAAAGTGTTGCTAGATTTAAAAGTGAAATCGGCAGAATAGAGGGCGCTTAGCCCTTGTCAAGGTAACGTAGAGACGAATTGAAGCTCCATGAACCGATACCCAATCCCTTCATTTATACTTGCGGCTATCCGCTGCATGCTCATTTTTAGCATTTAACTGTTGCCCTGCTCGCTGAATTCCCAGGGCTCCGCCATTTAGGCATACCACTGAATTCATGAAAACCGTCATCGTTTATTCCGGGGGCCTCGATTCAAGCGTCCTCCTTTATCACTTACGCCAGGCAGGCCATAACCTTCACGCTCTTTCCGTGGACTACGGGCAGCGCCACCGCTGCGAGCTAGAGCGCGCCTCCGCGATCTGTGAAGAACTAGGCATCCCCCAGCCCGTCGCAGATCTTTCGGCGCTGCAGCCCCTTCTTGCGGGCAGCAGCCTAACCTCTCCGGAGATCGAAGTCGCCGAAGGGCACTACACGGAGGAGAATATGAAGAGCACGGTCGTGCCGAATCGCAATATGATCTTACTCTCAGTCGCTACTGGTCATGCTCTCTCTATCAAAGCGGGGCAAATTGCCTACGCCGCCCACTCTGGTGATCACGCAATCTACCCCGACTGCCGAAATGAATTTGCCGAGGCTATGGCCAATGCGATCATGCTCGCCGACTGGGAACAGGTCGAGCTGATCCGCCCTTTCGTCGACTGGACAAAAGCCGACATTGTGCGGCGCGGTGCCGAGCTAGGCGTGCCTTTTGCCAAAACATGGTCGTGCTACAAGGGCGGCGACCTCCACTGTGGCCGTTGTGGCACCTGCATCGAACGCCGCGAAGCTTTTGACCTGGCCAAGGTCATCGATCCCACCCCCTACGCCGAAGGCGCCCCAAGTGTCGCGAGCCTCCGCGCCAACGAATGGCGACTCTAAGCATCAGAAACTACCCGTGTCCAGCAGCGCGCATCTTCCATATTCCATCTCCTAAATATTATGCTAACCTGTAGCAAAACCTACCGCGACATCCCCTTTGCTCATCGTCAACACCGGCACGACGGCCACTGTGCGCTCATACACGGTCATAATTGGGCGATCACGCTAACCTTCGCCTGCCGGGAAACCGATGCCAATGGTTTCGTCGTCGACTTTGGCGACTTGAAGTATCTCAAAACTTGGATCGCTCAAAATCTCGACCACGCCTGTCTTTTTAATGAGAGCGACCCCGAGAGCGATGCCCTACTCGATCAATTTGGTCAGCTCTTTAAAGCTTACATTTTACCCAACACCTCCTGCGAAGGCCTCGCCCAACATCTTCATGGAGTTTTCAACCCGATGGTGCGTGCGCAGACAGAAGATCGCGTCTGGGTCACACAAGTCGAGGTCGAGGAAGATTCTAAAAACTCGGCCACCTACTTGCCGGACTAGTCGGAATCCTAGTATTTGCCCTCGAGATATTTCGCCCAGAGATAACTAAAGGACCATGCAAAATCACGTGGACGATTGCTAAGCCAATTCTTCAATTCCTCTAAATCAATCCAGCGGCCTTCAATCACTTCGATTGGATCCAATATGAATGGCCCCTCCGATTGGCAGGAATAAACCCAGACAAATTCGTTACCTGTCGGCTCGCAGGGGGCTTCTTTGAAGAGTCGCTTCAAATCGACAGGATTGTGTAAGCCGATCTCTTCGATTAGCTCTCGCCCAGCCGCTTTGTCGTAGTCCTCGCCACTATCAACGTGGCCGGAACAGGAACTCACCCATTTGCCCGGTGCAGTATCTTTGGCCATAGATCGGCGTTGTAGATAAAGTTGTCCCGCTTTATTAAAAACAAAGACATGGACTGCGCGGTGCAGGAGCTTCTCACGGTGCACAACGGCACGTGGTTCTTGTCGGAGGACCTTGTCGCTCGTATCGACGACGTCAAAAATATCGGTGACGGGCATGATCGTAATTCGCTAGGATGATATGAGCTGTCTTTTTGGACTAATCAAAACCTACTATGCCTTACTGTGAGGAGCGAGCCTAAGTATGTGACATTTCGTAAACAATTTATGAATGGTCACAATCTAGAAGACCTAATGGTTCATCTTAAACATCCATGGCATGACGCCTGAGTTCACTTTAAAGTCATTAAGCGTGAGCTTACTAACCCATTCTCCATTTTCAAAGCTCTCGACCTCCTTCGCAATAGGCATACCAAGCTCACGGACATAATTCTTATATACGATGCTATTCACAAGGCCGCTACGAAGGTCAAGGTGGACAACTTTACGCTGAAGATACGTGCGTATATCGATGAAATAATCAACTTGGTAGCCGCTATCGAGCGTCACGCGGATCTGGTGGCAAATGTAACCTTCGGTCGGCACGGTATCGACATATTCGATCTCTTTTCCCCTCGCATAGGGATAAAGTAGATGGCTACCAAGGAGCGAGCTGTGTTTAAAGCGTCTCGCCTCGGACTCTGCCATCGGTGCTGGCTCGGTTTTGCTCCCAGTTATTTTTTTCCAAGCATTCGTGCCGTCGTACACCAACACCTGATGACTCCGATTGTCACGGATCATCATCTTTATGAGATCTGGTTTCTTTTGGTAGGCATTCAGCTCGAATACGCCCTCCTCAAGTTTGAGTGTCCCGTTTAGCTTGAGGCTCAAAATTTGATCCCATTTCTCGGCGCCCCCCAAGCCATCGTTGTAATAACGGGTGAGAATTCTTGCGAGTCGCCCTTTTCCAAGGTCAGGCATGGGGCTTTGCTGGATGATGGCATTGGTCTGCTCTGTGGGCATAGTCAAAGTGTCGCCCAATGCTTTTGAATCGCTCTCGCCTGAAAGCGTGGCAAAAAGCCCGAGTGAAGTGATTAGGCAAAAAATAGACCGTTTGAGAGTCATAGTAGTTATATGTTCATACGCATCTGGCACCGAAGGACAAGTACTGTTCCCTGCTGTTTTTAATGGTCTATAACAAATCCGGATCGACTCAGTCCATCTTTTGAAAACGAAAATAGTGGACTTGCTGCCCTCAACAAGACACTCCTCTGGTATTATAAATGGCAGTTTTTAACTATAAAGCGCGTGAGAAAGATGGCACGATTGTAAGCGGCACGATCGAGGCTCCCGAGCGCCGCCTCGCCATGCAGCGCCTACAAGCGAAAGGGCTCAGCCCAGTGACCTTAAAGGAAGGAGCCACTGGAACACCTTCTGCCTTGGCCAGACTAGGCGAACGCGCAAAGGCACTACGGAGCAACCGCAGTAAAAAAGACGGCAATGAAAATTCTCAAAAGACCCGCGGAGCCAAAAGTGAAAGAGTCGGCCTCCTCATTCTAAAGCGCTTGATGGAGCTCCACGGTTCTGGTTTACCCGTCGGCGACTCCATCCGTATACTCAGTCAACGCCTCAGCGATAAGGAGCAACGTGCCACTGCGCAAACGCTCTGGCGCGACCTCAGTGAGGGTTCCACATTGGCAGGGGCTATGTCGCGCCAAACTCGCTGCTTCCCAAGCTCGATCAGCTACGTAATTGAGGCGGGCGAGGCAACCGGCAACCTCGGCCCTATTTTGAGCAAAGTAATCGATTACCTTGAAGAGAAGGAAGCGATACGCAAAAAGATGATCGCGAGTATGGTTTACCCAGCCTTCATTTGCACAGTCGCAATTGCAGTCGTCATCCTTTTTATGACGGTACTATTGCCACAAATTCAAGGCATGCTGGATCGTCTAGGTGGTGAGATGACTTGGAGCGCTCGCATATTAATCGATGGTTCATCCTTCATCGCGCAGATCGGCCCCTTTTTTCTGCTTGGACTAATTATCGGTATTATAGGTTTCCAACAATGGCGGCGCTCCGAATCTGGACTGGGCCACACCGACTCATGGCTTTTAAAACTGCCACTGCTAGGCAAAATCTTTTACTTAGGCGAACTCTTCCAAGTCGGTAACTTGATCAGCACATTGCTAGAAAGTGGCATCAATACAACCGAGACCTTGCGCCTAACCGAGCGCACCGTGAAAAATACCAAACTGCGTGAACGCTTCAACACTGCACGAGGTCAGGTCAACGAAGGGCTCTCAATCGCACAGGCCTTTCAAAGAAACCAATTCATGCCCGACCTAGCAGTCGACATATTAACGGTCGGTGAAAATACCGGTAATCTTGCCCACAGCATGAACGAAATTACCAAGGGGTTTCGCAATGAATTAACGGCGCGCCTCACTAAATTGACTACACTTGTTTCAACCGGCGCCTTGATCTGTGCTTTCATCCTCGTTGCTCTGATAGCTATGGGTATTGTTACCAGCGTATTCCAGGTCAGCCGAAGTCTCTCCTAGTGCTTGAGTCAGTTTGATCGGCAGTCTAAAGGATATGTGCGTGCCCTCCCCCACTTTACTCTCAGCCGCGACTGTGCCGCCGTGTAGCTGCACGATATGCTTGACAATACTTAGGCCAAGCCCAGTGCCACCTGTCTCCCGCGACCGTCCTTTATCCACCCGATAAAAACGCTCGAATAGGTGCGGGAGATGCTTCTTTGGAATACCAGGACCATCATCAATAACGGAGCAATGCACATCTCCCGATTCAGGCTCGAGCACGGCCTCCAATCTGATTGACCTAAACTCTGGCGCATAGCGAAAAACGTTTTCTACAAGATTATCCAAAACTTGATTGATCCGATATCGATCAAAAGAAAACGGGTCCACCGCCTCATCGACCTTTACTTCAATTCTCTGCCTACTAGCATCAAGCCGACTATAATAACTTTCAGCGACTTCAGTAAAAAGAGATTCAATGGACTGCTCTACCGGCTCGATTAGGTAGGGCTGCGACTCTAATCTTGAAATAGTTAACAAATCCTCGACGAGCCGGTGAAGGCGCCCCGCGTTTTTTAAGATTTTCTTCGTAAAGCGATCTCGCATCTTGCTATCAATCGCCGCCTTGTCGTCGGTCAATGTTTCCGCGAACCCTTTAATGATAGTCAATGGCGTACGTAACTCGTGTGAAGCATTGGCCACAAATTTACGTCGACTGGCTTCCAGGTCTTTTTGCTTTGTAATGTCATGCATGACAAGAAGCGTCGAGTAAGTGCCCTCGGGATACATGCCCTGCACCTTCGAGCAAGAAACTTCAAACCATAGTTTTTTCTTTCCCTGATTGATCTTGATCCGTGTTGGTTCGTTGTCGACTTGAGTCGCTGCTGAATCTAAATGTTCCAACAAAGCACTCGAACGAAACACTCCCTCTAAACTCATGCCTTGGATTGGAAGACCCTCATGAAATATCCTCTCTGTAGATCGATTGGCGTATTCCACCACATGATCTTCGTTAAACACGATCACTGCTTCCTGAACTGCGCCTAGGATGACGTCAATCTGCTCTGAATAATCGTTCTTTTGTATGATGGACTGATTATTAGAATCAATGAGTTCGTTTATCGAATCAACAAGACCAAGTGCTCCGATTTTTCGTAAAGTCTCTCTAGAGTCTTCCGGTATTAAACGCCTTTGCGAACACACCGAATCTTCAAGCTCATGTAAGAGACGGCTCAATCGTAAGGTATGACGAAAGAGTAAAAGCGATAAGAGCAGCAATAAAATTGTAGAAAACCAGAGCATGTTAGACGAAAGAGCGAAATGACCCAGTTATAAGCCAAATCCAAATTATAAGACAAGTTAATCAGCAGCTGACTAAGCTCAAGTAACTAAGGCAAGGTCCCCTAGTTTATTCGCACTAGATATCGACCGCCCGGTAACCGACGCCACGCACCGTCTCAATCATGTGCGCATGTTGTCCGAGTTTCTCCCGTACGCGGCGCACATGGGTATCTACAGTACGCGTCTCGATATCTGTATCGTAATGCCAAACATTAACCAATAAATGATCTCGCGATTGCACGCGTCCCTTTCGCTCCATGAGAAGTTTGAGTAGACGAAATTCGGTCGCTGTCAGTACAACATTTCTACCATCAACCTTCAACTCGTGCAGATCTTCGTCGATGACCACATCCCCGATCTCAATTCGCGACTGCCCAGCGGGTTCCGAAGGCGCGCCTGAGCGCTTGAGCATTTTGCTAATCCTAAGCATCAACTCATTGGTATTAAATGGTTTAGATACATAATCTTCGGCTCCGGCTTCTAAGCCTTTAATTCGGTCCTCGACCTCACCGCGCGCACTCAGAAATATGACGGGAATATCCTTCATCGAAGGATCCGCGCGGACAATGCGGCATAACTGTATGCCGCTGAGTTCGGGCATCATTATATCCAAGAGCATCAAGTCTGGTTCAAACTCGCGCACTTTGACAACAAAGCCCAAGGGATCGTTTAATGTCGCTACGCGATACCCTTCTTGCTCAAGTCTATACTGTAAAAGTTCGGTAACGTCAGACTCATCGTCTACGACCAAAACACGATGCATTTTTTGCGCGCTCATACTTGTTTATAATCAGCTATGCAAACAGTTTGATTTTTAAAGGCCTAGAAATTTAGGACGTCTTAATAAAACCACCTGTTCTACCAAAAAACATGATGGGTCAACGCTTAAACCCAAGTCTAAACCCTTTCCGGCCGATTTAACTCGGATGAGACTCCGCCGTAACACAACTGAGACAATCGACCAGAAGGCTTTTCCGTTGAAATTGTTTGTTAGTGCGACTTTTCGCCAGAGCGAGCCTCCAGATGCACCATTAGAATGCTGATGTCTGCGGGGTTCACGCCACTGATACGACTCGCCTGCCCCAAAGAGCTTGGAGCAATCTCGACCAGCTTCTGAGCGCTCTCGCTGCGTAGCCCCTTAACTTCGGTAAAATCAAAGCCCTCTGGTAACTTGATCTTGTCAATATGCTTCAGTTTCTCGATCTGCTTCAGTTCGCGATCTAAATAACCTTTAAAAACTACACGGTAATGCACCTCTTCGCGAACTTCCTTAGATTCCCCCTTCATGGCGTCGGGGAAGTCCTCCTGGGAATGAGATCGCCGCAAATGTAAAGCAGAGCTCTCACCTGCCCTGCGCTCGAGCTCAAGACGATCCGTCCATTCAAGCACCTTAGAAGACTTCTCCTTAATTTTCGCTAACCTATGATTATCAACGAGTTGCAGCCTATCAATCGTGTCGACTAAGCGCAACTCTGCACTCGGATGGTTAAACAGAAGCCTGTGTTCCGCGCGGCTAGAAAACATACGATATGGCTCCTTCGTGCCCTTTGTCACTAAGTCATCGATGAGCACTCCAAGGTAAGCTTCGTGACGCTTCAAGACCAAGGCTTCCTGCCCACGAATCTTTTGCACAGCATTGACACCTGCGATTAGCCCCTGCCCCGCTGCTTCTTCGTAGCCTGAGGTGCCGTTGATCTGACCCGCAAAGAAAAGGTTCTCCACCTTCTTGGATTCCAATGAAGGAAAAAGCTGCGTCGGAGGGGCAAAATCATACTCCACTGCATAAGCTGGCCTCAGCATGTGGACATCCTCTAAACCCTCGATGCTTCGCAGCATATCTAACTGCACTGCAAAAGGTAAACTCGTAGACAGCCCGTTAATATACCATTCGTTAGTGTTACGCCCTTCAGGCTCTAGGAAAAGCATGTGGCGCTCCTTATCAGCAAAGCGGACGAATTTATCTTCAATACTGGGACAATAACGCGGCCCTGTGCCTTCGATCTGTCCAGAATACATGGGAGAAAGATGTAGATTGTCCTCAACCACCTGCCGCGTGTCCGCCCCCGTGTAAGTCATCCAACAGGACACCTGATCCTGGCCAGGCAACCACCCCAGCTTTCGTTGATGCGGCTGTTCCACGTGGAACAGTTCGTGTTCCGAGTCTAGGGCGCCCTTCTCCGATTGTTCCACGTGGAACACGTTTTCGATTCCACGGGTATCGTAAAACGCAAAAAGCGTCGGGTCTGAATCGCCCTTCTGCTCTTCTAGGTGACTAAAATCAATGCTACTGCCAAGAATCCGCGCTGGTGTGCCAGTCTTCAGGCGCTCTAGCTCAATTCCTGCCTCCAAAAATGACCCAGAAAGCCCTTCCGCCGAAAAATCGCCCATTCGCCCGCCTTTATTCGTATTCTTACCTACATGCATTAAGCCACGAAGAAATGTGCCCGTCGTGACAACCACGGTCTTCGCGTAAAATTCAACTTCCAGATTAGTCCGAACGCCAACTACCTTATCGCCTTCATAGATAAGACCTTGGACCATGGCCTGAAAAAGGTCTAAGTTATCCTGCAACTCAATCACATGCTTCATGCGGTATTGGTAAGCCTTCTTGTCGCATTGCGCTCTAGGCGCCTGGACAGCAGGTCCCTTAGAAGCATTTAATAGACGAAACTGAATCGCTGTGGTATCTGTGTTGATTGCCATCTCGCCGCCAAGTGCGTCGATCTCTCGAACCATGTGACCTTTGGCTTGGCCGCCAATTGCAGGGTTACAGCTCATTTGAGCGATCGTATCGAGGTTGCCAGTCAGCATCAGCGTGTCGGCACCAAGGCGCGCAGAGGCTAGGGCGGCTTCGCAACCCGCATGACCAGCTCCACAGACAATCACGTCATAGGGTTGGGCTTTCCCAAACTTTAATCCTGAGCTCATTTACCGATACAAAATTGTTTAAAAAGCCTATCGAGCATGCGCTCATTATCGACACGTCCAACGACTTGCCCAATGTGTTCTACTGCCTCACGCATGTCAGCCACAATCAGCTCAGAGTGATCGCCTAATTTCAACTTAGATGATGCAAGTTCCAGTGCATCAACAGCTTCTCCAAGCGATGCGGCGTGGCGCGCGTTAACCACCACGCCATCATTCTGCCCATGCTTGAGACTAGCATCGATGGATTTCTTCCAGATTTCGCGAAGATCCGCGAGACCCTTCCGCTCGAGGAGGGAAGTGCGTACATGCTGTAGATCCGGCAGGAAATCAGCACACGATTGAGCGCTGGGCAGATCTGTTTTGTTCTCGATCACGATCGTATTAGCCGGATTCATTCGCTGCAGTAAAGAATCCGGCAGAGTGGGGTAGGGCAGGTTGGCATCAAGCACGAGCAAGAAGAAATCCGCTGTCTCGGCTTGCTCAATCGTGTGGTCAATGCCGATCTTTTCAATCGCGTCGCCAGCCTCATGTAAACCCGCTGTATCCAGAATTTCGATACGCAACGGTCCTACCATCATAAAGGCAGAAATGTAATCACGTGTTGTGCCTGGGATATCACTAACAATGGACCTTTCGGCGCCTGTAAGTGCATTAATCAAACTACTTTTGCCTACGTTAGGTTCGCCAATAATTAAGGTCTTAATTCCCTCGTGAAGTAGGGTGGAGTAGCGCTGCGTTTCAATCAAATCGCCCATCTCTTCAATCAGTTTTCGGAGTTCGGAAGCAGGGCCCACTTGCTCCTCACCCGGCAGATCTTCTTCAGGGAAATCTATGTAGGCTTCAAGCTGCGCCATTACACCAAGCAGGCGCTCAGTCAGCTCACTCATCTTGCGACCAACCGACCCATGCAACTGGCGTTGTGCCACTTCAAGGCTGCGGTCAGAACGTGCACGAATCAAATCAGATATGGCCTCAGCCTGGCTCAAGTCCATGCGACCATTTAAGAACGCTGTGCGCGTAAACTCACCTGGCTCCGCGGGACGGCATCCCCGCGCCATTAAATCCGCCAGAATTTTTTGTACGATCATGGGATTTCCGTGAGGCGCTATTTCTAGCATTGATTCGCCTGTAAATGATTGACCATCAGTATAATAAGTAATAACGCACTCGTCGATTTGTATTCCATTAACATCGATATACTTAGCAAAATGCGCATAGCGCTTTTTGAGCGGCTGACTGCGCTGTGTGATCGCAAGAGCCAGTTCCGCACAAGCGGGCCCAGACAAGCGAATCAGCGCAATGGCAGATTCGCCTGAAGGCGATGAGAGTGCTACAATTGTGTCAGCGGCAGGCATGGAACAGGCTAAGTTCACCGAATCCGCGATTGCGTCAAGTGAGTACGTAGCGCGCCAGCTTCCTTGCGCCAAAATTTGCCTAGAGGCGAGGCTAAATCGAATAAGCTAAGGCGCTACAATTGCCCGATGACTGATGAACGAAATCGATCTATTTTTGCTTCAACAAAGGCCTTCACAGTAGGTGCATCATCTTCAATCAGGGGCGTCAGGTCCATTGCGAACCACAACTGATCAAGCGTATCAACCGAATGAGAATCGTAGAAGGTCGCATTCGCACGGCGGCGGCCAATGACGGCCTTTCCGTAGTCTTTACCCCCAGTAATCTGCGAGGCGAAGCATGCATTCAGTTTCTCAGCTAATTCGGGATAAGGACTCACATCAAGCGCGATCTTATCCTCCGGCTCAAGCCAGTCGAGATCACGCCAAACTTCACAGCCGTAGACCTTCTTTGGGCGAGAGTAGGGCGGAATCCTAAGCAGCGCTTCAATCACTGCGTGAAATACAGCCACGTGAGTGGCGTGCTTGTCGGCGGGATTGTGCGTATAGAGCACTTCTGGCTGAGTGTAGATTAGATGTTGCTCCAATTGATCGACTAATTTGCCACGGGTTGCGGGATCCTTAATTGCCGCGCTAGTAAAGCCAAGCTGCCCTACATAACTGTATTGGCCGATTTCCGCCGCACGGCGCTGCTCATTCGCACGGATCGTTTGCATCTCGGCGTCCGTCTTACCAGCAAAGGCTCCGGAGCGAGCGCTACCGCCACCATCTGTGCAGGTGATCCCACTAAACCACGCGCCATCTTGACCATAGCAGGTGGCGATGCCATGAAAGGCCATAAATTCCAAGTCGTCTTGGTGCGCGCCAATGCCGAGGTGAGAGGTGCGCGCTTGTGCTTCGGGGGCACTGATCTGGTCAGGAATAAAGAGGTCGATATTCGCGTGCATAGATAAAGTTAGCGGGAGCATGTCCATCGCCGCAAGAACCTTTGCCACTGCTAACATACGTAGAGCCGCTCCTTGACTTTAATTAAGGTGAGCCAAAACATCCACCAATGGCTAAATTTACGATTGGACAACGCTGGATCAGCGAAACGGAGCCAGAGCTCGGGCTCGGGATAGTGGAAGAAGTCTCCCCGCATCAGCTTAAACTCTCTTTTCCGGCGTCTGCGGAAGCCCGGCTCTATGCACGAGCCAATGCGCCCATTAAGCGCGTCGAATTTTACGTGGGCGACACCATTCACTCCCAAGGCGGTGAACCCGTCGTGATCGAGGCGGTGAAAGTGGAGGAGGGGATCATAACTTACCTTGCTGGGGCAGTCAAAATCACAGAAATGGATCTCGCGGATACGATCAGCTTCAGCAAACCCGAAGATCGCCTCATCCGGGGACAAATTGATCAATCGTCCGCCTTCAACTTGCGCTACGAGGCCATCACCCGACTTGCAGATGCCAAACAGTCGGACGTGGCTGGATTCGTAGGCGGGCGTATCGACCTGATTCCACATCAACTTTACATCGCCTCTGAAGTCGCTAGCCGCTACATGCCGCGTGTCTTGCTCGCAGACGAAGTCGGTCTCGGCAAAACGATCGAAGCTTGCTTGATCTTGCACCGACTCCACCTCACAGGTCGAGCAGAGCGCATCCTCATCGTATTGCCTGAGTCGCTCGTCCATCAATGGTTAATCGAGTTGCTGCGCCGCTTTAACCTATGGTTCACGCTGGTCGATGCGGCGCATTGTGAATCCGTCACCTCTGTGGACGAGGCAACCAATCCCTTCAACACTGAACAGCTCGTGATATGCAGTATTAAGACGCTACTAGAGCATCCGCGTTGGGCAGATTGTGCGTTGTCGGCGAAATGGGACATGCTCGTAGTCGACGAGGCACACCACCTCGAATGGACGCCCCAAGTCGTCAGCCCGGAGTATCAACTGGTCGAGGGTCTAACAAAAAGGAGTCACGGCTTGTTACTGTTGACCGCCACACCCGAGCAACTCGGCGCGGAAGGACACTTTGCCCGTCTCCGTTTGCTCGATCCTGAGCGTTATCCTGATCTGGATAAATTTCGTCAAGAACAGTCGGGATACTCTAAGGTCGCGGCGGTGGCCAACAAGATGTTAGCCCGTAAAAAGCTAAGCTCTGAAGATCTCAAATATCTTCGTGAAGTCTTCGAAGAATACACCGACGACGAGTTTAATACGCACCTCGAAGACCAGCAATCCATGCTAGAGGAGCTAGTCGATCGACACGGCACGGGGCGTGTGATTTTCCGTAACTCGCGCGACTCGCTAACTGGCTTCCCAAAAAGGGAAGGGCTGCCATCTGCACTCATGCCGCGCGCGAAGCTACCAAAGGAAGCGCTTGAAAAACGCCTACTCCATGAGTTTGAACTCGATACGTCTAAAGGCAAGGAAGAGGCCGAGCCCTACGACTTTAGCCACGGCCCACGCATCTTGTGGTTGGCCGAACTAATTAAAGACCTCGGAGAAAATGAGAAAGTCCTCCTCATCTGCTGCACTCGCGAAAAGGTGCAAGCGATCCACGACGCACTACTCGAAGAAATCAACGTCAAAGCTGGCCTTTTCCACGAAGAACTGACGCTGCTTCAGCGCGACCGCAATGCGGCATGGTTTGCTGAGGCCGACGGCGCGAAAATTCTCCTCTGCTCAGAGATTGGCAGTGAAGGACGTAACTTTCAGTTCGCCCACCACCTCGTGCTCTTCGACTTACCACTCAACCCCGAATTACTCGAACAGCGCATTGGCCGTCTTGACCGAATCGGGCAGACCGAAACCATCCAAATCCACATTCCATTCCTAAAGAATAGTTGGACAGAACTACTCATGCGCTGGCACCACGAGGGCCTAGACGGCGTCGAGCATTCACTCAAAGGCGGCTATGCCTACCTGAACGAGTTTGGAAAGTGTCTACGCTCGCTGGGGCCACGCTACCACATCGTCGATAAAAATACGCTGGCCGAGGCCGACCAACTGGTCGAGGAAAGCAAGGTGTTCCGCGAAGACCTAGAGAAGCAACTTAGCCAAGGGCAGGATCGGCTCATCGCGCTGAACTCCTTTAGTAAAGAAGCCTCCGACAAGCTCGTCGGGCACATCCGCGCCCTCGATGCCGACCGCACGCTCGACCAATTTATGAATCGCATCTTTGATCACTTTGGCGTGACCGTCGATGATATCGATACACGCACCTTCCGTCTTGCGCCGGGACAGTTGTTTACCGATTCCTTCCCCTGCTTGCCGGAAGAGGGGACCACTGTAACTTGCGACCGCACTCGTGCACTTGGTCGCGAAGATATCGGTTTCCTGACATGGGATCACCCTATGGTCCGCGGCGCGATCGATCTCACGCTCAGCTCGGAAAAAGGTAACAGCTCTATCGTCGTCTGGAAAGATCCCAGTGTCCAAGCGCCCGCTATTTTGATCGAGGCCATCTATGTGCTCGAGAGCGTCGCACCACCACGTCTCCACGTGGATCGCTTTCTGCCCCCAACACCGGTGCGCGTGCTCGTAGATCTCAGCGGCAAGGATTGCAGTCAGCAATTCACACACGACACTATTAACAAATACTGTGGCGACGAAGAGGTCTTCCGCCTCAAGCAAGACCCTGCGCTACTCCAAGCCCTCGTTCCAGAAATGCTAAGCGCAGCAGAAAAGCACGCTAACACTCAAAAATCAGTTCGGCTCACAACCGCCATGAATCAAGCCCACGAACGGCTCGACGGAGAAGCCAGTCGCTTAAAGGAGCTACAAAAGGTGAATCCCAACATCCGGCAGGAAGAAATCAAAATTGCAGAAACAGTCATCGCGGATGTGACACGCCATATCGCCAAGGCGCACTTGCGCCTAGATGCGGTGCGACTCATCCTAGGCGAACCTGCTTAATCAAAGGGCAAATCACACCAAGGAGTCGTGGGGCTGGCTAATTTCAAGTCGTGGTGCATTCGCGCGTCGCAAGCGAACGCACCATAATTAAGCTAAAACAAGTCCTTTTGTGACTTAACTTTCCCGGCTGAAGTCTCATCCAGCTCATCCTCATCGTGCAGATGCCTAGGCGCGCGGCTAACATTTTCGCTAAGACTCGCCTCACATTCTGCCACGATCCCATCGCAAATCGAGCGCACGTGCATGCGCAGCCATTTGGAAGTAGTGCTCTTTTCCGTGTAGTCAGCCGGGCCATAGGCATGGATACGCCCCGCGTGAAGCAGAGCATCGTTTTGCGCAAATTCAGCTTCACTCTCGGGATTGAAGACTGCGTAAGTCTTACCGCCATTGCTTTTAACGACTGAAAACACAGGCACGTCACTCGGCCCATCCGCCGTGTATATCATCCGATCCATCGGTATGCGGCGATCCACCCGGTCCATCGAAGCGTTCACATCAATTGTCGGATTTTTGTTACTGCCCTTATTGATCTCAAAAATGTAGCGCGTCTTGATGGTATTATCGACGATCGTACCAATCTGGCTAATCTCAAACTCCATTTGTAGCGGCAACTCGTCTTGGTTGGAATAATTTGGTGGCAGCGGTGCCTCAATAAATTCGCAGCCGTAGATCCCATCTACATGGGGTGCAATCATACTGCCTTTGATCATTTCTGCCAATCCTGTGCTAATGATATAGTGCTCCAGCTTGATGTTATGCTTTTTATATTCTGGCCGCGATTCCGTCACGGCCTGCAAGCGGGTAAACAAATCAGGTAAGCCGTCATAAAAGCGCAGCTCTTTACCTAGTTCGCGAAGGCGCTGATTGGTCAAGCCCTTGAGGCAGCCGTTTTTCACGAAACTGATCAAGTGGTTCAGGTAGATCGTATCGTAAGAGACGCGCGTGCCACGTTTGGCATAAATATCGGGCAAGGCGTTGACCTCTTTCCAGAATTGCTCCTCATCAATCCCAAAAGCTTCAAAGATAGGCGCCTGCATGTAGCCAGGAATGAGCGTCTTGTCAAAATCCCAGATACAGGCGACAATGTTTTGGCGATGAAGGTTCTTTTTCGTCATTGCAGGTAGAACTCGACTGTTATGAGCTATGGCTTTCACTGCAACGCATAATTCAAACGCTGTTTCTTAACGATGCACACAATTCCCGACATAGCCCCTTTCCGCGATAAACTCAGCGATCTGAACGAGCAGATGGCCGATCCTGACTTCTACTCCGACCAGCGCCGCGCGGCCGACGTCTCCCGCGAACAAATGCGCCTCAGCACGCTCGTCGAAAAGTTCGAAGCCTACCACAGCACCGTCGAACAACTCAAAGAAAACCAAGCCATGGCCGCCGATGATTCCGTCGAAGCCGAGTTGCGAGAAATGGCCGCTGAGGAAATCGAACCGCTTGCCAACGAGCGCGACCGCCTCGCCAACGACGTGCTCCGTTTCATGATCCCCCCTGATGCCACCGACAGTCGTAACTCCGTTATGGAAATACGCGGTGGTGCTGGTGGCGACGAGGCCAATATCTTTGCTGGCGATCTCTTCCGCATGTATAGCCGTTACGCGGAAACGCGTGGCTGGCGGGTCGAGATCATGAGCTCCAGCCCCGCCGATGTGGGTGGATTTAAAGAAATCATTTTTAACATGACGGGCGAAGAAGCCTACAAGTTTCTTAAATTCGAAAGCGGCGTCCACCGCGTCCAGCGCGTACCCGCGACCGAGACCCAAGGCCGCATTCATACCTCCACCGCTACCGTAGCTGTGCTTCCCGAAGCCGAAGAAGTGGACGTGCAGATCAACCCGCAAGATCTGGATATCTCAACCATGCGCGCCAGTGGGGCAGGGGGCCAGCACGTGAATACGACTGACTCCGCTGTCATGATGGTGCACAAGCCAACTGGCGTCACTGTTTACTGCGCCGACGAGCGCTCGCAGATCAAAAACCGCGCCAAAGCCCTCACGGTGATGCGCTCACGCCTACTCCAAGCTAAAGTAGATGAGGAACACGCCAAATACGCCGCTGAGCGCAAAGGCCAGATCGGCACAGGTGACCGCTCCGAGCGCATCCGAACCTATAATTACCCCCAGGGCCGCCTGACCGACCACCGCATCGGCCTCAGCCTCTCCCTCCCAACTGTCGTCGAAGGCGACTTGGACGACTTGATCGACGCCCTGCAAAACTACGACTATGAGGCTCGCATCCAGAATCTGTTGGAGAAACAGACCCTCTGAGGCGAAATCAAATGCTCACCATTCGAGAAATCAAAGAGCGGACAGAGGCTTTCTTTAAAAAAAAGAGCGTCCCTAACGCCAAGCTCGATACAGATATCTTAATCGCACACTCGCTTGGGATTAAGCGTCTCGATATTTACCTTGATCTCGACCGCCCGCTAACTGAAGCGCAACTCACAGACCTACGGTCTCTGGTCAAACGAAGGGCATCGCGTGAGCCGCTGCAGTATATTATAGGCAACACGGAATTTTACGGCCTCACGCTTAAAGTCGATCCGCGCGCCCTCATCCCGCGGCATGAGACTGAAGAGCTGATTGAATTGATCGTAGAACGACTGAAGGCGCCACCAAAACGTGTCCTAGATTTGGGCACTGGTAGCGGCGCCATTGCTTTAGCCCTCGCTTCGAGATACTCGGACGCTGAAGTCACCGCAACTGATCAAAGCGAGGAAGCCATCACGCTCGCCAAAGAAAATGCGCTTGCGCTAAATTTATCCAGTAGAGTCACCTTTATCAAAGGGAATTGGTTCGAGCCGCTAGATGAAGGCGCGCGCTTTGATCTTATTGTTTCCAACCCGCCTTATTTAACTGAAGCTGAAATGCAGACTGCCGAACCAGAGGTGATTGATCACGAACCACATAGCGCACTCGCCTCAGGACAAGAGGGCCTGGATGACCTGGGTCTACTATTCAAAAGTGTCCCTAAATATTTGGCTGAAGGTGGTCTACTGGCATTAGAGACCGGGATCGGGCAAGCAGACGCGATCAAAGCAATGGCATCAAAAGTCTCACTTCATGGGCAAAGCGTCGAAGACCTCAGCGGGCGCCTGCGATTCTTCTTTGCTTCATAGCAAAAGGCAGGGGAGCGACTTGTCGCATTCGCTAAGGATTAGTTCTCGGCATTGGCGGTATCCGTAAATGAAGCCACTAGGGTCCCTCTACTCTTGGCAGATTCACTTCCGTCCATTCCAGAAATTGGGCAGCTGCAGCAACGGCTGTTCGTACGGGCTGTCCGCCCGCAGCACGCACCGTATCTTCTTCAAACTTCTCAAAAACCCGCACAATAACTTCAACTGGTGAATCTTTCAAATAATTTAGCGCCAATTGCGCATCGCGAGTCCGCCGCATTGAACAAAAGACTACCTTCGCCTCCAAACAATGCGCACGCTTCAATGTATGCACGTCGGAACCATCCCCATGCACACAGGGGATACCTTGCGCAATCAGCTGACGGATCACGCCCGCATCTTCATCCACTACTACCATGGAAATGCCCCGCTCTTTCAGGGCATAAACAGTACGTGGCCCCGCCCGTCCATAGCCGAGTAACACGGCGTGGTTTTGCATCACATCACAAGCCGCCTCGCCACTTCGATAGCGAGGGTGCCACTTAACGAGTCGCAATGCCACACTCTCGCGAGAGATTAGCGGGGTCATCGCCATCGTGCTCACTGTAATCAATGCGATCATAGAGAAGAGCTCTGGTGTAATCTGTCCCGAAGCCACTCCTGTTAGTGCCAGCAAGAGAGAAAACTCGCTGGTCTGCGAAAGTAATAAGCCCGTCTCGACTGCTGCACGACTGGAGTAACCCACCAACTCGGCTATGATTGCGACAAGAAAAACTGTTACAAGGATCAGCACGACGATAAAGACAAGGCTGTGCCCAACAATTTCCAAACTAGGTATCGTTAAAAAGGCGCCTGCACTGATGAAAAACAGAGCGAGGAAAAAGCCTGATAAAGAACCCAACATCCCGCGCACCAAGCCATTCATAGGAAAGGCTGAAATGGCAAAGCCTGCAAAAAATGCGCCCACCAAAAATGGAAGATCTAACAAGTAAGCCATTGTTGAAAAGGCAAAGAGCGCCGCCAGCGCGCCTAGCATCAACTCTTCATCGTCCAGCTTCATTCGCCTGACGACAAATGGCACTAGCCAGCGGTGGACCCCAAGCGCAAAGATTCCCAACGCGAGTGCATTGGCCACGCCATTACAAACCATCAACCACCCTTGGGGCGACTTGAGTAGCGCCACCATAATCAAGACGATAAAGATATCTTGCAACAAAAGCACCCCGAGCACTAAGCGGCCATAGGGTTCGAACATTTGGCGACGTTGCTGCAAATGGCGCACCACAACCAATGTTGAGCTGGCCGAAAGCGCGCAGCCCAAATAAAGAGCATTCATCCAATCATAACCAAGACAACACGCCGTTAAGCCGACACACGCGACGACC
>ERZ802821.514-NODE-514-length-21836-cov-13.5334_pt1 | contig 21836 bp, 26 predicted proteins | sample MGYA00345648_ERZ802821 | MGnify/ENA primary metagenome ERZ802821 (study PRJEB30503, sample SAMEA104212357) | marine metagenome | biome: Westerlies Biome; feature: [SRF] surface water layer (ENVO:00010504) within the epipelagic zone...; material: water... | reverse complement strand
ACACACACACACACACACACACACACACACACACACACACACACACACACATACACATAATCATCACTCACGATTTACCATGAAAAGTGAACCGTAAATGCTGCATTATTCCACACGTTAAATTTAAGTTTATCAAAATGATCTTTAGTTCCCGGTTCCGCTCCCATGGGAACATATGGTGAATCTGGGCTTGTCATTTCAGTAAGCCAGCGATTAAGAATAATAGCTGGCGATCCGAGAGTAGGAAAGTTAGCCTTAAAGTCATCCCGATTAAAATTCATATGCTTTTCCCTGCGACCAGAAGTAGATGCTTGCATAATCGCACGCTTAACCTCATCATGGTATTTTTCAGTTAAAAATACCATGATCTTATTCACTCGTTTATCCCTAGCCTCTTCAAATATTTTCTTCGATTGTTCATTATACTCGTCGATAACAATTTTCTTTTCCGTAGAAAGCGTAATCATTTTCTCAATAAACGCCATAGTTTGTTAAGTTCGGTTCTTTAAATTATATTTTAAAATTCTATTTCAATTTTTTAAAAAAGATATTTTTAAATTAATTTTGTCCCATTTTAAATCTTCAAGCGTCTAAATACGTTATTTTAAAATTATGTGATAGAATCTTAATAGACATAAATAGAGTAATTATTTTTATTTATTTAATTAATTTTATTTTTTATTGAGATATATATAGATTTAGGATTTAATACGGGTTCTAATAACTTATACATTTTTATACATATTAAAAAACTCCAATATATATTCATTGATGCAAATATATAGTGTTCAAGGTGCAATAATGTTAAACACGTGTTTGCAGTATACAAATCATGATTTGTACACATTTTAATTACTTTATCCTGATTATTTTCATATAATAAGAATTTAAAATAATTGTAAATTCGGAAATAAAAAAATGTATAACAAAAAAGAATTTTTGATATAGTAAGATTTGTTAAATAGCTCAATTCTAAAAATATAGTCGATATTTCAAAATTAATAAATAAATATATTAGCTCTAAATATTTATAATTACTGTATAATGGTATTGTAATTAAAAATATACTAACAGAATGATGAAGTTTAAATAATGGAGAAACATAAAATAATTCAATTGTAAAATTACATATTATATAAATACTTATGACATTTAACATATCAATATTATATAACTCTTTTGTATCTATATATCTAGATGTAATATTCATTCCAGCCATTATCATTACAAATATAAAATTTTTCAAATTATCATAAAATTTCAGGGTAGGATTCATAGTATATTAAATACAATCCTAGTATTTAATATATTTTATAAATATTTTAATATTTTTAAGTATGGAAATAGATAATACAAAAATAATAACAATCGGCGTTTTAATTGTCCAAAGGTGTAAATAATTATCTAGTACCTCTTCTTCTAGAACTAGATGCTCTAGATTTTTTTTCCGATACCAATTTTGCTTTATATTTATTATAAACTTCTGTTATTTTATCATGTGAATCTTTTATTATACCTAATATTGATGCCGACGCACCTTCACTATAAAACATTTTCTCCCGCAATAACCCTAACATTTTTTCTTCGATCATTTTCATTTTTGCAGATAAATCTCTCTTATCATCTTCCATTTTTATTCTAGTTTGATGTGATAGGCTATTAAATTCTATTTTATCCAATTCCAGTAACCAATCTGTTGCAAATTCTTTTACAAAATTTTCAATATATTTATAATCACTATTTGTTGAATCTATAATTTTCATTATTTTTGCTAGCTCTCGCATTATTTCGTCTCTATTATTTAATAATTTAACCAATATACCACCTTGTTGCTCCATTTTCTCTCTTAATTTCATCTTTTCTTCATAAAATTCATCTTGAATCATTTCATTTTCTTCTTCGTCAGCCGATGAATCGCCTCTTTCTATTGCATGTATTTGGCCCAAATAATCTAACCGGTTTATTAAACATTTTAAAATATCATTATGAAATTCTTTTATAATATTTAAAATTTCATTTATTTGTTTTTTGGTATTTGAATATAATATACTAACTAAAACCATATTTTTCACATCATCGTCTCTAATTTCATATTTATCAGTTATTTTTGTCAAAATTTTATCTAATAATTGCGGAGGTAATTCTTCTAATGTTTTATAATAATCAGAACTTTTATATTTTTTTTCTCTCTTTGATTTAGATTTATTTTTTCGCTCTCGCATTTTCTCTCTAAATTTCGTTTGAATTTTTCTAATTGTTGTATTTAAATTTGATTTTTTTGATGAAGATAATTCCTGCATAATAGAATTATATATCGTTTCCAATGCTTCTTTTTCTTCGCCTTTTTGTCTTCTAGTTAATCTAGACCCATATGGATATACCGATTTACTAAATCCTTTTGCTGTTATTCTATGTTTTTTATGTTTTCTATGTTTTTCATATTTATTCATGTTTTTCATATTTATTTATATTAAATAAATATAAAATTATAACCAACGATTTATAAAAATCGAGATTTATAAATATGGTATATATTTCATAGTATTATTTTCATATGCCGTAACTTTAAATGCATCATTATATCCTTCAACATATACGGTATCTCCGTTATAAACATTATCACACCCATATTCGCTTGTACAACTTTTGTTTTTAAATGAAACAGGTAATTTAATCATGTTATTTTTATCACTCATGGTATAAAAATTCCATGAATCTCGTCCCGGAATAAGAGGTTTTCCCATAAGTGGCAAAATTGTTTCAGGACCATTAATTCTGGTTAATATACCGACTTGCCTATAATTACTTTCTACTCCTTGTGTTGGTATATTTATAGGGAGACCTCGAGGGTCACGACTCATTGGTGGTGCAATAATTGGTCTGTCGTCTCTAAGTGGTGCCGAATATGGATTTAAAAGAACATCATCTGAATTTGGTCTATTTCTTAATCCTGCGTTATTTAAAAATGATGATAAATCCATGGAATTTTGGGATGGTTGTAATCCCTGTAATCCCATATTAAATCCCCCATTCGGATTGTTCTGATTGTTAGACAATAATTGTCCTAAGTTAAATCCTAAGCCTTTTTTATTATTTGAAGTATTCCACATATAAACTAAAACTCCACAAATAATTAATGTTAAAACTAATAAAGTGTAATTTTCAATACATAAAACTCCAGGTGGACATTTTCTACCCATATATATATAATAAAATAGATAATAAAATATTATATATATATATTGCTAAACGTAATACTAAATTATACCATTTATTCGGATTTTGTTCCTGGCATCATATCAGTTACTTTATCGAACATATCTGTTAAACCACCTAAATCTAGATTACCAACCATACCCATAGTTTGAGATAATATTGGTGTTATTTTTTTCATTTCATCCATTAATTCTGTTTGACGCTTAATCAATTCTTTTGTATCAATTGCCATGTTACGAACGTTCTCTTTTCCTAGAGCACTTTCTAGTAAATCGTGAGCTTTTTCTGTTGCTTTGGCTTTATCGTCTTTCGATAATACATTATCTACACTGGGAACTATATCTGCCGACTCTAGTTTTTTATTGGCACCCATGTTGACAAATGATGATTGTACGTTCTTACCATCTCCCGGATTATTCGTGTGCTTCTCCGGCACCACCCTCTTCGCCACCCCCTTCGCCACCACCTCCTCCTTCTCCTCCTCCTTCTCCTCCTCCTTCTCCTCCTCCGGCACCACCTCCGCCTTCTCCTCGATCTTGCCCATCCCTTCTTTAAATCCTTCACGAGTATTACCAAAAACATTTAATACAGCTAATAAATGAGTGCCTAAAATAGCACTTCCTAAAATAAGAATCATATTTTTACTAAAATAATTAGTTAAAAATGCTAACAATATAAAAAATAATACAGCCGGATAATTATTTAAAACTATATACCCAAAAACTGTTGCTAATGAGAGAAAAAATATAACATATAAAACTATTTTGTTTTCTAGCAAACTATTCAAATTAAATTTCATTATATAATATGAAACTATAAAAATATCGAATTAAATATCTAATTTAAATATCGATTTTTATAGTTTAAATCGATCCAAATCTAGTTTAATATTTCCTAATTCTCTTAATATCATTCTTTGATCTTCGGTTGTTGATTTTAATACAGAGTCTGTATTTCCTAGTTCACTATTAACTTTATCAAGATATGTGGTTAAACTTGCTAAAGCGTTATATTGACGTTGTTTACACGAAGTAATATAGTCGTGATATTTTTTATAATCATCAGCCACCTCTACTAATAATTCATTTTCTTTAACTTTTCCACGCAATTCTCGGTATTTATTTACTAATTCTAATTGTTTTCGTTTCAATTCATCCCGAATAGAGCGTATTCTCATATCCATATTAGCAATCTCCATTATATAATATTAATATATAATGAATATTTTTAAATAAAACTTTGAATCTAAAATATTTAAAAATTTACGAATTCTAAAATTTATATTTTAAAAAAATATAAAAATATTACACTATATTATTTAGGATGAATATAGCAACACACGAACCCATTTTATTCGAAGACGATAATAGGTATGTAATGTTTCCAATTAAAGATCAAGACATATGGAAAATGTATAAAAAACAGATAGATTGTTTTTGGAGAGCAGAAGAAATTGATTTATCTAAAGATACCAAAGATTGGGCTCGGTTATCAGACGATGAAAAACATTTTATATCAATGATTTTGGCGTTTTTTGCGGCTAGCGATGGAATAGTCGTAGAAAATTTAGGAATGCGTTTTATGAGCGAAGTTCAACTGAGTGAAGCTAGATCATTTTATGGCTTTCAAATAGCTATGGAAAATATTCATTCCGAAGTCTATAGTTTACTAATAGAAACATATATATCAAATAAAGAGGAAAAACATAAATTATTTAATGCATTACAAGAGTTTCCATGTATAAAAAAAAAGGCTGATTGGTCTATAAAATGGATAAATGATAAGCGTTCTAATTTTGCGACTCGTCTAGTGGCATTTGCATGTGTGGAAGGAATATTTTTTTCAGGAGCATTTTGTTCTATTTATTGGATGAAAAAACGAGGATTAATGCCCGGATTAACATTTTCAAATGAATTAATTAGTCGTGACGAGGCACTTCATACAGAATTTGCAGTATTATTATATAATAAATTAGAAAAAAAATTAAAACGTCAACGATTAGAAGAAATAGTGAAGGAAGCTGTCGCTATAGAGAAAGAATTTATTTGTGAAGCACTACCGTGTCGACTAGTTGGTATGAATCAAACATTAATGGCTCAATATCTCGAGTTTGTAGCAGATAGATTATTGCTTCAACTTGGTGGAGAGAAAGTTTATAATTCAACAAACCCATTTGATTGGATGGAAATCATTAGCCTGGATGGTAAGACCAATTTTTTCGAGCGACGGGTAGGGGAATACTCATTAACAACCAAAATAGAAAATATTGATCAAGCATTTGAATTTAGCGATGAGTTTTAAAGCCTAGAAGATTTAAAATAGGATAATTCAATATTATTAATAAATATTTATATATATAAAATGAATGAAAAAATAATTAAATTTTTAAGAGGGCCTTTTCCAAAAAAATACACCGCATATGTTAAAAATAAAAAAACAAAAAAAATAAGAAAAATTCATTTTGGAGATAAAAGATATCAGCAATATAAGGATCGCACACCGTTAAAATTATATAAAAATAAAAATCACGGTACAAGAAAACGTATGCAAAACTATTATTCTAGACATTCAGGAACAAAAAATCGCAAGAAAGCCATTAAACAAGAAAAAAGAAAAAGTAAAGGACTCTATAATGCTAAAATATTAAGCCATGAATATTTATGGTAAATTATATAACTATAATATTACCATGGTATATCTATATGTCGCATATGTTGTCTCAATATTTTATTAAATTTACACATATTATATTCATTGGTTTGACTTTCTAGAAACATTTGATCTAAAGTAATTCCTACAAATTTATTATAATTTGTATAGCCATTAAAATGATTTGGTCTATCTACATGTATATTTAATATGACTGATCCTTTGAGGGTTGATAAAAACATTAAATTGTATCCATTTACTATATTATAATTCGAAAATGATACAGTTGGATGATATATAAATTCTCGAGGTATAATATGGTGTATATCTACCAAATTATTTAAATTTTTTTTATTTCTTACATTACAAAAATCTTTTCTATTTAATCCTGAAAACATTAATCCAGTATAAGTAAAAAATTTGAAAATATATAAATATATAAATACAATATTATATAAAAATATTATATTTAAATATATAATGACTACCAATAGTACTAACACTACCAATAGTACTAACACTACCAATAGTACTAACACTACCAATACAAATACAATAATTACCATTGATCAGATTAAACAAATCCCACATATTATACGTTGGCGCACGGTGTGTAAGCATCTAGTTTTAGATGAAGAGTTTATGAGTGAATTTAAAGATAAATTACATTGGTCAACTATATCAAAATTTCAAAAACTCAGTGAGGCATTTATTAAAAAATTTCAGAACGACGTTAATTGGAATTTTATTTCTATTTATCAGTCATTAAGTAATAATTTTATTAGAGAATTTCAGCATAATATTAATTGGGATAATATTTCTTTATTCAAGGATTTAAGTGAAAATTTTATTAGGGAATTTCATGATTTAGTTAATTGGGATGAAATATTCGAAAGAAGATATATTGATAAAAAATATGGCGAAGAAGATCTTTTCAGTGAACAATTTATTAAAGAGTTTAAATCTAAAATGAATTGGAAACATATATCGCTATCACACAATTTGAGTGAAGATTTAATGCGACACTTAAAAGATGATATGGATTGGGATTATATAACAAAATATCAAATGTTAGATGAGGATTTCATAGAAGAATTACAACATAAAGTTAATTGGAAATATATTTCCAAATATCAAATATGGTTAAGTGAGGATTTTATAAGAAAATTTAGAGATAAAATAGATTTTAATTCTATTATGCCTTTAAATTATCTGAATGAAAAAAATATAATGCGTTATTATTCATTGGATTTTATTAAGGAATTTACTCCTTATTATAATGAATATTATAAATATAATATGTTCTGTAGAAGAATCCAAAGACGGTGGAAAGAAATTATATATAAACCACCGACTAACAATACTAGTTATATTAATAATACTAGTTATACTAGTTATACTAGTAAACACGGTGGAGTGGGATATAAAAGATCTTTTGACGAATTTCAGGACATGTGCCAAACTATGTTTTAAATAATTATAACATAACTTAAAAAGATACAATACAATAATAAAAATGATAAAACAAATTTATTCTTCATTTAATTTATGTATTTTATTATTATCTATCAGTCCATATACTTCTGCTACACCATCGCTGTATAAATATGATGAAACATTTAGAGTATGTGGTTCTTACTGTGGTCCTGGTTGGTGCAATAATATGTGGCTTAAAGAAGAATATTGTAATGCAACCATTCCACCTGAATATCATGTAACTACAGGTTATTCTTGCGCTGATTCTTGTTGTCAAAAGCATGATATTTGTTGTGGTAAAAATATAAAACACAAAATAAGGTGCAATACAAATTTAGTTAATTGTTTATCAAAATGCGACCATTATAGTTTAACTTGTACATATAATCATATTCCAATTATGGCTGGAGCAATAGAATTAGTTATGGATATTGTTCAAGATTGGTGCTGCGGATATCCTTGTTAATAATATTTTTTTTAGATATAGTATATATATATATATATACTATATATATACTATATATATGGATTATGAAAAGTATTCAATAAATGGGCATGGGTATATTATTACTGAGGATATAAAGGATGGAACAGCTTTTTATACATGTCAGATACCCGAAAATGTCAATATATATATTTATATAGATTTAGGACAAAGATTATTATGTACCCCAGCATTACAGTATGATTCGTGTAATATTAATTTTCCAGAGAAAGAAAAAAAGAAATTAAATATAAATAAAGCCCCATCATATAAATATACAAATTGTGCATTTCCCAATATCTTATTTTTTTCAGATGATCATAATATATATAATAAAACATTTTATAGTGGAATACTCCATTGTAAAACAAATACAGTTATTTATAATATAGATGCACAAAAAGATAAAAGCTGTGAATGTGATAGTATTACTGGTTTATTTGATATTAAAAAAGGTATAGACAAAAAATATACATGTAAAAAAGAAACTACTGAATATACAAATGGATGTGGTCCAATTTTTTTAAAAGATGCTATTGAACAAATAGAAAATTATAATAAAACTATATCAACTAATCAAACCAATCAAACCAATCAAACCAATCAAACCATTGATATTAATATTTTAACGTGTTTAGAAACTGCTAATTATACATTTTTTAAAAGTCATTTAAAAAAAAAATTATTAAATTATGAAAGATTGTCTAATTCAAATAAAATTTTAATAGAATTTTTTGAACAAAATAATATTCAAGACCAGATGAAACAAAATGCAGAACAAGTTAGAAATTTACAACAGTATAAACCGACAGATATATATAATAATAAATATTCATTTACGGTTAACAATAAAAAATTATATTTTATATTCAATGATAATATAACTCAGGAAATTATCTATGATAAATTTAAAAATATTTTTATAAAGGTTATAAATACACCAGATGGAAATTTGTTATATAAACAAATTGTAGATATTCCCATAGAAGTCACCATAAATTTGAAAAAATTTACACATTTAAATGATGAAAATATCGTAATTGATGAAATAAAGAAACAATTTGAAGACTATTTAAAATATAAGCAAGTTGAAATGGAAGATACCGCTGAAATTCGAAGCGCAACTAGATGGATATATGAGGGTAGATCACCTGATAATTTAGCTGGATTCATAAGAAAATCTAGAAAATCTAGAAAATCTAGAAAATCTAGAAAATCTAGAAAATCTAGAAAAGCTAGAAACGCTAAAAAAGCTAGAAACGCTAAAAAAGCTAGAAAGAAAAGAAATCTAACAAAATAAACCCTTCGGGTTCATTAATTTTTTATTAATTTTTGTTAATTATTTTAATAATTAATACTAGAATTAAACATGAATCAATAAAACAACAAATATAAAGAGTATTATATAAACATCGACAATTTTTTTTACTTCGTTTATTTATTTTTTCAACCTGATTAGTGCCTCTTTCAATATTTATATGAGCCCGATTAATATTAGTTTCTATATTATCAATATGGGTACCTTGTTCATGTACTAAAATAGCCAAATCTGTAAAAATTTCATTTACTTGAATTACATCATTACTTAGATTATTAATTGCATCAACCCGTTCATTTAATAAATTTTCATTTTGAAATATAGCATTTCGATTTACTGTGGTTTGACATTCGTACATAAATATAATATAATGAATATTTTTATATAAAATAAAAATAAAATTGATATAAGATTAAATTTATAATATTAAATATTATAAATAATGAATAAAGACGACAAATTACCGCCGAATAAAGATGCGCCTTTATCTCGAGAAACACAAGTGACTCCGGACCAAAACAAAGAAATAAAGATACTGGATTTATTTTCAGGAACCGGTGCATTTAGTTTAGCATTTGATTCTTTCAAAAGCCAATCAGATGTATCTCAATGCATTAATTTCAATTCAGTATGCAGTAATGATATTGAAAAATCATCGGAAGTAATCTATAAAGCTAATTTTCCAGACAGTAATTTTATATTAAAAGATATTCATGATATTGATGTATCAAACATATCTGTTCATAATATATTATGTGGAGGATTTCCATGTCAACCGTTCTCTATTGCTGGGTTACAAAAAGGCTTCGATGATACGCGCTCGAATGTTTTTTGGAAAATTCTGGAAATCCTTACATATCATAAACCAGAAATATTTATATTAGAAAATGTAAAAAATCTAAAATCACACGATAAAGGTAATACATATAAAGTTATTATTGAAAATTTGATGAAATTAAATTATCATGTTAAATCATCTATTTTAGATACATCAAAAATCACCAACGTACCACAACATAGAGAGCGAATTTATATTATAGGATTTTTAGATAAGCAAAAATATGATAACTTCCATTTTGATTTTTTAAACCAACCAAATCTACCGATCAAGCAATTTTTAGAAAATACAGATGATATTCCAGAAAAATATTATTATTCTGACAAATATAATTCATTTAATATCGTAAGAGATGGTGTTACTAAAACAATAGATGAGAATGTATTATATCAATTGCGTAGAGGATATATCCGAGAAAATAAAAGCAATTGTTGCCCGACAATGACAGCAAATATGGGTGGTGGTGGTCATAATGTTCCTCTTTTAAAAGATGAACGTGGAATTAGAAAATTAACTCCGAGAGAATGTTTTAATTTACAGGGATTTCCATCAAAATACACATTACCTACCAATTTAAGTGATAGTGCATTATATAAATTAGCGGGCAATGCTGTATCAGTTCCGGTAGTAAAACTAATAGTTGATAAATTAAGTAAGTTATTTGAGTAAATCAGAAATTAATCATTAATTAGTATTACATCGTGGTTTGCTAACAAACTATTTGTAGCATTTATTAATTTTGATTTATTTTTTTCATATTTTTTCATTAACCTTATGAATAATATCCCAACCATCCGTATTAATATCTTTTATTTTGAAAGACATTATATATAATTAAATAGTTTTAAAAATTTATAGTCGAGATCTTATAATAAATTCGCGAATATTTGGATTCCATATTCTAAATTCTTGTAAATATCTTAAACCAGTAAATCTTCGAATTAAAACTCGCGTTTTATACATTCTCCATATACTTTGAATCTTACACGTTGCACTATATCCACTGGTTTTTATTTTTCTATGATACATAATTATTTCTATAATTTCATTTGGTAAAAAATTCCAATTCATATTAATATATTATCCTATAATATATTTTATCCAACAATATCATCAAATCCACCATCAAATACTAGTTCACAGTGACCCATAATTTGCGGATATAAAGTGTTCCATCCAATTCGTGGGCGACGACCATTATTTGCCTGCATTTGAAATGATTCGGTTTTGTTCACTTTCACGTTTTTCCATGCATCCGAATCATATGTAAGATTAGCCCTGTATAGCTTAAATTTATCATCCAACCAATTCTCAGCATCCAAGAAGTAAATTACGTTCCACCCACTGCTAGGAGTAAACGAAATCGGTCCCGTACTGGTAAAACATTTACATTCTATCTTTTTGTCGACAGTCGAATACAGATCTCCTTTACAATTCCAAGTGCACGAAGCATCTCCCATTTTTTGTATGATAAATTTTATTATGTTTTCGCTAATATCTTCGGGGATGCTGGGTAGACGAAATTTAATATTTAAACCCCGAGAAGATGCTAATCGTTTCATAACATATTCCTTATGTATATTAAATTGGTCGTTTAGCACTGATTTTGTATATCTATCCATATATATATAATTATTCATATTATTAATTTCCTGCAATTTTTTTTCTAAAATAGCCACCCGAGATTCGTGGATTGCATTCTTGTGTACAGATAGTACATTGAGTGTTTTTTCGAGATCAGCTATGCGTTGCTCCATTTTTGTTAAATATTGAGCTGAAAAAAAATTAATTCAATTTTTTTTATTCATACATATAAATATTTTATTGATAAAAATAATTAAATATATAAATAGTTTATTTATATAATTACAATGTGTGGAATTATAATAATTAAATCACTAAATAATGAAGATATTATACAACAAGTTATTAATGGTTTAAAACAATTACAAAATCGTGGATATGATTCCGTTGGTATTGGATATTTTGATTCATTTACTAATCTCATTTATATTAATAAATACGCATCAACAAATATAAACGATTGTCTCGCCGAATTAGATAAACAATATAAATTACACCCATATAAATCTGTTTGTGCAATTGGCCATACCCGGTGGGCCACACACGGTCAACGAAATACCATTAATGCCCATCCGCATTTTTCATTTGATAAAAAATTCGCATTAGTACATAACGGAATAATCGAAAATTTTTTAGAATTACGTGAATTTTTAAAAACAAATGATATAAAATGTATTAGTGAAACAGACAGTGAAGTAATAGTTAATTTATTTTCATTATATTATAATAATACAAAAAATCATGAAATAGCAATTAAATTAGTATGTAAAATGTTAGAAGGTACGTATGCATTAGGGATTATCTGTCAAGATATTGAAGATTCAATATATGTAATTAGAAATGGTAGTCCGTTAATATTTGGAAAAAATAACGATTTAATGATATGTACATCTGAAATATCTGGATTTGATAATTCAATAAATAATTATATTAAATTAGAAAATAATGTTTTATATAAAATTAATGGTATAAATGATATACAAATAATTTCCCACATAAATGGAGAAAATATAGAAAATATTAGTTTAGAAAATTATATAGATATTAGTAATCAAATTATGAGTGATTTTAATTCATCTTCTTTTTATCCATTTGCGAATTATACCCTTAAAGAAATCTATGAACAACCAGAAAGTATTTTAAGGGCATTTAATTGTGGGGGACGAATAACAGATAATAAAGTTAAATTAGGTGGTTTGCAAAAATTGGCAGATACTTTTCCAAATAGATTAGATATAGATCATGTTATTCTTCTGGGGTGTGGAACAAGTTATCATGCATGTATGATAGGAGCAAATTATATTTTAAATAATTGCGATTTTACCAGTGTAAATTATTACGATGCTAGTGAATTTTCAGAAAAAAATATATCAAAAATCGGAAAAACCTTAGTTATTATGTGTAGTCAATCAGGCGAGACCCGAGATTTATATGAAAAACTTAATATTTGTCAAAATTCAAATTGTTTAATATTAGGAGTTATAAATGTTGTAGATTCACTTATAGCACAATCTGTAGATTTTGGTGTTTATTTAAATGCTGGGAGAGAAGTTGGGGTGGCGTCTACAAAATCATTTACATCATTAGTTGTTGTTCTCTCATTAATTAGTTTATTTTTTTCTAGTTATTTTAACAAAATAACATCTGTTAGGAGAGAAACAATTATAGATAATTTACGTAATCTTTCAAAATCTGTAGATAATTTATTAAAAAATGATGATGTTTTAGGGCAAATAGAAAATATAACTTCTAAAATATTAAATACTGACACAAATAGTATTTTTTTATTGGGAAAAAGTACAAATTTTGCAATAGCTAGAGAGATTAGTTTAAAAATAAAAGAATTATGTTATATTCACGCAGAAGGATTTAGTGGTTCGGCGTTAAAACATGGACCATTTGCTTTATTAGATATAAATAGTATAGTTATATTAATAATAACAGACCAAACAGAAAAAATAATGTTTAATTGTTATCAAGAAATATCGGCGAGAGAAGCAAATATTATTATTTTAACTAATAATACTCTAATTCGTGATAAATTATTAAAATTGAATCGCGACCAAGATTCGATAATTTATATAGAAACATTAAAATATTATAGTGAAATAAATTTTGCTGTTGCATTACAATATTTAACTTACAGTCTCTCAATGAAATTGGGAATTAATCCAGATAAACCGCGGAATTTGGCAAAAGTAGTAACTGTACAATAAAATAGAGAGATTGAAATTAAAGAAAAATAAGAAATATAGAAGAATATATTAAAAGTTAGATATCATTATAATATATTGATATCAAATGGAATATCAAATGGTATATCAAATGGAATATCAAATGGTAGATCGGGCTATTTCTGTTCTAAATGAAAATAGTGTCTCCATTACAAATCCTAAAATTAAATTTTTTGGTATATAAAAAATATTTATAATATTTAAAATGGGGTGTGGCCAATCTTTACCGGCAAGTGTTCAAGATGAAATAAAAGAGATAGAGAGATTTGCTGAAAACAAACCCAATCAAATGAAAAGCAAATTAGAAGAACAATTAACTGATAATAATACTAATAATATACAGCATATAGAAGAGTCAATTCTATAATTTATACTATATTACTATATTACTATATTACTATAAATCTTAACTATATATAAATATTTAAATAATTATTTATATATATAAGTAATTATACGCCAAATGATGGGAACTTATAATGTTGCAATATTTAACATATCCGGTCAATTAGAAAATAAAATTATTACTAAAAATACTATTTTTAATGAAATAGTGCATGGTATGTAACAGCGAGATATGCTATTTTTATATAAATAATTTAATTAATATTTAACTATTACTTAAACTATTACTTAAACTATTACTTAAACTATTACTTAAACTATTACTTAAACTCATTTACTAATGCATTTAAAAAATTATTTTTATTTTCATGTTCTAAACGTAAATTAACAATTTTAGCAGGAGAAACAAGATAATCTCGTAATTTATTCGCAATATCTTCGGGTATAATATCATTATAATAATGATTATACATTTCTTTAATACCATCGACACTAGTGTTGCGCATTTCTAGTGTCATATCAATACGACCAGGTCGTATAAGTGCTGGATCTAAACTATTATAATTGTTACTTGTAATTATCAAAATTCTCCCAGGAGTTTCACGAATACCATCAATAATATTTAAAATAAATGATAGAGTTATTTTATCATTTTTATCTTTATCTAAATTGATAATCATACTATCATCATGATCTTCGTCGATTTTTTTTGCTATTTTATTTAATAATTTATTTTGTATAATAAAATTTTTATTATTTTTATTATTTTCATTATTTTCATTATTTTCATTATTTTTACTTAAATCACCGCCATCACTATAAGTATCACTATCAGATTCGTTACTCTTTCGTTTTTTAACAATATTAGTCATACAATCAATATCTTCAAAAACAATAATTTTGTCTTCAAAACCAATATTATTTGTATTATTTCTATTATAACGATCTTCAAAAAAATATTGGCTAAATTCTGTTTGGGTCTTTATTTTATTTAATGGTATTACAATAATATGTCTATTTAACTTATTAGCAATACATTTAATAATACTAGTTTTTCCCGTGCCGGGGGGGCCATATAAACCAATACCAAATGTATATGGATGCCCTTCATATTCATACCATTGTCGATTGTTTTCAAAAAAATTCAGTTTATTAATTAATAGTTTTTTTTGATCAAAAAATAGATTTTGAAAATTTCTTGTACTATTAAATTCACATTCTTCCCAAGAATTAATAATTTCAACGTCGTAATTATTATTATTGCTACTACCAGATCCAATTAGAGTATAAATATATTTTTTGTTTTGGCGAATTTTTTCCAATTCATATTTATATTGTATATTTAAATTATCAATAAAATTGCGAATATTTTTTAAACTGAGCGTATAGCTATATAATTCAACTTTAATAGACTCAATAGTACTATTTTTTTTATCATCTAGTTTTTCAATATCAATTAATACTTTACAATAAATATCATTATTTATTTTAAATGATTGATGTTGATTAACTATAAAAATATCACGACTAGTATTACTATTATTATTTAATAATCTAATACTTCTTCTACTATTTTTACTATCACCATTATCATCAAAAATATTACTACTATCTGCAAATTCTTTTAAACATTTTATACTTTGATTATTTAAATTATTATTTGCAATATAATGCCAGAATGCTAAAAATCTATCACTAAAAAGACTATCTGTTCTTGTCATATAATCACTAGTTTTTAAGCAACGTTTACCTTCAATAATGATTGTTTTACATGAATAAAAATTACATCGTTTATTAATTACTTCAAAAAAAGATTTAATATAATCATAAACAGCATCATTATTTAATATAAAATTTAATAAAACCATTACCAGACTATTTATTATAAAAGTATATTTATTGTTTTCATTGTCCCGCATATTAAATATAAAACCCATTTTTAAAGATTCCATAATAGATTCTCCCATACGATTATGCATGTAAGAAATTAATATTAATAAATAATATTAATAAATGTTTAAATAATATTAATATTATTTATATGTAATACTGGAGAGAGATAAAGATTAATATAGATTAATATAGATTAATATAGATTAATATAGATTAATATAGATTATAGATTAATATAGATTAATATAGATTAATATAGATTAATATAGATTAATATATTTTATCACAATTCCGTATATAATAAGTATCATCTGGTCGAGTAGTAGTATTCTTAAAATATACTAATTGATTTAGATTAATATGTCTACATTTAAAACTGGCGGCACATGCTAATAAATAATAATCCCACATTCGTCTAAATCTCTCATCATATTTATCTAATCCTTCCCAATTTCCTATATTTTTTCTCCAAGCTCGTAGCGTTTTAGCATATGATAATCCAAAATTTTGATAATCCTGTAAATACCATTTATCTATATAAGTATCTGTTAGATTTGATATATGAGGTAATTCTCCTTCTGGAAAAATGTATCTATAAATCCAATCACTTATACCATTATTTCTATCTATAGTTCCAATAGTATGTAATAACATAATACCATCATCTTTTAATAAATCATAACATTTATCGAAGTATTCTTTATAATTATCTCTACCTACATGTTCAAACATTCCTACACTATATACTCTATCAAATTTTCCTGTAACATTTCTATAATCTAAATATTTTAATTCTACATTTTTATGTTTAATATTATTTTCATAATAATTTATTTGTTCTTTTGATAAACTTACTCCTAACACATTTACGTCATATTTTTTTGCAAAATATACTGCTGCTGTACCAAAACCACAACCTATATCTAAAACCTTCATATCTTTTTTAAAATTTAATTTTTTGGCAATTAAATCAAGTTTTGCTTCTTGTGCTTCATCTAAAGTCATATTCGGTTTATTAAAATATGCACAAGTATATTGCATATTTTTATCTAACATTTTTATATATAAATCATTACCAATATCATAATGAGAAGAAATATTTTCTTTAGAAGAAGACAAAGTATTATTTGGTAACAAAGATTTGAACATAATATTTATTTTTAATAATATTGCACTAATAGAATTATTTATAATCGATTGTCGCAATTCGGGTTCTTTCAGTATTAATCGATATATAGTTTCTTCTAAATCGGCCGAGTCCCAATCTCCATCCATATAAGATTCGCCAAATCCTAATTCTCCTGTAGCTAAAACTTTATCATAAAAATCTTTATTGTTTACAATAATATCATAATTATTGGTTGGATTATCGCCCTTTTCTATAATTTTTATAGATGTATTATCTTGAATAAGATTAGTTATAAATTTTTCAGAATTATTATTGCTACTAGTTTGGCTAATATATCTGAATCCTATAATAAATATTATAATAATTGTTAAAATTAGATATATATAAGTAGATTTCATAATATATTATTAAAATATATTATTAAAAATATAGGTTTATTTATTTATGTAAAAAATTAGACATTTTAAATCTATTCATTTTTTCTATTTTTTGTTGTTTTTCTAATCGATTATTTATTAATCGATTATCTTTAAATAAATCTTGATGAAAAAATTGGTCTTGTTCTGGTAAATCTGGTACTGTAAAACTGGTCACGTTTATCATATTATTTTCTATTTTATAATTTAAATTTTGTATATCTTTTAATCCATCTGTTGCTAATTTTTTTATTAAATCAGGTGTTCTATTTGTTACTAATCTATATACATCATTATGGATTTGCAAAATTTCCGAACTATGAACGGAATAAAAATTGGTTCTATCGATAATTAACTTTTTATTTAAAACTCGGCGTTGTATCATATTATCTTCCAAGCCCCATCCCCAAAAATTAGGAAAACCATCAATTTTCTCAAAATCTTCTCCAGTAATAGAAAAAATTCCACCCAGTGCAAATTCAAAACCATAATAATGTTTGATAGTACCGCTTTCGGTATTATAATCTAATAAATGTTTTTTATAAGGTAGTGTATCTATATCATTAAAAATAAATGTTATATCTTTATAATTGTTTGGATATTTATTTTTCATTGCTACAAATCCTATATTTTTTATTGCACCGCGATTGAATGGTCGGTGGTCACATTGGTGGACAAAATATATTTCATATTCGTCTACGGGGATATCTTCTAACAAATATTTCATATAAATTTCAAAATGTGTTTTTTGATTTTCACGATTTCGATATGGAATAATAAATATTTTATTGGGGACAGACATATTATATTATATTATATTATATTTATAATTTATAATTTCAGATTATCGCTATTTTAACTTATAGACTAATAGCAAAATTGTTTATATACATAAGTACATATATCTATAAATTGGACATGTCCCATATTATTTACAGGAGTAATATTACAATCTTTAAATATAAATTGTTTAAATCTAATATTTAGTATAATTGCTAATTGGTCAATTGTAAAATTTCTCATTTTTATTTGATTACATTCAACTTCTATATCATTATACATATCAGGATCTATATAAATTAATGAAATCATATATTCACATAAAAAATCATGACCAGGATCTAATAAACAGTTATCATTAATATGCATAAATTTTGTTGTATTATAGTGATATTCATCTATATTATGGGTTAAATTCGTTAAATTCGTTAAATTGGTTAAATTGGTTAAATTGGTTGATAAGGTAATAGTTGTACCGCTTAAAATGAATAATGTAAATATTGCCAACATACCTAATAATAAAATTATATTTTTATTATTAGTTTCATTTTTTTATTTTTGTCGGTATAATTATTAATACTTTTGCGTAATTTTGCGTTTATGATCATATGTTTGCCCAAATACCCAAAGAATATCTATAAATAATTTTGTCGGATTCCATTTATAAAATATACCGGATTCTGCAGTGGCATAATCATATGGATAAGTATGGTGCCAGTTATGCCAACCTTCACCATTTGCTACTAAAGCTGTAAATAATGATTCTGACGATTTAATATTTGAATATGGGCGATTACCATATGTATGTGCCACAGAATTTACACACCAGGTTGAATGTAGAACTAAAACCCATCGCAATACACCAAATATTAAAAATCCTTGAATAAATGAATTAAATCGCCATACGCCATAAATACCTGGAAAAATAAAACACCAAAATTGATTCCAATATGGATGAAAATCATAATTGATTTTTACTACCCAATCGTCTAGTAAATCTGTACAAACAATGTTTTTCCCCGCATTTTTTACAATATTGCTTTTATTTAATAATAACCATCCCATATGTGAATAAAAAAATCCGCGAGAAATGTTATGTGGATCTGCGACTGTATCAGAATGTTTATGATGAGTTCGATGATCACGACACCAATGATAAATAGATCCTTGATTTGCTATAGAACACAATATCATAAGTAAAAATCGAGTTGGAAGTTTTGCTTTATATGAACGATGTGACCATAATCGATGATTTCCCGCGGTAATTCCCACACTGGTAAAAAAATACCAGAAAAGAATTTCGGGTATTAGTTTTGTAGAAATTATAGTCAAACTATAAATTGAAATTATGTGTGCGATTAATAAATATGAACAATTATTCCAATTTATGGGTGTTTCAAAGCTAAATTTATTCATAATATTATTAATCATACTAAAATATAATTAAAATATAATTAATTGTCTTTAATTAAATTTTAATTAAAATATAATTAATTGTTTTTAATTAAATTTTAATTATATTTTATTTCTCTTAAATAATATTCGTTCAACTATATTTACCGAGAATAACTTTTGGAATTAATTCATCTTGAATTGCTTCCAATTTTTTAAAGCACTTATTAATAGTTACTTCACTTATTTCGCTTATATTATTAATAGTTTTTTTAGTAATATTTAAATTGCAAACTTGAGAAACAAAATAAATAATACCTGTAGCAATTGAGTGTGGTGTATTTTCTGGTATAAGATTTAAGTCATTTATTTTTTTAGCAATAAACTTACATAATAGTGTTAATTCATTGTTAATACTTAGTTTACTACAATATCTATCTATAAATGATCCAGGTGTAGTTTTACATAAATATGTCTTTTCATTATTTTCCAACTTATTTTCAATTTCATTAATAATAGATAATGCATTTTTACATCCTTTTGTCGCGCTAGAATTGTCTAAATGAAACATGGTAGCAATTTCTTTGGCTGTTCTGGGATAATTATTAATTCTACATGCAACATAAATTGATGCTGCGATTATCCCATCTCTATTTAAACCTCGAAAAGTTTTTGCTTCAGAAATTTTTTTATGAATTCTCATAGCCTCATCTGTTATAATTTTTGGTATTCCATTATTTTGTGCTATAATTATTATTTTTTGAAATTCATCATATAAAGATTTCTCTTTATATGGCATAGATTGCCATTCAGTATATTTTCGGATTTTATGTATTTCATATGTATTATAGCCAATAGATAATATTTTACATCCAAAACTTGATTCGTGTAATAATGGATTTATTGGCATGCCACATCGAGTAGGATCAGAATTTTGATTATCGTCTGCGCCATAATATCGCCATTCAGCAGAATGATCCAGATTATTTTTGTATATAACTCCACACAAATAATTAGGGCAACTTAAAAATCCGTCTTCATTTACAAATAAAATATTGTTACACAATTCACAAAAATCGGAAACCTGTTTATTATATAAACATTCTACATTATTTTCTTCGATAGTAGTAACATCTGTATTTGTATTATATTCAGTATCAAATTTTTTCCATAATTCTTGTTTAGTATGTTTATTATGTTTATTTTGTTTAATTTTTTTTGTTGAATTTAATTCGTTAATTGTAGTATTTTGTAAATTCATAACAGACATATATAATTTAATGTAAATAAAATAATATTTTAAATCAATTTTATAATAAATAATTAATATAATAAATAATTAATATAATATAATTAATAATAAACTTATTTAAAATATATTAATTATTTAGTTTATTATTATGAAAATTATATTAATTAATTCTAATGGTGATATTAATGAATCAAATGTAAACAGCTATAATGATATATACAAAAAATGTAATTATCGTAAACCCAATAATTTTGAAATTCTAAAAAAATGGAGTATAAATAATACTAAATTAGAATTATGGGGAAAAGAAGGTAAAAAAAGTTATGATTTTATGTATTTTAAATTATTTGGTATAAATGCAATAATAATGAAATCAAATAATGAATTTGTTGATTTCACAATTGATAATTTTAATGAGTATAAACATTTTTTATTATCGAAAAATGAAAAAGACGCAAATAATGATGCAGACAACGATGAAGATAATGATGCTGATAATGCTGTAGTAAATGATGAAGATAATACTACAGAAAATGCTACAGAAAACGATGCTGATAATGATATTGATGCCGATAATGATATTGATGCCGATAATGATATTGATGCCGATAATGATGCTAATGTCAGCAATGATGCCGATAATGATGCCGATAATGATGCCGATGTCGACAATGATGCAGATAATGATGCCGATGATGCCGATGATGCCGATGATGCAGATGATGATGATGATGATGATGATGCTGATAATGATGATGATAATGATGATGATGATGATGTAAGTAATATAAATGATATAAATGATAAAATAATTAAAAATAATAATGATA
>ERZ802821.512-NODE-512-length-22046-cov-23.7591_pt1 | contig 22046 bp, 23 predicted proteins | sample MGYA00345648_ERZ802821 | MGnify/ENA primary metagenome ERZ802821 (study PRJEB30503, sample SAMEA104212357) | marine metagenome | biome: Westerlies Biome; feature: [SRF] surface water layer (ENVO:00010504) within the epipelagic zone...; material: water... | reverse complement strand
GATATTGAGAATTGGTCCATAAACCCATTTGGTGGAGATATCAAAGAAGGTAAAATATGGGGTAGGGGTGCAGCTGATATGAAATCTGGAATAGCTTCATTTATTGCTGCTGTTTCAGAATTTTTAAAAATCAATAAAGATTTAAATAATTATGGAAGTATCTCCCTCATTATTACTAGCGACGAAGAAGGTAAAGCAATAAACGGAACTAAAAAAGTAGTTGATTGGTTAATAAATAAAGGAGAATCAATATCTGGTTGTATTGTTGGAGAGCCAACTAACGTTAACGAAGTAGGTGATACAGTAAAAATTGGAAGAAGAGGAAGTTATACAGGTTCTATAATTGTGAGAGGTATACAAGGGCATGTTGGATATCCTCATTTAGCAGAAAACCCAATAAATTCTTTACTGAAAATGCTAGAACCTTTGTTAAAAGTTTATTTAGATGATGGAACCAAAGAGTTTCAACCTAGTTCTGTTATGATTACTAGTATTGATGTAAATAATGATGCTAGTAATGTTATTCCAGGAGAAGTTAAAGCCAAATTTAATATAAGGTTTAACACTTTGCACTCTATTGATTCACTTACGGTTATGTTAAAAAAACAATTTGATGCTATTACAACAAAATATGAATTTGAATATTTTTGTAATGCTGAACCATTTCTTACAAGTGATGAATTACTCAAATCAACACTTCAAAAAGCAATTCAAGAAGTTGTAAAACTTAATCCACAAAATTCTACTTCAGGTGGTACCTCAGACGCTAGATTTATTACTAAAATATGTCCAGTGATAGAATTTGGCCTAGTTGGAAAAACAATGCATAAGGTAGATGAAAATGTTGAGGTAAATGATATTATAAAACTAACAAATATTTATAATACGTTTCTATACAATTATTTTGGAGTTAAAAAAATTGATTAATCCACCTCCTAGTCCTTTGGTTGTAAAGGATGGTTTTGTTTCAGCTTTTAAATTCATGTCAAAGAAAGATACCATTAGTAGTGTTTTTAACTTAAATAGTAATAGTTTTTGGGATAGCTGTTGGATTGTATTTTTTGTTAATGCAGTTGTTTCAACACTTGCTTCATACGGTATTAAAGCTAACCTTGATGGAGATTTTCAAAGTGGGATATTGCCAAGATTACTTTTAATTACAGTAATAGATATTTGTTTGTTTTCAATTTTAGTTAATACAATTTTTGAAAAAATTGGTAAAGGTGATGCCTTTTACAAATTTATTATTCCGTTTAACTGGATACAGTCTTTTCAAGCAATTTTAATGCTTTCTTTTGCTATATTAGGATTAATTTTACCTCCATCAATTTTCGTTTTTTTTGGAATTGGTGTCGTTATTTGGGTAACTTTTTCTCTCTGGAGGATTGGAAAAGAAGAGGTTGGTTTATCTGGTTGGGGGGCAACAGGAATGATTTTTTTATCAGTCGTTATAGAAGCAAGTCTAGGTATGTTTTCTAGATCATTATCAATGACAATGTAAAAGCTAATTATATAATTGGCTGTCATATATAATTGGCCACGTGTCATTTAGTAAATTTTCTGGGTATTTAACTCTTTCTAAATAAAGACCATCTGCTGGAGCAGTGGGACCTGCTAAATTTCTATTTTTACCTTTAAGAATAGTTAAAATTTTTTCAGGGTCCCATGTGCCATCTCCAATTTTAACAATAGTTCCAGCAATTATTCTTACCTGACTATGCAAAAAGCTCTTGGCAGAAACTCTCATTATTACTTCTTCACCCTCACGAGAAAAAGAAACTTCATCTATAGTTCTCACGGGAGATTTAGCTTGACATTTTATAGTTCTAAAACTTGTAAAGTCGTGTTTCCCAATTAAATATTTAACACCTTCTTGCATTAAACTGATATCTAATTTTTTTCTAAAATGCCACACTTTCCCTTTGTCTAAGCCAGGAGGAGCAGCGCGACACAGAATTCTATATTTATAAAAACGTTTTATCGCACTAAATCGTGCATTAAATTCAGCTTTAACAGGTTTAGTAGAAATCACTCTTATATTACTGTCTCTTAATAAAGAGTTGAAGGCAGAGATAATATAAAAAGGATGTCTTGATGTTAATCTATGACCTTTTGGTAAATTTATATGAGCAATTTGACCAAGGGCATGTACTCCAGCATCGGTGCGACCTGAGCCTTGAATCTCAAACTCTTCATTAAAAATATTTTTTGCTGCGTCTTCAAGACTACTTTGTACAGATATACCTTCATTTTGTTTCTGCCAGCCAACTAGATCATTGCCATTATATTCAATCAACAATGCGTATTTAATAGTATTATTAATTTCCAAATTTTTCACCAATATGAATCTTTTTAGAATTTAAAAAATCAATGGCAGAAATAACTTTCTTTCCAGATTTTTGGAGAGCTTTTATTTCTAAAGATGATTTGCTTCCACAAGCTATAATAATTTTCTGATTTGTTTCAATTATAGTTCCTGGTTCAGAACTATGAATAATTTCACTAAGATCTGTCTTGATAATTTTTATAATCTCGTCTGAATATTTAGTGTGCGTACCTGGAAAAGGACTAAATGCTCTAACTTTATTAAAAATTTCAACGGCAGTTAACTTCCAATCAATCTCAGATTCATTTTTTTGAATTTTATTGGCATATTTAATACCATAACTTTTTTGATTTATCGGTAGAACAACGCCGTCTCTATAATCTTTAATAACTTGAACCAGTAACTCTGCTGTAAACTGTGATAATTTATCGTGAATTATTTTGGAATTGTCATGTTTATTAATATCAATTATTTCAGACGATATTATAGGTCCTGTGTCCATTCCTTTTTCCATTAGCATAATACATGACCCGGTCTTAGTATCACCGGCTTCTATGGCTCTTTGAATTGGAGCTGCCCCACGCCATCTAGGTAATAGACTTGCGTGGCCATTAATACATCCATATTTTGGAACTTTAAGATATTTTTCAGGAAGAAGTAAACCATATGCTACAACAACTACAATATCTGGTTTCAGTAGATGAAATTCAGAAAATATATCATTGTTTTTCAAAGTGATAGGAGTTAATACATTAAGATTTAATTCTGTTGCAGTGATCTCTACAGGAGATTTTTTTGTTTTCATTCCCCTTCCATTCGGACGGGCAGGTTGAGAAAAAACAGCTATGACATTAAAATTAGACGCAACTAATTTTAGACTAGGGACTGCAAAATCGGGTGTTCCCATAAATATTATATTCAATTATTCCTCATGTTTATAATTTTTTAATTTTTTGTATATTCTTTAATAGCTTTTTTAAGAATTATTTCTCTTTTTAATTTAGAGATATGATCTATAAAAAGAATACCATTTAAATGATCTATTTCATGTTGTATACAAGTTGCAAGCAAACCATTAGCCTCAAGAGTTACATTTTTTTTGTTTTCGTCTATATAGCTCACTTTCAGAGACGACGGCCTTTTTACATTTGCGTTATATCCAGGTATAGATAAACAACCTTCTTCTCTTTCTTCTATGTTTTTACCAAAAGAAATTATTTCAGGATTAATCATCTTGATTGGAAAAGGTTCAAGTTTTTTGCTCTTAATTTTCTCATTATACTCTTCTTCTGATATGTCCTTAGGGTCAAAGTTATTTTTTCCACAATCCATCACAATTAACCTTTTATCAATTGAGATCTGAGTTGCAGCTAAACCTATTCCATTAGCATGGTACATAGTCTCCAACATATCATCTAAAATAGTTAGAATATTCTTATTAACATCAACAACTAGTTTTGCCGTAATTTTTAAAAAAGGATTAGGTACCTTAATTATTTCCATGATGCTCATTTGTAAGATAATCCTTATTATATATTATTTTATAGTAGTTAATTTATAATCAATTTGTAATATTATACTATTTACAAATGGAGTTAAAATGGATTTCAAATATTTAATAATATTTTTTATATCTCTTATAATTCTCTCAATTATAATTTTTTTAATATGTAAAACTTATTTTCAAAATAAAAATAGTATTGATAATCAAAGCGTCTCCACACAAGATGAAATAAGTCAAATATCTGAATTAAAAGGAGCGGTTTCTCAACTAAGTAGTACTATAGAAGAAAGGTTAGGAAATTTTGGATCATCTATAGGTAATAGCCTAACCCAGCAAACGCAAAGCACCCAAAAATCTTTGATGGAAATGCATGCACGATTAGCCGTAATAGACAGAGCCCAAGAAAATATAAATTCTTTATCTAATCAAGTGACTGATTTGCAGAATATTTTATCAAACAAACAATTAAGAGGTGCTTTTGGAGAGGTTCAACTTGAAAATATTGTAAAGGATGCTCTTCCACAAAATGCGTATCAATTTCAATACACTCTTATGTCGAATAGTAGAGTTGATTGTATAGTTAAAATGCCCGAGCCTCCTGGCCCAATTTGTATAGACTCTAAATTTCCGTTAGAAGACTATAAAAAATTTACAAGTTCTACAAACGATCAGGAAAAGAAAGATAATTTAAAGTTATTTCACAATGCAGTTCAAAAACATATAAGAGATATTTCTGAAAAATATATTTTACCTGGTGAAACTGCAGATTCAGCAATAATGTTTTTACCAAGTGAATCTATTTATTCAGAAATAAATATAAGATTTCCCAAATTAGTCAATGAAAGTAGAAATAAAAAAGTATATATGGCAGGTCCAGATAATTTAATGCTTCTACTCCATACCGTTAGGGCAATTCTGAGGGACGCCACAATGAGTCAAACAGCTGGAAAAATACAAATTGAGGTTGATAAATTAGGTAATGATTTAAACTTACTATCTGATAGAATATTTAAGTTAGATAAACATTTTGATTTGGCAAGAAAAGATTTGGATGAAATAAAAATTTCGCATAGGAAAATTGAAAATAGAGGAAATGTAATCACTTCAATCGATGTTAATGAAAAAAAACAATTAAGTGATTAAGCTATAACAGGTTTCTCGCCTTTAAAGCTTGTGCAATTGTTCCATCATCTAGGAAGTCTAATTCTCCCCCAACAGGTAAACCATGAGCAAGTCTTGTTATTTTTAAATCTAATTTACTTAATCTTTCTGCAAGATAGTGAGCAGTTGTTTGTCCATCAAGCGTAGCCGATATTGCAATAATCACTTCTGTAAATACTTTAGTTTCCAATCTCTTTTCTAAAGAATTAATGCTTAGTTGATCAGGATTAATACCATCTATAGCTGATAAAACCCCACCTAAGATATGATACTTTCCATTATAAACATTCGATCTTTCTAATGCCCATAAATCCGCAACAGTTTCAACAACGCATAATAAGTTTTGATTTCTAGATGAATTTTTACATATGTGGCAAATATCATTTTCGTCAAGATTTCCACATTCAATACATTTTTTTATATTATTAGCAACATTGTTCATATCTTCAATAAGAGGAAGAAGTAATTTTTCTTTATCTCTAAGTAAATATAAAACTGCTCTTCTCGATGATCTAGGTCCTAAACCAGGAAGTTTAGATACTTTTTTTATTAATTTTTCTAGAACTTGTTCTGACATCAATATTTTCCAAGTATAATCTTAATTAGAGTCTTTATCTTCAATAGAAGTAATTTCAGCTTGAGGAAAATGTTTAAATACCTCTGCAAAATGGGGATTAGATTTTATTTGTTCTTTATTTTTATCCAATTCACTATTTTGTTTTTCTATAATTGTTTTTTCACCCTCTTCTTCAGATTGAGATATAACCCAACTAGTCTTAGTTATATTTTCTAGAGTTGATGATAATTTTTTTAAGATTTCTGAATCTGTATTATCTTTCAATCTTATTTTAATAGATCCTTCAGAATAGGATATTAAATGTACATTGTTTATAAGTTGAGCGTGAAGTAAAGCCTCTTTATTTACCAGAAGTAAATTTAACATTTCCTCAAACGTTTTGGGAACATCAACATTTTTTATTTGATTTTCATAAGTTTTTACTTCGTCTAAGTTGTTTTCAATATTAGATTTTTTTACATTTTTATCATTGTCGCTGTTTAAATTAATTTTTGTTTGATTTGATATTTTTTCTAAAAACTCAATAGGGTCGGGCATTAACGATCCATAACACAATTTAATAATTGCCATTGAACCTGCTTGTTGTTCGTTTGGAGCATATCTTAACTCTTCAACGCTTTTGATTAAAATTTGCCATAATTTAACTAATTTTGGAAGACCATGTGAAGAAATTTCAGAGATGCTTTTTTGTAAAGCTTCAGTAATATTTGGATCAAACTTAATAACATTTATCCTAGATGCTAAGTGACTAATTTCCAATAAATTTGATATAATTTGGACAGGTTGAACTCCATTTTGTAAAATATTATCATAGACTTTAAGAGCTTCCTCACACTTATTAAGAAGACATAATTCAAATAATTCTAAATTTTTTTCATAACCACCTAAGCCTAACATGTTTAAGACAGTCTCATTTTTAATGTCGTCTTGGCATAGTGATGCAGCTTGATCTAGTAATGATAATGCATCTCTCACAGACCCTTCACTAGCTTTACATATTTGATAAATTGAATCATTTTCATATGAAATGTTTTCGGCTTCGCAAATTCGATTTAAATGAATTGTTAATGTCTCTATATCAACTCTTTGGAGATCAAATTTTTGACATCTAGAAATTATAGTAGCTGGGATTTTTTTTATTTCTGTAGTTGCAAAAATAAATTTAACATTTTGTGGGGGTTCTTCTAAAGTTTTTAATAAAGCATTAAAAGCTGCATTGGATAACATATGTACTTCGTCTATTATATATACTTTGTATCGTGCGTTATTTGGCGAATACATAACGGAGTCAATAATTTCTCTGATTCCATCGACACCTGTCCTACTAGCTGCGTCAACTTCAATAACGTCAAGAAAATTACCTTTATTTATTGATTTGCATGGTGAACAATTATTACATATTTCAAAAGCTGGTTCTTTTTTATTCCCATCTGCAACGCAATTTAGAGCTTTTGCTATTATTCTTGCCGTCGTAGTTTTGCCAACACCTCTTATGCCCGTCAGAAGAAAAGCATGTGCCAATCTACCATTATTAAGGGAATTACTAAAAGTTTTTACAAGTGTATCTTGTCCAATTAGTTCACTAAAATCATTTGGACGGTATTTACGAGCTAAAACTCTGTAATTTTTTGTTTCAACAATATTGGTTATCTGAAATCTCGTTTTTTAAACTTTAAAACGAAGGGCCTCACAACCCGCTATCATTGTTACGGCTGCTTCCTTTCGGACCTGACCGGATTGGCAAGAATTACGTCCGTGTGACCCTTCACAAATATATATGTTATAAATCATAATAATATGCAAGAAAATCTATGTTTTTAAGCTTAATTTTTTCTTGTTCGGCTGTAAGTTCCAATAATTTTAACTGAATTAGGTTCACTATAAAAATACATCTCTTCTAGCGCGTTTTGCATAGCCATTGTCTCTGGATGTCCCTCAGCATCAACATAAAACCTTGCTGCATTCATCTCCTTGCCACCTATATAACTCTCAAGTTTTGTAAGGTTTATTCCATTTGTAGCAAATCCTCCTAAAACTTTATATAATGCTGCTGGAACTGATCTGACTTCAAAAATTATAGTTGTAACTGGTATTGATACCTTGATTGATGGTACCTGAGGTTTTTTTGCCATTATTAAAAATCTAGTAGTATTGTGTTCTGCATCTTCAATATTGCTCTTTAAAATCTTTAAACCATATATATTAGCTGACATATTAGAAGCTATTGCAGCAGTTGAAGGGTCTCCTAATCTTGATATTTCTTCAGCTGCTCCAGCTGTATCTATATGTTGAACAGGTAATAATTTTTGTTTTTTAATGAAATTTCTACATTGAGCAAGGCCTTGAGCATGACTTTTGACGTATTTTAAATCTTCTAGATTAGAATTTTTAAGACCCAATAAATGATGATTAACTCTCTGGAAATGTTCACCTACAATAAACAAACCACTTTCTGGGATTAAGTGGTGAATATCTGCTACTCTTCCTGCCAAAGAATTTTCAACAGGAACCATTGAATAATCTGTTACTCCATTTTTAGTAGAATTCAACATATCTTCAAACGAATTACATGCTAAGGTTTTAGAATTTGGGAAGTACGCCTCACAAGCCATATTTGAATACGCTCCTGCCATACCCTGAAAAGCAATTACTAAATCATTTTTTTCGTTATTCATAATTTATCTCTAATTTTTTTTGTTCATTTTAATTATATGAATAGTTAAGATAAGTCTTTAAAATAATTTTCAGCTTTCTTCAAATCTAGATCAGTATCTACACCAATTGGGTGTTCAGAGGTAACTATAGTGTATATATTTATTCCAGCCTCCAGGGCACGAAGCTGTTCAAGCTTCTCTGATATTTCAAGTGGTGAAGGTTTTAAATTTATAAATCTCTCTAATACATTTCTTTGCCAGGCATAAATACCGATATGATGCCATATATTAGTATTACCAGTAGGTATACAAGCTCTGCTAAAATACATAGCTTTTCCAACATCGTTTAGCTCAGGACTAATCTTTGAGAAAGCTGTTGCTACTTTTACAACAGATTGATCGTGAAATTCTTCTGGCGTTGCTTTTACTATAACAGTGGCAATTTCTTTTTCTGGATCGCTAATAACTTCTGCTAATTTTCTTATCAAATTACCTGAAATATTAGGGAGATCACCTTGGAGATGAATAATTTTTTTATATTTCTTATGAGGATCAAATATTTCAAGAGCTTCAAAAATTCTGTCAGATCCACTCTCATGTTGATTTGAAGTCATTAAAGCTATGCCTCCATAATCTTTAATTGTATTTGCAATTAATTCATCGTCAGTCGCAACAACAATAGGAATGTTTAGGTTCGCTTCTTTTGCACAATTGTATGCATGTATTATTAAGGGTATTCCATTAATTTTCAGTAAGGGTTTTTTAGGTAATCTTGAGGACCCTAATCTTGCAGGTATCATTATAATGGTGTCAGAAAAACTCAATTTAATAACTCCTCAACTTACTTTAATGATATCTTATATTTTAAAAAACTAAATAATTAGGTTTTTAAACTTTTATACTTGATGAAAGCATTTCTTGCATGTAAATAATTAATTTAATAAATATTTTCATGGATTAATTTATGGACGCTTTAAGAATTAATAAAATAGCCGCAGCATTATTGTCAGGTGTTTTACTCATTATGGTTTTTGGAAAAATTGGTAATATTCTTGTTGATCCTAAAACAGAAATCTCTAATGCATATCCAATAGAAGTTCCTGAAAAAAACCAGATAAAATCAAAAGTAGTTGAGGAAGTTGTGATTGAGCCTATTCTTGCTCTTTTAGCTACCGCCAACCTAGAAAGCGGACAAAAAATTTCAAAGAAATGCGTTGCTTGTCATGGTTTTGACGCTGGTGGTCCAAATAAAGTAGGTCCTAATCTTTATAATATTGTAAATAAAGATCAAGGCAAAGCTGACTACGCTTACTCAAAAGTTTTAGCATCATTGTCGGGTAAATGGTCTTACGAAGAATTAAATAAATTTTTGTATAAACCTAAATTATATTCAAAAGGAACAAAAATGAATTATGCGGGTTTATCTAAAACAAAAGATCGAGCTAATTTGATAGCCTGGCTCAGAACAAAAAGTGATAGTCCAGTTTCTCTGCCTTAGATTATTTATTTTTGCTTAGTCCTATATAAAGGTTAAGTTATGAATGAAGCAGAATTTAAAGAAATTTCAGATTTTTTAAATTTGTTAGCAGATGCTTCAAAAAAAATAACTCTAGATGGGTTCTTATCAGATAAATCGTTGCAAATAAAAAATGATGGAAGTCCCGTTACTGAATTTGACAAAAATTCTGAAAAGATTATGTGTAAATTAATATCAGAAAAATTTCCTGATCATAATATATTAGCCGAAGAAGAAGGATCAAAAAAATTAGATTCTGATTACACATGGATTTTAGACCCTATTGATGGAACTAAGAATTTTATTATTGGAAGACCTTTGTGGGGAACATTAATTTGTTTAGCTTTTAAAGGTTTGCCTATAATTGGTTTAGCTGATTTTCCGGCCCTTAATGAAAGATGGTTAGGTTATAAGAGTAATTGTTTGTTAAACAACTCTAATTTTAAATCAAATCATCTATTTACTAATAAAATATCAGAAGCAATTGTTGGTTCCACAGATCCGAGTCTGTTTTCTGAAGAGGGCCAAAAAAAATATCAAACCTTGATTAATGCCACAAGATATCACGTGTGGTCTGGGGATTGTCACAATTATTGCTTAGTTATGAAAGGTGGACTTGATTTAGTTGTAGAGCAGGGACTAGCTGCATATGACATTTTCCCTCTTATTCCAATACTTAAATCTCAAGATATAATTATAACAGATTGGAATAGTAGACAGTTATCTCTTAATAAAAATTTTTCTAGTAAATATTCAACAGTAGTTGCTAAGGATACTAACGTATACAAATCTACAATAGATATTTTGAAATAAGTTCAAGACTGTATTTATTTTTTTTGACAATATTTTAAAATCATATTTACAATATTTCTTAATCCCATTGCCTCACCACCAACAGGAAATCCAGGCCTTGAAGTAGTGTTCCAAGCCATTAAATCAACATGAGCCCAATTAGTTTTTTCATTGACAAATTTTTTAAGAAATAACGCTGCAGTTATGGCTCCTCCAGTTCCAGAAGATCCAGTACTACTCAGAACACCATAATTTTTTTCAAGTTGTGTTTCATAAGATTTAAACAAAGGCAGTTTCCACATGGGATCAATCTGTTCTATTCCTTCATTAATAATATTATTGCCTAAATCTTCATTGTTTGTAAATAATGCAGGTAATTCGGTGCCTAATGCAACTCTTGCAGCACCTGTTAGCGTAGCAAAATCAATGATAAAATCATGTTTAGTTTTACTTTCCTGACTATATGTTAGAGCGTCAGCAAGTAACAATCTACCTTCTGCATCAGTATTCCCTATTTCAACAGGAGTTTTATTCCTTGAAAAAACAACATCTAATGGCCTCATAGATTTTTCAGATACCGAGTTTTCAGCTAGCGGTAATATAACTCTTAAATTAACATTACAATTTATAGACATTAACGCATAGGCTATTCCAAGGACAACTGCACTACCACCCATATCTTTTTTCATTAATAGCATGCTATTAGACGGTTTTAGATCTAATCCTCCACTATCAAAAGTAACCCCTTTTCCTATTAATGTAATATTGGGAAAATTATTTTTTTTATTTTTGCACCATTGTATATTAATAAGAGCAGGTTTGTTTTCTGAAGATCTTCCAACAATATTTATCAGTGGAAAGTTTTTTTCAAGTTGATCTTCTTTGTAAGAAGTAATTTTTGGAGAAAATTCTTTTAAAAACTTTTTAATAATTTTTTCATAATTATAGGGTGTTAGAATATTAGGTGGCAAGTTTATCAAATCTCTTGTTAGAAAAATACCTCTAATTTCTGCAAAACATTTTTCTAATAAAACTTTTGAAATGACGATTTTAGCTTGACGTGAGCATAAAGTTCTACTTTTAGTTAAATTTTCTTTTTTCCCCTCTATAGAAAAATTGTAAAATGATAATCCCCATCCAAGAAAAAAATTATACTTATCATTATCTTCAAACATAGATACAAAGTTAGTTTCCCACTTTTTATTAGGCAATTTTTTTGATAGCTTTGCTGCCTGGTCAATAATACTTTTTTTTGGTTCTTTTAAAGCTCTAATTATAATAATAGCACCAGCAAGAGAACCATTCTTATCTGGGAAAAATCCAAAATTATCTTTTTCTAAATCAAATGCAGATTTTAAAAAACGTTTTTGTTCAACATTGACTAGATCTGTTGAATCTAAATATTTTAAATCACTAAAAATATAAAGAGGAAGCGATTTAATTTTTTTATTTTCACAAAATCCAAGTAACTTTTTATCAAAACTATATAACATTATTTTATAACCTTTTTTTATATTATAAAATTATAACATTACTTTAAAATTATGGTATTTCTAATTAATTAATCAGAGCATGTTTATGAAAAAATTTTGGAATATTACTAATTATTTTAAAGATTTAACAAAGTTTAATATTTTAACTTTAGGAACCCTAATATTTTTAATTCTTGCAGGTATTTTTTCTGGACAGAATTCTATTCCACCAATAGATAGAGACGAAGCTCGTTTTGCTCAAGCTAGTAGACAAATGGTTCAAAGTAATGATTATGTAAATATAAAATTTCAAGATGAAATCAGAGCAAAAAAACCAATTGGTATTTATTGGCTTCAAGCATTTTCAAGTAAAGTTTTTGGATCAGAAGACATAGGATCTTTTAGGGTACCATCTTTGTTAAGTTCTTTAATTTCAATATTGTTTGTTGGTTTTTTAACAAGATTAATCTTTCCTTTATACCAAACTATAGTAGTCACGTTATTGTTTGCTTCATCTATTACTTTTATGGGTGAAGCTCATTTAGCAAAAACTGATGCAACTTTATTATGTCTAATATGTATCCAACAATATTATTTACTTAAGCTTATATTAAATGAAAATACATCGTTTAGAGTTAAATATTTATACCCAGTAATTATATGGTTTACTTTCTCATTTGGTGTATTAGTGAAAGGTCCTCTTTCATTTGCAATATTAATTCCTACAGTAATATTATTTTGTTTTTTTCAAAAATCTTTAGATTTAATTAGAGTTTTAAAACCTATTCTTGGAATTATCATTTGTGCTTTCATAATTCTACCATGGTTTTTTGCGATTGAAGAGGCGACTCAGGGAGTTTTTTTACAAAAAGCTTTTAACGAGGACTTTTTTAGTAAATTACAAAGTGGACAAGAAGGTCATGGAGCTCTACCAGGAACGCATTTGTTAATTTTATCAATAGCAATATGGCCAATAGCCACATTTTTGCCATGCCTAATATTATTTTGTATACAGAATAAAAATAACACAGTTGTTCAATTTCTAGTAAGTTGGATAGTTCCATTTTGGATTATTATTGAAATAATCCCAACTAAACTTTTCCATTATTCATTACCAGTCATTCCAGCAATTGCAATTCTAGCAATTGGTGGCATGTTTCAATTTAAATCTAACATAAAAAAAATTCAGAATACTTTATTAAAAAAAATCATATACTTTTCGTCAGTTTTATTTGGTTTGGGTGGCGTTGTTATGGGTATAGGACTTTTCTATACTTGTTACAAATTCAATGTAGAAAAAGACTTAAGCATTACATTTCTAACATTTTTAATCATATTAATTACAATTTTAGTTTTCTCTTTATCTCTTCTATTAATTTTTAATATTAGAGCTCTTAATAAAATAAGCCAAAAATTTTTTTACAATCTTCCACTTTCAATAATAGCTTTAGGAGCAACGTTCAATATTATTAATTTTAATTTAATTATACCAAAGCTAGACTATTTATTCCCAAGTAAAACTCTTGCTAACAAGATAGAGCTAATTAACCCTGAAACTATAACTTCTGCTGGTTATCATGAACCAAGTTTAGTTTTTTTGTTAAATGGTAATGTTTTATTATCTAAACCTCATGAAGCAGCTATATTTATGGCGGAGGGTAAAAAAAATATTAGTTTGATAGAAAAAAATTCACTTAGTGAGTTTTTAGAGGCAATACAAGAGTTAAACTTAAAAGTAAAAATAGTTGATACTATAAAAGGATATAATATAGCTAAAGGAAGACATGTAGAAATTAATATTTTTGAAAATCAAAAGTTTGACCAATCGAATTAAAGTAGCTATTGATTGCTATTATCTCAATTAGAACAAAATTAGTAATGACTAAAGTAACTGAAATATCTGTAGTTATCCCTGTAAAAAATGAAGCGGGCAATATTGATCAGTTAATAAAAGAAATTGCAAAATCATTAAAAACAACAAATTATGAAATAATTTATGTAAATGACGGTTCTGTAGATAATACAGAAACAGAATTAAAAAATAATTTAAAACAAAATAATAGATTGAGGGTAATTAGTCACAAAATTAGCCAAGGCCAATCTGCTGCTTTACGTTCAGGAGTTATAGCATCTACGTCCCCATTAATAGCAACTTTAGATGGAGATGGACAAAACGATCCTTCTGATCTTAAAAAAATGGTTGAACTTATTAAAAAGTACAATAATGAACTCACTTTAATTGGAGGTGTCAGGGTAAATAGGAAAGACAGTAAAACAAGGTTATGGGCATCTTCTTTTGCAAAATATTGTCGATTTTTTTTACTTAAAGATAAACACCCAGATTCAGGATGTGGTATAAAAGTTTTTCATAAAGAATTATTTATAAAACTTCCTTATTTTGACCATATGCATAGATTTTTATCTGCTCTTGCACTTAGAGAAGGAGCCAATGTTTTAGAATTTGATGTAAAACATAGAGAAAGGATAGTTGGAAGTTCCAACTATACAAATATAGGAAGGCTATTGGTTGGTATTTTTGACGTTTTAGGGGTGATTTGGTTAAGAAAAAGGATGCCTAAAAACACGTCCTCTAGAGAAATATACAAATGATTAGAGATTTCAAATGAACTTCATTTCTTTTTTATCAATGCAAATTGAAAAAATAGCTCTTTATTTAAATGATATTATAATATTTGTATTACCCTTTTTAGAGCCTTACTTAACTAATCATCCTGAAGCCATAATGATAACGATTGGTTTTGGTGGACAAGCTTTATTTGCTACTCGTTTTATAATTCAATGGCTCAGTAGTGAAAATGCTGGAAGATCTGTTATACCCGTAGCTTTTTGGTATTTTTCAATATCAGGAGGATTAGTTTTATTAACCTATGCAATTTGGAGGCAGGACCCTGTTATTATTGCAGGTCAGTCAGTTGGCGTTTTCATTTATGCAAGAAATCTATATTTTATTAATAAAGAAAAAAAAGAAACCAATTAAATTAGTTCTGAAATAAAATAAGCCAGACCATTCATAATTTAATTAATTTGAAGTAATAGTTAATTGAATTCGTTTTTAATTGGTCTTGATAATAGTTTTTTTATTATTTCATCTATATTTGCTTCTCTGTTTAGTATTTTTTTTATAGAGGTCATTATAGGTAATTCTATTTCTAGTTTTTCAGATAATGCAATTGTAGCATGGATTGCGTTTAAACCCTCTACCAGTTCTTTTGGTGGCTCATTGTTATTGTTCACAATTTTCATTCCATACGCCATATTTCTTGAATGTGGACCGCTACAAGTTAGAGACATATCACCGATACCAGCTAGACCAAAGGCAGAATTATAATTTCCTCCTGCTTTTTTAATTAATTCGGATGTTTCGGATATACCTCTGGTAATTAAAGCAGCTTTTGCATTATCACCTAATCCTAAACCTTCAATTATACCAGCCCCAATTGCGATTATATTTTTAACGGCCCCTGCAATGGAAACACCTTTTGGATCATTACTAGGATATAATCTAAGATTTGAGTTGTGGAATAATTTACAAATTGAGTTAGCTTTTTCAATATCCTTATTTGCAATGACAGCTGCTGCAGGTTGATTATTAGCTATCTCATCAGCAAAGGTCGGTCCTGATAATATAGATAGGGTCATTTGAGGAAAATCCCTTTTTACAACCTCACTAAATGTTTCACCTTTATTTGTTGCAAAACCTTTTGATGTATTAATAACGTGAATATTTTTATCTGATAACAAAGCTACCTGATTAATTACATCTAATACCCTTTTACTTTCTGTTGTAATAAAAATTAAATCACATTGTTGAATTATTTGATTTTTATCCACTGAAGCTTTTATTAGAGGGCTTAACTTAGTTTGAGGAAATCTTTTTGATAAATGATTATTAATATCTGTTTCTCTAATCTTGTCAGAAACTATAAGTGTTGATTTGTGTCCAAGGGAAGCAAGAGTGATAGCTAAAGCTTGGCCCCATGCGCCACCACCATAAAAACATATGTTTGAATAAGAGGACATTTAAGCTTTTACTCCACTTTTACCTATTTTAGTATGTATAGGATTTATGTAATGTGCCTCTGGATCTAACGGCCACCTTGGTCTTGGTTTGAAATCTAAGTTAGTCTTGCCTTCATGATTATACTTTTCATAACCAGCCCAAGCAATCATTGCACCGTTATCGGTACATAAATCTAAGGGTGGTGCAAAAAAGAGTACATTAGTTTCTAGACATAGTTTTTTTAATTCCTGACGTATGTATAAATTAGAAGCAACACCGCCTGCTACAACTAATCTAACTTTAGATTCACTATCTATCATTTTTTTGAATTTGCTAATTGCAAATTTAGTTCTATCTACAAGACAGTCAGATATTGACTTTTGAATGCTTGCACATAAATCCTTTACAACAGTTTTATTTAACTTGTTTCTAGTAACAGTTTGATTGAAAGCGGTCTTTAATCCGGAAAATGAAAAGTTAGGATTTTTTGAATTATACATTGGCTTTGGTAAATTAAAGCTCTTAGGATCACCATCAATTGCCATTTTTTCTATCATAGGTCCTCCTGGAAATCCTATGTCTAGTATCTTTGCTGCTTTATCAAAAGTTTCTCCAGCAGCATCATCAAGAGTAGAACTTAACCTAACATATTTTCCATATTCCAACACCGATATTATTTGTGTATGCCCTCCAGACACCAGAAGTAATAGATATGGATATTTTATATTATCGGTTAAACGAGCAGTTAGCGCATGTCCTTCAAGATGATTAACGGCAACATAAGGCCTATCAAGAGACATTGCTAAAGATTTAGCAAATACCGTTCCTACAATCACTCCTCCAATCAAGCCAGGGCCACCTGTTGCTGTGATTAAATCGATATCTTGTAATTCTAACTCTGCTTCATTCAAAGCTCCATGAATGGCATAATCTATATTTGACAAATGATCTCTTGCAGCAAGTTCAGGAATAATTCCACCATACTTAGTTAAATTTGAATTTTGATTAATAACTATATTAGACAAGATATTTTTTTCAGAAGTTACTATTCCAATAGCCGTGTCATCACAACTCGTTTCAATACCTAAAATATTTTTACAATTATTCTTGCTCATCAAATTTCCATAGAAACAAAATTTTAGTATAAAATAGATTTTAATCTAAATAACGCAAATATAAATTAATATTGTATCTTTTAATATTTACTATAATTGTATTAAAAATGTTCAAGTCAAATAGTAAGTCCTAATTAGTTAAAGTTTGATAGAATTAAAATGAAATTTAAAATTAGAATTGCTTCTCGTAAATCAAAGCTAGCACTATGTCAGGTAGAAATAGTTAAAAGTTACTTTGATTTAGGTATTGAAACTGAAATATTAGAGGTAACTACGGCTGGTGATCAAATTTTAAATAAATCTTTATCGGAAATTGGAGGAAAAGGTCTTTTTATAAAAGAGCTAGAAAATTTTATTTTAGATGGTTCTGCAGATATTGCAGTACACTCTATGAAAGATATGGAAACTGAGATTGCTCAAAATACTCAAATATCAGCTGTTCTTCCAAGAGGTGATAGAAGCGATGTGTTATTGGGTAAATACTCAACATTAGATGATTTACCTTATAACGCAGTCATTGGGACTAGTTCTGTTAGAAGAGCGGCTTTTACTAAATCATATAGACCAGACTTGGTTATAAAACTTTTAAGGGGAAATGTAGGAACTCGTATACAAAAGTTAGAAGATGGACATTTTGATGCAATCATTTTAGCTCAGGCAGGTTTAGATAGATTAAAAATTAGTGTTGGTACAACAATACCAAAAGAAATAATGCCACCAGCCGCAACCCAAGGAGCTATTGCAATTCAATCGACTACTAATAAAAACAATCAATATGAAAAAGATTTAAATAATTATTTATTTAGTATTAATGATAGTAAAACATATTTTGAAATTTTAGCCGAAAGAAGTCTTCTAAAAACCTTAGATGGTTCGTGCCGATCTCCTATATCGGCAAGTGCGTATGTTTTAGAAAATGACCATTTAAAGTTATATGGCGCAATTGCCAGGCCAGATGGTACTAAGGTAGTTAAATCTGAAATAACAGGATTAAAAAAAGATGCAGTTTTGTTGGGTAAAAATTTAGGAATAGAAATGATAAGTAGAGCAAATGGTGAAGTTATATATAAATAAAAATTAAATTGAAGGAGTTTTATATTACTAAATTTGATCAAATAACTTTGATACTTAGAGAAGCTAATGATGCCAAAAAAAACTCAGAATATCTCAATGAAAGAGGTGTTATTTCTAAACCCTTTCCAATAACCTCAATAAAGTACAAAGATTATAGTAGTTCTAAAATTCTTAATCATAAATACAATTATGCTGTAATAACAAGCCCCAAAGCTATAAAAGTTTTAGATAATATAGTTTCAAATAATAAAACAGTATTTTTAAAATCTTCTAAAATTTTTACTATCGGTCTAGAAACTAAGGATAAACTTAATAAAATTAGTTTTAGTAACGTACTCAATGCAAATAGTAACTCAGAATCTCTAATCGAATTAATATTAGAAAATACTTGTCAGAGTGATTTTGGTTTATGGATTGCTGCTACAGACAGAAGTGTTGACCTTAAAGAAATTTTAACAAAGAGAAACAGAAAAATAGAAATATTAGAGGCATATAGAACTTTACCAATTTTAAAATTATCTGAACCAATCAAACAAGATTTAATCAATTATAAACAATTAAATTTAATTGTTTTATCATCCAGAAATGTCTCAATTACTAAAGATATTTTAGATAATTATAATTTATTTAAAGAGGTTAATATTAAATCAACATTATTTGTAAATAGTAATAATGTTGCCCAAAAAGCTAAAAATCTTGGTTGGTTAAATATTAAAATTATTAAGAAAAATTTTACTAAAGATATCTTAGATTATATATTAGAATTACCTAAATAACTAGGAATGTTGATATGGTAGACACTAAAACTCAAAGAAATAAGAGTGATAAAGATACTATCATTGACATGGAACCTGTAAAAGAGCCGCAAAAAATAAGTTTTTTTAAAACTAACAATTTTCTTGTGCCTTTCATTAGTATTTTGTTTTTTTTATTAATATCAATTTGGTTAATATTGTTCTATTTGCCAGCTTTTTTTCAAGAACAAACTAACAGAATTAATGAATTGGCAAATATAATTCAAAAGATCGATGAGAAGGAAAGTGAAAAAATAAATATTTTAAACCAAGAAATTGAGTTATTGAGAAATAAAATAAAAAAAATTGATTTAAGTACAAATGAAGAAACTAAGTTTGATATAAAAGATCTTCAAAAATCCTTTTTATTTGTTAAAGAAGAACTCGAAAAGGTTTCTGCTAAATTATTTGTTTTAGAAAAAGACAATAAACAAGTTTTTATTAAAAAAGATGAACCAACAAATAAAGTATCTCCAATTAATTCTGTAGGGAATAAAGTTAATATCTTTGAACAAAATAAAGACCTTAAAAACAATGAAAATCAATTAATAATTGAAGCAAAAAGTATTGTAGAAAAACTTCTTGCTAAAAAAGATCTAGAATCTTTTTCGAATGAAGAATTATATTTAACTGAACAAAGTTACTTTGAAAAATTTAAGAATTACCTGGCAGGTTTTTTAAAGCTTAGACATTATTCTAACAGCTTATCTCCACGAGGGTTGATTACTAAAGCTGAATTGGAATTGGAAAGTGGGAATTTATATAATTTTTTATCTTTGATTAAGAAGTTACCAAATAATTGGAAGGAACCTATAAAAGATTTTATTTTTAAACTTGAGAATTTTTTACAAACAATTGATCAAAAGGTGGGTAAGTGATTTTCAAAATTTTAAAATTAGTTTTTTTAAACTTGAGAATTTTTTACAAACAATTGATCAAAAGGTGGTTAAGTGATTTTCAAAATTTTAAAATTAATTATATTTATTTTACTGATTTGGTATTTATCAGAATTTTTTGCTAACTCTGAAGGTGAAACCTCTGTAAATTGGATGGGATGGGGTATTCAAATACCTACGGATAGATTTGTTTTAATATTGATTTTATTTTCTATTTTAATAATTTTTATTGATAGAATTTGGCTTGCATTTTTAAATTTTCCCAAGGCAGCTTTTAGAAGATACGAAGTTAATAACAATAAAAAAGTAGAACAAAAACTAGTCAAAGCATTTTTACTGGCCAGTCATGGAGAATTTGAGTCCGCTGCAAAAGAAGCTTCTCTTGTTGCCAAAAACACCAAAGATAAAAATTTAGGAAAATTATTAAGCACACATTTAGATGTTTTTAAAAACTTAAATGAAAACTCTACAAATAAAAAAGAACTGTCAAAAAATTACTTTAAGCAACTTACCGCTGAACCTTCAACGGCATTTGTTGGTCATTTAGCTTTAATGAGACAAGCAATATTAGATAAAAAAGATACAAATGAAATTATAGAAGAGGCAGAAAAGGCAATTAAATTTGAGCCAAAATCAAAGCAAATTTTAGAAGTTTTACTTTTTTCATATGCAAAAGTAGGTGATTTGCCAAATTCTCTTGTTTATCTAAATAAATTAAAAAATATGAAATATGTAAATCATAAAACTTACCAAAATATTGCTTCAGATTTAAATTATATGTGTGCATTAGATTATTTAGAAAAAGGGAATATCAATTCTGCAACAAATCATCTTAAAGAGGCCTTTAAACAAAAACCCAATCATATTTTAGTATCAATAAAATTAGCAAATTTGCTCAAAGGTATTGGTTCAAAAACTAAATCAATTAATCAATTAGAAAAAACTTTTTTACTTACATCAAATCATGATGTTTTAGACGAGTTGTCAAAAAAGTGGGATTTAAAAACATCTGGTGCACGTGTTGCAAAAGCAATAAATTTGCTAGGTAAAAAATCATCTAAAGAAATAAAAAATGATCTTAAAATTGCAGTAGCTTGTTATGCGATTTCAGAAAAAATTTGGGGTGAAGCAGAAAAATTATTAACTGAAGTGCCTGAAAATAAGCTCACCAACAAGGCCTATCAAGCCTTTGCAGATATAGCAGGTTCTCAAAACAATCCTGAAATAGTTAAAGATAATTTAGAAAAAGCTGCCAATGCTGTTGAAGGGTTTAATTACTTTTGTTCATCTTGTGGAAACAAAAGTAATCAGTGGGAACTACATTGTCCAAAATGTGATCACTTAAGTACTATCAAATGGATGAAAATGAATGATATTGAAATACAAGATAGTATTTCTTTGCCGAACTTTACTCCATCTACAGACAAAAATTTAATCAGTTATTAAAATAAAATATTTGATTGCTTTAAAAACCAAATAAAAAGAAAAAAATATTAAAATAGACCCTAAAATTAAAAAAATTAATTTCTGTCTTAATCTTATATAATTTTCAACAACTTTTATACTTACTGAATAGGAAACTAAGATATACCAAGCTGAGTCAATTATCCCAGCTAAAAATGCCATTCCAAATTTTGTGTAAATACTATAATCTTGATTGATAAATTGACTAAAAATTGATGTAAAAAAAATTAATATTTTTGGATTGATTAGAGAAGTTGTTAATCCAAGAACTATGCTTTCTATGGCTGTTTTGGGTAATTTTATTTTATTATCAACCTCTTTTTCAGATGTTTTTAATAAAAGTATTTTAGAACCTACATAAATAAGGAAAATAGCACCTAACATTTGAATAATGGGTATAATAGACGGTAAAATACTGACAATCATACTTAAGCTAAAAATAGAAATTAATGCATAAACAAATATTCCAAATCCATGCGCCAATGAAGCTATAAAGCCTGAGATGAAATTTTTTGAATTAGTTAAATATATAATCACAATTAAACTTGGGCCAGGTGTCATAGCACCAATTAGACAAACCAAAAAAATTGTTAACCATTCAAAAAAACTCATAAAATATCCTTGCCTTACACCAAATCCTTATACGCATTTTGTCTTAATGCTTCATACACAGTTATTGC
>ERZ802821.509-NODE-509-length-22074-cov-57.1025_pt1 | contig 22074 bp, 30 predicted proteins | sample MGYA00345648_ERZ802821 | MGnify/ENA primary metagenome ERZ802821 (study PRJEB30503, sample SAMEA104212357) | marine metagenome | biome: Westerlies Biome; feature: [SRF] surface water layer (ENVO:00010504) within the epipelagic zone...; material: water... | reverse complement strand
GCAACACGCCCAAAGAGAAGCCGAGAAACCCTGCCTTTGGCGGGGTTTTCTTTTGGCTTTTTGGCAGCACTAAAAAGCCCCGCTCGGGGCTGGGCTAAACGCACTCACTCAAATGGATGCAAGCCGTGATCCTTTCGGTTAGCTGGGATCCTCGAGATGGAAACGTTGATTGACTCGTCAGAATGTCAGTCTGCGGCGGCGGCAGCTTGAACTCCAGGCCACATGGCTGCGAACTCTTTATCAGAGACAACCGGGGTGACTTCGAACTGGAGTCCAAAGCCCTTGATCCAAGGGGCGAGATGAGCCCACACCTTGCCGATGTCGCTGGCAACAGCAATCGCCATACCTGTTCCACCAATTGGCTCGCAGACTCGATATTTCAGTTCAAAGCCTTCAAAACAATCTCCAGGCCCACCAGCATTGATGTATTCAGCAAATGGAGTGCAGGCTTCCCAAGACCCTTCAACGGTTGGGAAGCTCCAGACAATCAGATAATGCTGCATGGAGGTTCAATAAAATCTAGTTCTACCAGATACTCAAATGACTGAATGTTGTTGATCAGACTGAAAGATCTAAAGGCTTCCCCCTAGTTGCCTAGCCATAAGCCTTTCCCTCTCCACCTCCAGCAAGAGGAGCACCATCGTTGTCTTGGTCAGCCAGGAAGTGTTTTTCGAAAAGCCTGAAAACCTGCCCCATGTAGCGGTTCTAGGGTGATCACGGCTTTTTGTATTCGGATTGGGACGTTCCTATCCGCCACGCCCAAAGTGTTGATATGCCAGCGCCAAATGCCATAAGGACCAAGACCAGCTGTTCGGTATCCATTGATCGCCTGTATGACAATTGAGACCAGTGATAGCTACTGAGAGCCGAGTGGCGCTTGCGATACTTTTTGCGAAAAACAGTAGTTATTCGCACCACGGTTACCCCAGGCCAACCTCTAGTCCATGTGGAGAAATCTTGTCCTGATGGAAATCCACACAGCCGATGGCGAACCCATTGGCTCCATCAGAGAAATATGTTCGGGACTAACCGACAAGACACCTGAATTCCTCGATAGTGCTACCAGCGGCTAAGAAAATGATGTCCAGAAGCACTTGGCTGAAAACGCCCACTCGGTGCTCGGCAGCCTCTACTTGGCGGTCCTCTCACCAGCCGGCCATAGAGGTGCTGACATCACCTTCTGAGATCGCTTCCACAGAGTCCTCATCTGTTCCCAGGGTTATCTCATCATCTCCGATGTAATTCAGTAGCAAGTTGTTGACAACCTTTGTACACCACATTGCGAAAGGGTCTGTGAACACTGACCACCAGTTCTCCCGCAATGTTTTTGGCTCATCAAGTCCAACCTGCTTACGGTAAAACACCTTCAATTCAGACGGAAATTTGCAAAGCCTGATCCAGATGTTGGCTGATACAGCTTTTAAGTGGTCATTATCAAAAAAGTCCGTCAGCCACCGCATCAAAACACCTCTTGCTCTATATCTAGGAGTGATTCACTCATTTGTAGAAAGATCATGGTCTCGAAGGCTTTTGCAATTGCCGCTGCGACCGTACTGCTTTGTTCGGGCCATGCACTGGCATCACCCAAGCCAGTTGTAGAAGAACTTTTCACGGCGAATCGAACCCTCGGAGGGAGAGTTGTTGTGTATCCCGAAGGAACCCCAGAGATGCGGGTTTATCGGATCACTCTTCCTGTTGGGGCCAAGATTCCATTGCATATCCATCCTTCGCCAGTTGTGGTGATGGTTGAGCAGGGAACGCTACGCAATGTAAGGATCGTCGATGGTGTTGAGGTGACTGACACTATTAAGGCAGGAGACGGCTTTCTTGAAGGTCACCCAGGTGAGCCGCACTATGTGATCAACACAGGAACTGAACCAGCCATAAGCTTTGTCACTTTTGCCAGTGTGGAGGGAATGCCAAACATGGTTCGTGTTGAGTGATCAAGTTTCGTGCTGACTCCCATAACTTGCATTACGTGTCTATCGGCTCCGGGCCTATTTCCACGCTGCATAGAGAGTACCGATATTGAACGGTTTTAGGATGTTATTGATGGATCTAAGAGCGTCAATCTTGGGTTAGAGGCAATGATAAAGATCTGCAAAACAATTAATGTATAGCTTTCGGGAAATACCCCCTATTCAAACGATCTACTCCGCGGATAGGCGATTGAATTCGATCTAAAGAAGCGTCTCGAATACCTTGTCGCTCCATTGACGTTCTGGCAGAACGGAGTCAGATCAGGAGTAGAAAATGTCTTCCGCTCGCAACCGCTCTCAGTCAGAACACAGTCCTCAGGTCAAGCAGCGCATCCTTCAGCATGATCTGGAAGGTGCTGGGGAAGCCCTAACCGCCTTCGATGGGTTCAAATCCTCAGGACCAGTGCTGCAGGCCATGGTGTTGAAACGACCAAGGGGACCTCAACAGGACAGCCTTCTGCAGCAGTTGCTGAAACAGGCCCGCAACCTGTTCGTATCGGTTCGATCGTGGCGGTGATGGACGCTAAAGATGACGACTCCAGTCTCCTGGCTGGAGTCCTTTCCCAATGCGTCAAGGATCTCTTCATTCCAACAAAAGGCTGATTTATGAAAAGGCGAGTGCCTGTGCCGATTGAGTCCATTAATCGCCCTCACGAGAGCGTGATCGATCAAGGCAAAGTGGATGATCTGATGAAAAGTATCAGTGAGATTGGGCTTCAGGAACCTGTTGATCTCATTGAGTTTGAGGGTAAGTTCTATGGATTTAATGGCTGCCATCGATATACAGCACATAAACGTCTGGGTCGGAAAACGATTGAGGCCAATATCCGCCATGTTGATCGGGCTACGTTCCGTCTCCATTTGATGTGATCCACGGGTGTGGGAGGAGTGTTGGTGAGAAATCTCCCAAGACTGGTATGCCTTTATGAGTTAAATTCTTTATTGCTTCGAAAGAAATAAAACAACATTTGTATAGGTTCGATCTTTAATGGTTATCGCGTAAATCTAACCATACTCGTTCTAGGTAGAGAGTTGGTTTTGAATTGATATTTTTTACTTTGCTGCTCTGCATCTCGGGCACTCGGAGACGTTGTTTTTATGATCATTGGGAAGTGTCAGAAAATATGGGTCTACGTCGAATTCATAGCCACAATCGCAAACGACATGGTATCTAAGTTTCTTTGATTTTACGAGTCTTGTGAGCAGGGTGATCTTTCCATACTTCTGTCCTGGCTTGAATCGTTCGAGTTTCTTCTCTCCAATAGAAGCTCGATTAACCCGTGCTTTGGCTAAGCAATTCCTTACCGAATTTTCGCTGCCTTTCCCAATGACTTTGGCGATTTGAGAAAAGGTTCTGCCTTCCTCAACATAAAGGCGCTTGATCTCTTCAAATTCGCTTTGAGTGAAGCCAGATTTTCCTGCCACTAGAGGGACTCCCGCCTTCAACACCAAGTATCTCAGGGCTCAGCTTGCGGTCCACAAATGTTGTGTGCTCCCTATGGACCTTGCCGCCGCTGCTTTTAATCCACGACGAGCTCCCTGGGGTGTGTTTTGGGGTTCCGAACCCTGTGTTGTGAAGATGGATCGGTTCTTACGCCATCGAATGTTCGGTTCATTACTTTCATATTCGCGTCTTGTCCCTTATATTCAATGCACGTTGGTCCCCAAAAGGGGACGCAGTTCGATCTCAAACAAGCAACGGGGTTTGAGGCGCTGTCGGTCGTTCCCATGAACACCCTCCTCCTGATCAAAGAGAAAGAGCTAAAGGCACAACGCCTACAAGATGCTCAGCGTTGTTTTGCTGCCCATTCAGAGGGCATTGATTACACCTCTGCACATCTTTCGCCAGCCAAGCTTGCTTCCTAAAGAAGTTTAGTTCGCTTCGATCGATGAGTTACACCCCGCTTTCAGTGGGGTTTTTTATTGTTGAACGGGTGAGGAGAATGCTTCGCAGGCTGAGCCCTTGAAAAAAACTCCGCTTCCTCGGGCTCGTAAACGTGATCTTTAGAGAACGAGGGCGTCGATGAGAAACCCTCTCGTTGTGCTTAAGGCGTTAGACCCTTTTTCCGTTATTGGCCGCTTATCTCTTTTTACCGATGCGGACAACGCGGGGATTCAGGGGGCAAGCTAAGGCGTGGAAGGGTGTATGCGTTCCGTCGTGGATCAGGCTTCCCATTGGATGGGCGTTTGCACTATCGAGCTTCATTGCGGGTGAAAGATCACCTCATTGTTCTAATGAGCCGAGTATCCCTTAGGCGATAGGCATAACTGCCCATTTTTGATCCATCAACAGCGATGCATGTCATTCAGCTGGCATGAGCCATACCAGGGGCATCCCTTGAGATCTTTATTTCAAAAAAAGCTGTGGCCATGTGTGCCCATCTCTATGTGCTGCCTTGCAAATCTTCCTTCGTTGGTTTGTAGCTTTGCAGCTTCTTTGGGCTGTCAATTGAGATAAAAAGTCTAAAACTTTTCACCTGACTCAATGCATCTGGCCAAGACTCTTTTAAATGTGTTTTTGACGGCTTCTGTTGGCTGCATTGCCCAAGCTGCTGCTGCTGCAAGTTAGGGCTTTATCAGAATGCTAAACACGGACGTGATTGAGGTCTTTGATCAGGTTGAGGTGGGCACTCCTGTTGTGATTCGATGTGGAGGTTTGCTACTCGGAATGCTTTGGTTTTGTGATGGCTTTAGCGGGGTACGGTTGGTTTGCTCCTGAATCAGTACACATATCTGCTGTTCATTATTAATTCTGCCGATTTTTCGTTAAGGCTGTCATAATTAATGAATGCCACGTCTTCGTCCCGATTCACAACGACTTCCAGACATCCCTGGTGGTGAGGGTTGGCTTTCCAACGAGCTTCAACAGCAACTGGTGCATTTTCAGTGTGCTGGCAATTCTGCTGATGGTGAATTGATCGCGTTAAGGACGTTTCAATGGAAACCGCCCTATCCACCAGTCCCACTTTCACGTCGTCGGATGCTTCGTCATCAGGCCGTCGATACCTGGGACACCATGCGTGAGGCCGGTTGGCAGCGCTGTTACCCCCCGGTTCGATAAAGGAAGAACTGATCTCTCTGGCAGCTGAATCAAGGTTCGCCTCATGATTGAAATCCAAGCTTTTTTGATGGTTTCCCTAAGACTCTTGATTTCACTCTGGTCGTAGTTGAACCAAAGTTCTACTGATTTTTGCTTGTCTAAAGACACCTTCGTTATCAGCAAGTGGACAAGGCATGTTGCGCCATGAAACGAATTGATGAGCTTCATCAATGAAGCCTGTTTTATTCTCTCTAGTGCTTCATAACTAATTTATAGATGTCGTTCTGGTCAATGGCTCAACGTTCCTCCCTCCCTAGTCGAAGCCCTTCTGCGACCCGTGCTGTTTACGATATCGCTATCACTAGTGGCATTTCCATTACCCTTCTCGGGATTGGTGTCACGATGTTCTTGGCATTCGCTGAGGCATCAACGAGGCCTTACGGCCATTGGCTTTCCGGACAGGCTTTCTTCTGATCTTTGCGGCAAAGCAAGGGCCCGATGTTTAGACGTTGGTGTCCTGATTGGCTATTAACTTGATCGCTAGTATTGAGTACTCGCATCCAAGCGAAAGAATTAAAAAAGATAATACGTCGCATGATGGGGTTTAAATTTTCCTCAATGCTTCCGCTTACTCAACTAGTGATCCCAACAGAGTGGTTTGATTGATAGGCCAGAGATATCAATTGTCGGAACTGGGATTCAGAGATAAACGTGAATCGAGGTAATTGTTGATTTTAAGATATTGGAGATTGATAAGTTATGAAGACGAGGCGTAATGGAATTATTTTTGATCGGCTCATCGCTTTTTGCCCTTAGCGATTGTTTTGCTCTTCGAGCTCGGCTTCTCTAGCGCCGAGTACGAGTGCAGCCAGGAATGGTGCAATGGCCAGAGCAGTGAGGATTTCCATGGAGTCTTAATTCGTATAAATATTCTGTCGACAAACCCTGTCTGCCGCGTGCTCACGGCTACAGCGTCTGATTGTTGAGTATAAATACTGTCTCTTATTGTTGTCTTGATGTCGTTAGTTCGGGTCTAGTTCTTGCGCTGCATGGGCCAAGGCCTCTCTTCTGCTTCCAGTGAGCTGATGGATTCGGAATTGTTCCAGACGCGCTTTCACCTTCGCATTTGCGCCCGCGATCAAAACTTGGCGTTCGTGGTGTTCTGCTTCCTCCACCATTCTTTCGATCGCCAATGTGGCCGTGATTCCAAGATGTGGAACGTCTGTCACGTCGAGTAAAAGTATTTTGTACTGCCTGATTTGGGTCATGCGTTCGCTAATTCCTTTTGCGGCTCCAAAACTCAGTGGTCCTTGCAAGCGAAACAGCATGAGTGCATCTCCGCAACGATCAAAGAGATGTTGCTCTTCTTGATCGAGCTGAGAACTGTCTTCTGAATTCATGCTTTCCAACTGATGCGTTGTAATCGATTCAATGGTCAGAAGGTTGGCAATAAACATGCCAACAAGGACTGCGCCGATGAGATCCCAAAATACGGTCATCAGCAAAACGCCCCACATCACAAGAGCTGTCTTAATGGAGAGACGGTGGGCTCTTAAAAGGAATCCCCAGTCGATAATGTCTAGACCTACTTTGATTAATATCCCGGCTAATAATGCCTCTGGAATGCTTTCGGCCAGCGGCCCAGCGCCTAAAAGCAGCACAAGTAAAAAGACCGAATGCGCCATCCCTGAGATAGGAGTTCGGCCTCCAGACTTGATATTGATCACCGTGCGCATCGTTGCTCCGGCCCCTGGTAGGCCGTTGAACAGTCCAGCTACGCTGTTGGCAATGCCTTGCCCGATGAGCTCTCGGTTGGAGTGGTGACGACTTTGGCTGATGTTATCGGCCACAAGTGATGTGAGCAGTGAGTCAATCGCACCAAGCACCGCGAGCACAAGACCGGCGCGTAATAAGACCGGGAAGTGATTTTTGAGATTAGGCAGGCTGAAGTTTAATCCCCCTTCTGGAATGGTTCCGATTCGGGGGATGCCGTCTTGAAACAACAGCATGGAAAGAGGTGTAATCACCACCAATGCAATCAGTGGAGATGGCACCCAGGTGCTGAGTCTCTTGGGGGTTAAAAAAACCACTGCTAGCGTCAATGCGCCGACCAGTAACGCAGCTGTATTCGGAGTAAATTGACTAAAAACTGTTCCGAGCGAAGTGATTACTCCGCCCTGGCTTTTGATTCCTAATAAGGGTCCAATTTGTAGGCAAAGAATAATCACTCCGATGCCAGACATGAAACCCGACACCACGGAATAAGGGACCAGGGTGATATAGCGACCAAGGCGCAGAACCCCCATCAGGATCTGAATGAGCCCGCCGATCAACACGGCTCCCATCACGAGTGGGAGTAGCTCATTGCTCCCAAGCTCCCGAGAAATCCCAACGGCTGCGAGTGTTCCAATCACCCCAGCAACGGTGACGCTCATCGGTCCAGTAGGACCAGAGACTTGCGCAGGGGTACCGCCAAAAAGAGCGGCTAGAAAGCCCGTAATGATCGCTCCGTAGAGCCCGTATATGGCGCCGCCTGGCCCCAGTGCTGCGTTGCCGAATGCAAGGGCCAGGGGTAGGGCCACCACGGCTGCCGTGAGGCCGCCCAGTAAATCCCCTTTCCAGTGCCTCCAGCTGAAGCCGTGAACTAAGGCCAGGTTTGGACGCGCCATGGATTAAGGACGGGCTGGCATGGATGTCCACACCTTGAGTTGCTCGAGGCTTTGAACTCCTTCTCGGCGCTCGCCGTTTTCAAGAATCCAGGTGGGATAAGCCCGAATCTCGGCTGTTTTACAGGCTGCCGCTTGAATCGGAAGCTCCTTGGGTTTTGCGCATTCCACGTAGGGAAGTGTGTTGGCTGCATCGCCGAACAATCGGGTTTGCGTGATGCAGGCAGGACAGCGCCAAGAGCCGTAGTACAGCGCCTTGCTTGAACTGAGGTGGTTTGCCAGGTCTGTCGGATTGGGTGCCGCTGCCGCTGGGAATGGGAGCGCGAGCGCTGCCAGGGATGCCAACACAGGCAACAGTTTGCTGATTTCAACCATGTCCCAAATCTAAGAACGCTCTGCCGTTCGGGCATCCCGCCATTGCTCCGGTCCGCATCCACGGACGAAACTGTGCGTCGGATCTGATGCGCAGCCCTACGGGTTGATGAATTCCATGGCCGGCAGTGGCTACCGCGATTACTTCAAAGTGCTGGGTGTGGAACGCAGTGCAGACGCCGACACGGTGAAGCGTGCTTTTCGCAAGCTGGCCCGTCAGTATCACCCCGATGTGAATCCGGACGATCAGGACGCTGAAGCGCGTTTTAAAGAGGTGAGCGAAGCCTATGAGGTGCTTTCTGATCCTGAGAAGCGCCGTCGCTACGAGCAATTTGGCCAATACTGGAACCAGGCAGGAATGCCTGGTGGTGGCTCAGGTCCTGCAGGAGTTGATGTTGACTTTGGCCGCTACGGCAACTTTGACGATTTCATCAATGACCTTCTGGGCCGTTTCGGCGGTGCGGCTGGAGGCGGCTCAGGTCCCGCCGGGTACGGCGGAGGCTTCCCTGGAGGCGGCTTCCCCGGAGGTGGTTTTCCCCGCGGTGGATCGAGAGCACCAATCAACCTTGATGCTGAAGCAGTGGTCAAGGTGACGTTCTCGGAGGCGTTTCGCGGGGGGGAACGCACCTTGTCTGTCAACGATGAGCGGGTTCAGGTTCGGATCCCTCCTGGCGTGAAAAGTGGTTCGAAGCTTCGGCTTAAGGGCAAGGGAAATGTGCAACCAGGTACGGGTCGTCGAGGTGATCTTTATCTCGTGATTGAGGTTCAATCGCATCCGATCTGGACTCTGGATGGCGATCAGTTGCGGGCTGAATTGCCCGTTGCCTTCGACGAACTTGCTCTAGGTGGAATGGTCAAGGTGATGACGCCAGATGGTGAGGCAGATGTCACCATTCCCCCTGGCACAGCTCCAGGAAAGAGCCTTCGCCTAAGGGGAAAAGGCTGGCCTGGAAAGTCAGGCCGTGGAGATCTCTTACTCACCCTTGATCTTCAATGGCCGAAGCAGTGGTCAGACGAACAGCGTCAGCTGCTTGAACAGCTTCAGAGCAGCCGAGACGGAGATCCCCGTCAACAGTGGATTCAGAACGCCAGCCTCTGAGGTGGGATTTACGATCTCAGCATCTGTTGTCAGACCTTATTAATGGAGATCACCTATCGCCCCCGCCGTTTGCGTCGCTCTCCGGCCTTAAGGGCCATGGTGCGCGAAAACCAATTGCTTCCAGCTGATTTTATTTATCCGCTGTTTGTGCACGAGGGCGCTGAGGTTGAGCCGATTGGTGCCATGCCAGGCGCAAATCGCTGGAGTCTCGATCGCTTGAGTGCTGAGGTTCAACGAGCCTGGGATCTGGGAATTCGGTGTGTGGTGCTCTTCCCCAAGGTGTCTGAAGGCCTGAAAACTGAAGACGGTTCAGAAAGTTTCAATGCCAACGGTTTGATCCCCAGGGCGATTCGTCAGCTCAAAAGGGAAGTCCCCGATATGGCAATCATGACCGACGTTGCCCTCGACCCTTACTCCTGTGATGGCCACGACGGGATTGTGAGCCCAGAAGGCGTCGTGCTGAATGACGAAACGATTGATCAGCTGTGCAAGCAGGCTGTGATGCAGGCGGAGGCCGGGGCTGATCTGATAGGACCCAGCGACATGATGGACGGCCGCGTTGGCGCCATTCGTGAAGCCCTTGATGACGCCGGTTTCGAGCACGTCGGCATCATCAGCTACACCGCAAAATATTCCTCCGCTTATTACGGCCCGTTTCGCGAGGCGCTCGATTCCGCTCCTCGAGCAACCACTGAGAAGGTGATCCCGAAAAACAAAGACACCTATCAGATGGATCCGGCCAATGCGCGCGAGGCCATCACGGAGGCCCAGCTTGATGAACAAGAAGGTGCCGACATCATGATGGTGAAGCCAGGGTTGGCCTATCTGGACATCATCTGCCGCCTGCGCGATGAGTCAGAGCTTCCGATCGCTGCTTACAACGTGAGTGGCGAATACTCAATGGTGAAGGCGGCTGCCGAACGTGGATGGATTGATGAACGTGCGGTGGTCCTTGAGACCTTGCTGAGCTTCAAGCGGGCAGGTGCCGATTTAATCCTCACTTACCACGCTTGTGATGCTGCCGAGTGGCTACAGATGCGGTGAAAACGGCTAGGTCATAGGCCATATGGGTCGTGAAACGGTCTGGCTCGTGGAGTCACTCACAGATGGCGATTGACACACCAGAATGACCGTCTCCTTTCACAGCATCTATGCCAGCGGTTCAGCGCCTTGGCCACGTCGCCATCCGTGTGCAGGATCTGTCACGTGCGATCGCTTTTTACTGTGATCTCGGCATGCGCTTGGTTTGGAAGGCGGACGACTGGTGTTATCTCGAAGCGGGAGAGAGTCGCGATGGGTTAGCCCTCCTGGGACCCACCTACAAAGCGGCAGGCCCGCATTTTGCCTTTCACTTTCGTGATCGCGCCGAGGTTGATGTGGTCCACGATCACTTAAAAGCGTCTGGGGTCAGCGTTGGGGCCGTGCATGACCACAGAGATGGCACAGCCTCCTTTTACTTCCGGGATCCAGATGGGAACTGGCTCGAGATGCTGTATGAACCTCCCGGTGGAATCCCCTCCAACCAGATGGAGGCATCGGCGGGTCTCTCTTGATGACGTCTGAACCCCGCAAGACATCCGCGCCTCCCTCGGTTTCGATCCTGGAAGAGACCCTGGAGTTGCTGGAATGGCCCCGGTTGTGCCAGCACTTTTCCACATTTGCCAACACACCACAGGGGCGCCAGCACTGTTTGAAGGGGCAGCTGCCAGCTGACCTTGAAACCACGCTGACCCTTCAAGTAAGGAGTATGGAGCTCGCCAGCCTGGACGGTCTCCTTGATGGCGGATTGAGTTTTCAAGGGGTGTATGACCTCGAGATGGTTGTGCTTCGCTGCTCCAAAGGCGGAACGGCGTCAGGCGAGGAGTTGTTGTCTGTGGCGCACACACTCGCCGCAGCCCGACGCCTTCGCCGTCAGATCGATGACCCTGACTTAAGACCTGACTGTTCAGCTCTCTTGGAGAACGTGGCGACGCTTCCGGAGCTCGAGCAGCGTTTGAAATTTGCCCTGGAAGAGGGAGGGCGCGTTGCGAACCGAGCGAGTGAATCGTTGGAAGAGTTGCGTCTCCAATGGCAGGTTGCACGCCAGGACAGGCGTGATCGTTTACAGGCGGTTGTGCGGCGCTGGGCGTCTCTGTTGCAAGACACCGTGATTGCCGAACGCCATGGTCGGCCGGTTTTAGCGGTGAAGGCTGGTGCCGCTTCTCAATGTCCAGGAATGGTTCACGACAGCTCTTCGTCTGGCAACACCGTGTTCGTTGAACCGAAGAGTGTGATCGGTCTCGGCAACCGTCTTGCCGCCCTCGATGGCCGAATCAGAGAAGAGGAACGTCGGGTTCTGGCGGAGCTCAGTGCTGCCGTTGCAGAGCAAAACGATGCGATCGCTCTCTTGATGGCCGTGTTGTTGAAGTTAGATCTGGCCTTGGCGAGGGGGCGTTATGGCCAGTGGCTTGGTGCCGTACCACCTCGGCTTGAAGCTCAAGCTGATGCTCCATTTCAAATTCTGGAGCTGCGCCATCCACTGTTGGTTTGGCAGCAGCGCAAGGAGGGTGGCGCCCCTGTGGTGCCCGTGAGCGTTGAGGTGTCGGAGCAGTTGCGGGTTGTTGCCATCACGGGACCCAACACCGGTGGCAAAACAGTGACCTTGAAGAGCATTGGCTTAGCGGCATTGATGGCTAGAGCCGGAATGTGGCTTCCGTGCAACGGCAGTCCCTCACTCCCTTGGTGTGCACAGGTTCTTGCGGACATCGGCGACGAACAGTCGCTTCAGCAGAGTTTGTCCACGTTTAGTGGTCACGTGAAAAGGATCGGAAGCATCCTTCAATCCATCGCCTCTGGACCGTCGCCGGCGTTGGTGCTGCTCGATGAGGTGGGCGCTGGTACAGATCCCAGTGAAGGCACAGCCCTGGCGATTGCTTTGCTGCGCAATTTGGCCAATTGCGCCCGACTCACCATTGCCACCACCCACTTTGGGGAGCTCAAAGCACTCAAGTACAGCGATTCACGCTTTGAAAACGCCTCTGTGGCCTTTGATAGCGACTCCCTTTCGCCGACGTATCAGCTGCTTTGGGGGATTCCAGGACGCAGCAATGCGTTGGCGATCGCGACCCGTCTTGGTTTTGACAGCGGCGTGATTGAACAAGCCAGGGAACTGCTGAAGCCCAGTGGAGATGGCGATGTCAACGCTGTGATTCGTGGCCTGGAAGAGCAGCGGCAACGCCAACAGGCCGCGGCTGAAGATGCGGCTGCACTCTTGGCTCGGACTGAATTGCTGCATGAGGAGCTCCTTCAGCGCTGGGAGCAGCAACGCAAAAACTCTGCGCAGCAGCAGGAGTTGGGACGTCAGCGTTTGGAGAGTTCGATTCGCGATGGTCAACAAGAGGTGCGTCGTTTGATTCGCAGGTTGCGGGATCAGAAGGCCGATGGTGAAACCGCTCGCCGCGCTGGTCAGCGGCTGCGCAAGCTTGAATCCAACCATCGCTCCGTTCCAGAGCGTCGCCTGCATCCGGAATGGCGTCCCTCTGTGGGCGAACGCATTCGCCTGCTTGCCTTAGACAAAGCGGCCGAGGTGCTTGAGGTATCGGACGATGGCCAGCAACTGAGTGTGCGCTGTGGAGTGATGCGCAGCATGGTGGATCTTCAATCGGTGGAAAGCCTGGATGGCCGCCGAGCTGCACCGCCTGAGCAACCTGTGGTTCAAGTGAAAGCGCGGCGAGGACTCGGCGGCTCCCAGGTGCGTACCGCTCGGAACACGGTGGATGTTCGCGGCCAGAGAGTGCATGAAGCTGAAGCCGCTGTGGAAGAGCTGCTTCGTGGTGCCAATGGTCCGGTTTGGGTGATCCACGGGATCGGTACTGGCCGCCTCAAGCGCGGCTTGCGTGAGTGGCTCGATTCACTCCCGTATGTGGAACGGGTTGGTGATGCCGATCAGGGAGATGGTGGTCCAGGTTGCAGCGTTGTTTGGGTGCGCTGATCGCTGAGTTCAGCTCAGCTGGGGAAGTTGAGGCTCAGCGGTATCGGCTGGAGGGGGCTCTGGTAAAGCAATGGCGTCCCCAGCCTCATCAAATAACCGCCAGCCATCTGGATCGGCTTCTAAGTGAATCGATCCTCCAATCGAAACGTTCAGGCTTGGATCGGCTCTCACCTGCACGAGGTGGTCCCCGTCCAGCAGGCGGCAGGTGAGCAGTTGTTCGTTCCCTAAAACCTCACTGTGACTCACTTCCGCTGGAAGATTTCGGTTGGTTGCTGGTGCAACATGCAGTTGCTCAGGACGGATCCCTCCGCTCAGCCGTTGGCCTTCGAGGGGCTGAAGTAGGGCCCTGGTGGGCTCCTCCACGTTGAGGCGTCTGTCGTTGAGCATCAACGTGGCACCAGGCCCGACATGCACGGGCAGCACGTTCATCGGTGGGCTGCCGATGAATTGGGCCACAAACAGATTGGACGGCCAGCGATACAACTCCATCGGAGTTCCCAGTTGCTGCAGGTGTCCTTGATTGAGCACGGCGATGCGGTGGCCCATGGTCATCGCTTCCACCTGGTCATGGGTGACGTAGATGGTGGTGGTCCCGAGTTGGCGCTGGAGGTCAACGATCCGCGCGCGAGTGCTCCCGCGCAATTTTGCGTCGAGATTGCTCAGCGGTTCATCCATAAGGAACACCTCTGGCTTGCGGGCCATGGCCCGACCAAGGGCCACCCGTTGTTTTTGTCCGCCAGATAGTTCCTTCGGTCGTCGATCGAGGAGCTGATCTAATTCGAGAGATTGCGCTACATCCTGGATGCGCTTCTCGAGCTGCTGCTCTCGATGCGAGGGGATCCTTAGCGCAGCAGGGAGATGACGTGTGTTGCGATGAAGTTGATCCTGGAGCTGTTGCAAACTCGTGCGCTGTTGGCTTCTCCTCAGGCCGAAGGCCAAGTTGTCACGAACGCTCAGATGCGGATAGAGCGCATAGCTTTGAAACACCATCGCCACATTGCGCTTCGCTGGCCTTAGGCCAGATACGGGTTGGTCTCCTACCAGGATCTCTCCAGAGCTGGGGGCTTCCAGGCCTGCCATCAGTCGCAGAAGCGTGCTTTTGCCGCAGCCAGAGGGACCAACGAGCACAAGAAATTCGCCGTCGGCGATGCTGAGCGAGAGATCACGAATCACCTCAACAGGCCTGCCCCCCCCACGGGACGGATAGTTCTTGCTGAGTGCCTCGAAGCGAACTCCGGCCAAGCTCTTGTCCTCGTACTCTTCGATCCTAGGGTTGGGAATTGGCCCCAACTGAGGCTTGCTGTGCAGTTCATCGACCAAGCGCGCATTTCCGTGCGGGGTGGCCGTGGTGGTGACGGCATCATGGCCTTCCGTCGAGAAAAATATGTTCCAGCGGGAGGACCTTCTGGTGGTGATGGAGGCCAGGGCGCGGATGTGGTGTTGGAGGCAGATTCCAACCTGCAAACCCTTTTGGATTTCAAATACAAACGGCTGTTCGCAGCGATTGATGGGCGCCGGGGAGGTCCGAATCGCTGCACTGGGGCATCAGGTCCGCCCTTGGTGATCAAGGTGCCATGTGGCACTGAGGTTCGTCATATGAGTACGGGAATCATGCTCGGTGACCTCACGACACCTGGAGAACGTCTCACCGTGGCGTTTGGGGGTCGGGGCGGGCTGGGCAATGCCCATTACCTGAGCAATCGAAATCGTGCTCCAGAAAAATTCACGGAGGGTCGTGACGGCGAAGAATGGCGATTGCAGCTGGAGCTCAAGCTGTTAGCCGAAGTGGGGATTATTGGGCTTCCAAATGCAGGGAAAAGCACGCTGATCAGTGTTTTATCTGCTGCTCGACCCAAAATTGCCGACTACCCGTTCACAACCCTGATTCCGAATCTTGGTGTGGTGCGCCGCCCGACAGGAGACGGCACCGTTTTCGCTGATATCCCAGGTTTAATTGCTGGTGCAGCCCAGGGCGCGGGGTTGGGCCACGATTTTCTCCGCCATATCGAACGCACCCGACTCCTCATTCACCTTGTGGATGGCGGCGCCGAAGATCCCTTGTTGGATCTGCGCGTTGTTGAAAAGGAGCTTGAAGCCTATGGACATGGGCTGGTTGAGCGCCCAAGAATTCTGGTCATTAACAAGCAGGAGCTCATTCAGCAAGAGGATCTGGACGCGATCGTTTCAGCTCTGACTGATGCCAGCGGACGCACTCCTCTCCTGATCTCGGCGGCGATGAGTCGTGGGTTGAATCAGATGTTGGATTGTGTCTGGAGCGAATTGGGGATCTAGGGCTGGCTGCAGGATCGAATGGGCATAAAAAAACCTGCCTTGGGAGACAGGCTCATCACCAAGAGTCCCGAGATCGCTCAGTCGTCGTAGACGCGGCACTCGTCGGCGTCTGGGTTTGCATCGCAATAAAGCTCGAGTGAGGTGGGGTCATGCTTGTCCTCAGGATTGTGCTCCTTGTATTCCTCAAGAGAATGAAGCTCACTAGTCAAGTGACGCACCTTTGCTTCATCGCCTGAAGCACGAGCCGCTTCAATCTCTGACTGATCTTTTTGGATGTGTTCGTCGATGGATTTCATGGAATCGGCGGCTCTTGAAAGCCAATTGCGATGGAAATATTTTACGGCTGCTTTCCTCTACTGCCACTGATCCTTCAGGCGAGATGGTTTCCGTAACAACATGGACGGCATCACTGACTGACGTGGATGGTGAGATCCATCCACGGGTGCAACGTCTTATGGCTCGAGTTCACTGAGCTCCAGCCAGCGCTCCTCACTGGTATGAAGCGAGTCCAATAAAGCGGCGAGTTCCAAACTCAGAGAGCTGAGATCTCCCCTACCGCTAGCAATGGTCTGTTCCAGCTCCTGTTTTCTCTGCTCCAGGGCGGGGAGATCGCTATCGAGGCGCTCCAGCTCCTTCGATTCTTTAAAGCTGCGCCGTTTTGGCTTGTTGGCTGGAGTTGAGAGCTGTTTGGAAGCTGATTTTGCCGAACGTTGGGCGCTTTCCTGTGCTGCCAGTGCTTCGCTTTGCACTTTCTCCAGATCACGACGGTGATCTAGAAATGCGCTGTAGTTCCCTTCAAAACGCTGCAGGCGTCCGTTCTCAAAACAAAAGAGACGGTCAACGGTGCGGTCTAGGAAATAGCGATCGTGGGACACGACCACAACACAGCCACGGAAGTCCTCGAGGAGGTCTTCCAGCACACTCAGGGTCTGGACATCCAAGTCATTGGTGGGCTCGTCGAGCAGCAACACATTGGGTGCCTGAATCAACATGCGGCACAGGCTTAAGCGCCGTCGTTCTCCACCAGAGAGTTTGCTGAGGGGGCTGTGTTGTTGTGCTGGTGGGAACAAAAAGCGTTCCAGCAGCTGAGATGCACTGAGTTGCTCATTCCCCAGGTCAATGGTTGATGCCGCTTCCTCGACAAAGTCGATCACTTTGCGATCTAACCCCTTCCCATCGCTGAGGACATCGGTGTGTTGGTCGAGATATCCGAGATGAACAGTTTCTCCAATCTGGAGGGACCCGCCAGTGGGCTGACGGCGTCCCGCGATCAGGTCCAGCAGGGTTGATTTGCCACTGCCGTTGGGGCCAATGATTCCGACACGATCTTCTGGGCTGAAGCTGTAACTGAAGTCTGAGAGCAACAAGGGGCCGTCCTTGTTGCCGTCAGCTGAGACGGAGAGATGCTCCGCCTCGATCGCTACCTTTCCAATGCGACGACTCACACTGGCCATCTCCAGCTGGGTGCGACTCTGTTTCGTTGGCGCACTCTGCATCTCGTCGATGCGTTGCAGCCGCGCTTTTTGTTTGGTGCTGCGTGCCTTTGGTCCTTGGCGTAACCAAGCCAATTCGCGTCGGAGCACGCTTTTGAATTTGGCAGCACCAGCGGCATCGGCGAGATTTTGTTCAGCTTTTCGCTGCAAATAAGCGCTGTAATTGCCGTCAATACTGCGCGCTTCCCCCAGCTCCACTTCCACGATCCTGCGGGTCACGCGATCCAGTACATAGCGGTCATGGGTAACGAGGACGACCGCTCCTGGATACCGATCCAGCCAGCTTTGCAACCACTCCACCGCTGCGGCATCGAGGTGGTTGGTGGGCTCATCGAGAAGAAGCACATCAGGACAAGCCACAAGGGCCGATGCCAGTCCTACCCGTTTGCGATATCCACCTGAAAGAGCTTCTACAGGGCTGTGCAGATCAGTAATGCCAAGCCTTTGCAGGACTTCCTGGCACTGTTGTTCGAGACTCCAAGCCTCGGATTCATCCATTCTTTGACTCAGCACTCCCAGCTCGGCTAGGAGCACTGCGTTATCCGGACTGTCGGCAACGGCTTCGCTGAGCTCACTGAAACGCAGCAGCAGGTCTCGTTTCTCTCCGCACCCTGCCAACACCTGTTCCAAGACGGTGAGGCCTGGGTCCACGCTGCTCTCCTGGCCCACAAGCTCGACCCTTAACCGCGATGAGCAGCGTCGTTCTCCTCCCCCAAGCGGCTCCTCCCCGGCAAGCACTTTCAGCAAGGTCGACTTCCCTGACCCATTGGGGCCAATTAATCCCAGGCGATCACCCTCACGAATGTGGAGGGTTAGGTCGGCAAACAGCGTGCGGATCCCGAAGTCTTTAGATGCATCGACAAGACTGATCAGGCTCACGTGCTCTTGGCCTTACGCAGGTCTTCCAGATAAGCAAATACGCTCTTATCGCCGACGTCAGCAGCGGCCTCCATCCCGAATTTGCGTAACGCAAGAATCACAAGAAGAGCGGAGGAAATCGCCATCATGCTGATTGCTGCTGGCCCTGCAATCAGGCCACTCAAATGACCGAGGAGTGCCACTGGCAGAAGCAGGGTGAGTCCGATTGCTTCTGGACGTCTAAAGCAAAAGAATTCCTTGAAGCCGATGCCTGCTAGGGCTGCAAACAGGGGACCAATCGCCAGGGTCCAAAGACGTTGGCTCTCGAGTGTGTTGAAAATGTCGGATGGACCGGCCTGGATGGCTAAGACCAGCCAGCCGATGCATCCCGCGGCCCAAAACAGTTGAAGGGCTTGATGGAGAGGGCGCAAATAGATGTGAATCCAGCGCAAGGCCAGGCCAAGTGATACGGAAAGGGGCATCAGCCATAGGGGCGCTAGCTGGGGTCCTACGAGGATCCATTGTCCGAGTCCGGCACTGAAGCTCAGCCCACAGATCAGCAAGCAGATTCTGTAGAGCTGAACCTCTCGCTGATCTTGAAGAGTGATGCAATAAGGGCCATACATGCCCTCAAAGCTGGGTTCTGATTGCTCTGCTCTTGCCATGCTGTTGGTCGTCATTCTGGTTTTGCCACTTCCGCTCCGATCAGTCTGCTCAGGTCAGGGCTATCTGGAACAATTCCACTTGGGTTGAGGGGAAACAGTGCTCCGAAATAATCCTGTTTCCACTTTTGGCTGTCGCAACTCTCACTGACTCCAGGAAGCTCAAAAAATCGTTGACGCCAACTCCAAAGTGCTGGAAACATCCAAAGCGGCTTGGCGCTACAGCCAAATAGGGGGGCATAGACCATTTCCCAGCGGATCAAAGTGGGAAAAAGACGGACGTCCGCCAGCGTGAGTTGCTCGCCGCAGAGCCATGCTCCTTTGGTTTGCAAGCTTTCCTCCACTTGCTCCAAAGCTGAGAACAAGGCTTGGCTGGCTTGATCAAAGGCCCTTTGGTTCCGTGCAAATCCGCATCGATAGACGCCGTCGTTGATCGAGGGTTGGATCAACTCCTGCCATGAAGCAATCGAAGGTTTCAATGCGCTTGGGGCGAGATTGAGTGCCGTCGCCTCTGCTGGCCATGAACACAGTGCTGCGCTCAGGGGGGTGCTGTCATTTCCCAGCAATCGGGGTTGATCGGATGCGCTTGCACCCGGATCAACCAGGACTGGCACCGTGGCTCGGTAGCTGGGAGGTGCCCCGCACAGCTTGTAAAGATCAAGGAGGCTGTCGCAGCCAAGCCAGGTCGGCTCCAGTCGCCATCGCCCTTCGTCGTGATCGGCATCGGCCATCAGCAGGTTGATGCTTGCGCTGAGTCCTCGCAGTTGAAACACCAGCCAGACACGATGCGCCCATGGGCAACTTCGGCCAACGATCAGGTGGGGTTTTGTCGTGCTTTCTCTTGCTTCAAGCTCCTTCGCCCCTAAGACGAGGGTTTGCATCGGCGTGCTGGTTGGGCGCCGATAGTGACCACCTTGATCGGCAGGGCCTAGTCCTCCCATCAAGCGGAGCCATTGCCAGCGCCATCCTTGACGAGCGCTGCGCACAATCAGTGGATGGATCGCCATCGTTGTTCCATTTCCACTTATCTTCCATCAGATTGTTTGAGGCTGCTGAGAGTTGATGCCGAGCCCTCGAGTGCTTGTGGTGGCTGGAACCCATGGGAATGAGATCAATGCTCCCTGGCTGTTGGAACAGTGGCAGCAGCAGCCGCATTTGATTCAGACCCACGGATGCGAGGCGCTCTCGGTGATTGGTAATCCCGATGCCTATGCCAAAGGTTGCCGTTATCTTGATCGAGATCTCAATCGTTCCTTCCAGCCTGGTCTTCTTCAGCAGGTTGGTTCAGAGCGGATTTCATCATCCAAGTTGGACCTCGAAGTTCAGCGTGCCTTCGACCTGGTGAGCCGTTATGGCCCGGAAGGCATCGAGGCCTGTGGGTTGGTGATCGATCTCCACAGCACCACGTCTTCGATGGGTAGCTCCCTTGTGGTCTATGGACGTCGGCCTGCTGATTTGGCCTTGGCGGCCCTTGTTCAGGGACGTCTTGGTTTACCGGTTTATCTCCATGAAGCCGATCAGGCTCAGCAGGGATTTCTGGTGGAAAGCTGGCCCTGTGGCCTGGTGATTGAAGTGGGGCCCGTCCCCCAGATGGTGCGTCACCACAAAATCCTGATGCAAACTCGCCTGGCTCTCGAGGCCGTCTTTGAAGCCTGCTCTGATGTGCTGGCGGGTCGAGCCCGCTACCCCAGGCAATTGGTGGTTCATCGCCATCTGGGGAGTCTTGATCTCCCGCGTTCTCCATCCGGTTCCCCCGACGCCTTTGTTCACCCTCAGCGTCAGGGTTCGGATTGGCAGCCCATGAGACGAGGTGATCCGCTCTTTCAGAAGGCAGATGGCAGCTGCGTTGCCCATGAGGGGGCTGATGGACAGGTCCCTCTTTTCATTAATGAAGCGGCCTATGCGGAGAAGGCCATTGCGTTGAGTCTCACTCTCAGAGAGAGCTGGCCTCTGTCTTTTGAATGGACAGAGGCACTTCAAGCGCAGCTCTTAGCGCGGTGATCCGTTGTAGAGGACCTCATTCACGGTTCGCCCATCTGGAGCAATCTGGATCTCTGTTTCTGTCGTTGGTGAACTGCCGTTTTCAGGCCAGCCTGGAGCTCCACCAAGAAATTGAAAGGTGTATCCGTTGTCGTCTTGGTTCACAAGGCAATCCCCTCCTCCATCGCTGGTCTGAAACATGCATGGCTGAGGGCGATAAACGCTAAGACCACCATTTTCTGCAACAGCAGTGTTGCGAGCCAAATTGATCGCTCTCACTTGGGACGCTGAGATGGTGTCTTGAGCGAGTCCAGGTGTTGCGCCCATCACGCTTGCACCAGTGATGACGGCCATCGCTGAAAGGGTACGGAGATTCATGCAGAACCAGAGATTGCTCCTTCATCGGAATCACGGTGGCGTGATCTGTCAACTGGATCTTGCATTTAACGGATCGTTCCGTTGTAAGAGACCTCCAGGATTCGGTCACCGTCTCTGGAGACAAGCACCGATGTCTCGATGGTTGGGTTGGGAGGGTTTTGCTGTTGCCAACCCGGAGCACCACCTTGGAACAGGAATTGGAACCCTTGATCGCTGATGGACTCGAGACAGGACCCTGCTCCGGTTTCGTACATGCAGCTTGCTGCTCTGTATTGACCTAATCCTCCATTCAGCAACTCTGCACGCATGCGCGCGAGATTGGCTGCTTTTGGTTGGGCTAGTGGTAATGGCCTGGAGGCCTGTGCTGTTGCAGCATTTGGGGCTAATAGCCAAATTCCGCTGATGAGCGCCAACACTGTTTTGAACTGATTCATGCCGCAATTTTGACGCGATGAATCGCGTGTTCAACGGTCAAATCAAGCTGCAGGTGTAAACGGTTATGACTGGTTTCCCAGGCACAGCTCTACCCACAGGCCCAGGTGTTCTGTTCTTTGGTGCAGGGAAGGTCACTGCGTGTGCCATCAGCCCAGTAAATCCTCAACCTGTCATCAGCAGTTCCAGTCCTCAATGTGATGGAACTGATAGGGCCGGTAGGAACCTTGTTGCTTTGGTCTGAAGGCGGTGGGATCTGTTCTCCGACTTGGCGTTCCAGCTGCTCGATGCGTTGTTCCAAGCGATTGATCGCTTTGCGCGCTGTCGTGTTGATAGGAACTGTTTCTGATCCGCAGGCGCTGAGAGCCATTGCCGCAGAACTGGTTAACGCAACAGTGATGACCCCTCGTCGGAAGCGGAATGCCCTTGAGCTGATTGTCATTGTTCCTGTTGCGATGAAACCAGTTTGGCTGGCTAGAAGGCGTTGCCTAGTCGTTCGCTCCAGTACACAACCGCTCCTTGAGCTTCAAGCTCATTCCGCCTATGGCGGGCCATGGCGACGGGAACGGTTTCCTCCGTGCGTTGGCCAGCCTGAAGCCATCGAATCAAAACCACGCGGCTCTCCTTGTGGGGGTCCAATGAAATCTTAAGCCTTCCTGAAGACGCCCTTGCTGAGGCTGCTCTTGGTCGGAGCAAAAAAGGAGTTTCGCTCTTAAGACTCGAACACAAACCGCAAACTTGCTTTACAATGCGTTTGGCGGGGCAACCTGCCCTTCCGTAACCGTCTCCTTGCGAGACCTTCTTTTCCGTTCTCATGACTACCACCATCCAGCAGCGCTCCGGCGCTAACGGC
>ERZ802821.507-NODE-507-length-22102-cov-16.999_pt1 | contig 22102 bp, 32 predicted proteins | sample MGYA00345648_ERZ802821 | MGnify/ENA primary metagenome ERZ802821 (study PRJEB30503, sample SAMEA104212357) | marine metagenome | biome: Westerlies Biome; feature: [SRF] surface water layer (ENVO:00010504) within the epipelagic zone...; material: water... | reverse complement strand
AAGACTGGAAACGTTAAAAAAGTAAACTTTGGACACGGCGGAAGCAGTGCTAAATCAAAAGGTGAAAAGACTATGAAAATTCGTAAGTCTAATCCTAAAGCACGTAAGAGTTTCCGTGCAAGACATAATTGTGATAATCCTGGACCTAAAACAAAAGCTCGTTACTGGTCATGTAAGAAATGGTAATATAAATGAGAATTACAGAAGTAGACAAAGGTTTAACACAAAGTGAACTGGATCAACTAGAAGTTTTTGCAGATAGATTATTTGCGAAAGTAGGAATTGATGTAGAGTTTACCCGTCACTTCTTAGATCGTGTAAATGACGAACGCAACGTAAAACAAATTACAGCAAGCGAACTTACAAGATTATTCAAACAAGAATACAAACGTTGGGGCAAACCTATTGCACAAATGGGCCCAGACGCAGAAGCAGTACTAAAAGACTTAGCAACAGACGTAAACATACCATTTGCTTTACGTTGGGATAAAGAAAACAACGAATTAGATCTTATCGCTAAAACAGTAATGCGTAAGAAAAATTTTAAAACATCAAACAAAGAATTTGAAATACAATCAGTTGATTATTCATTAGATAATATACAACACAACAAAGTATTTGAATCGATAAAACAACTTAACGAAGCAGGCCCGGCAGCATTGGCATTACCAGCCGGTGTAGCGGCATTTGAATTATTAGCATACAGTATGGCATTTGCCACTGGAGCAGCGTTAGTTATTGATATTCAACAAAATCCAGAAAAGTATAATTGGGCAATGAAACAAATGGCCAAGGCATATACTGCCAGTGTAGAATTAATGTTTGGAAAAGACGAAGCAGGTGCAATGCCTTCTCAGAAAGAATTAGATGCTGCATTAGTAGATGCAACTACTACAGCAATTGAAACTTTGCCAACACAAGTTCAAACAGAATTAAGCGACAGTACAAAAAAGATTATTGCAGATGTAGAAGAAAGAGCAGCAATAATGGATAAGCAAAGAGCAGATGGAGTTAGTCCAGAAGTTATAGCACAAACATTTATAGATTCATTAACTAATAAATCAGAAGATGAAATTGCCGCAACAACTACCGCAGTTACAACAGGTACAAGTGCTGAAATATCATCAGCTATTAGTGATGAACTTTCAAAACTAGAAGGAACTGTTGATTTACCATTACAAAAAGCAGCTGCAGCCATTGAAGCACAAAGAATAGCACAAGCAGAAATAGATAAAATAGATGCTCAGAATGCCACCGCAGATGCTAAACTAGTTGCACTAGCAAACGCACAAGCAGAACAAAATAAAATAAATTCTCAAAATGCTACAGCAGATGCTAAACTAATTGCACTTGGACAACAAGTAGCCCAACAACAAGCAGACAAACTAGCAACAGAATTAAGTGATAAAAAACTAATTGCACTTGGACAACAAGTAGCACAACAACAGTCAGATGCTAAAGCAACAGAATTAAGTGATAAAAAACTAATTGCACTTGGACAACAAGTAGCACAACAACAGTCAGATGCTAAAGCAACAGAATTAAGTGATAAAAAACTAATTGCACTTGGACAACAAGTAGCACAACAAAAAGCAATTGCGGCTGCAAATGCAGTTAGTGATGCAAAATTAATTGCACTTGGACAACAAGTAGCACAACAAAAAGCAGATGCAAAAGCTGATGCACAAAATACAACTAGTGATAAAAAACTAATTGCACTTGGACAACAAGTAGCACAACAAAAAATAGATACACAAAATGCAACAAGTGATGCAAAATTAATTGCACTTGGACAACAAGTAGCACAAGCACAAGCAGATGCAAACGCAACTGCACAAAATACAACTAGTGATAAAAAACTAATTGCACTTGGACAAGCATATGCAGATGCTAAAGCAGATGCTAAAGCAACTGCACAAAACCAGGCAAGCGATGCTAAACTAATTGCGTTAGCAAAAGCAGTAAGTGATGTAAATGATGTTACACTTAATGTTCCAACAGATGTTGCTACACAAAATGATATAAACATAGGTACTATTACAGAACCAATAGGAAAAGATATTGATATTACAGTACCAGGCACAACAACTGGTGCTACAGCACAAGGAAATGCGGCGGCGGCTGCCGCGGCTGCACTAGCACAAGCAAAAGCAGGTGCAAATGCTCAATCTACTACAGCTGATCCAAACGGAAGTGGTAACAATAGAAAAGGAAGATCAAATAAAAAGAAATTTGATTGGGGCTTGGGAGATGGAGATTATTGGGATACGGATCTATACAGATGGCAACAAAAATATGGAACATTTGAAAATCAAAACCTAATTAAAAAATATTTTATGATAAACGAAGGTGGTGCAATGCCAGGCGTTGGTGCTATTCATATTGATGAAATTACTCCTACATTACAAGCATTAGAAAAATCAATAGGCATTGACTTAATGAACAACACATTGGGTAGTGTGGGTAAAAGACAATTCAGTGGAGACATTGATGTAGCACTACAAATACAACCAGAAGAATTGCCAGCATTTATAGAAGAACTTAAAAAGAATCCACTAGTACTAGACATTGCTAAAAGCAGTGTTATTATGACAAAAGTTAAAATTATGGACTTTGATCAATCTAAGTCAGACGGTAGACCACGTACAGGATTTGTACAAGTAGACTTTATGCCAGGCGACCCAGGTTGGATGAAAACTTATTATCATTCACCTAGTGAAACAGAATCAAAATACAAAGGCGTATATCGTAACATTATGATTGCTACATTGGCCGCAGTACACAACAGAGATCAAAGTGATGCTAAATTAGATGACGGTAGAGCTATGGAAGAAAGACGCTTTATGTGGAGTCCAACTGAAGGATTGTTGCGTGTACAACGCACACCAGTTCCTAAGAAAAGTGGCGATGGATATACTAAAAAGAATAAAAATGAAACAATAGACGGTCCTTGGAAACAACCAGATGAGATTGCAACACAACTAGGATTAGACAGTGGAAAAGACTTGAACAGTTTTGAATCATTACTAGCTGCAGTTAAAAAGAATTGGACCAAAGAAAAATTACAATATGTTATAGATGGATTCAAACAAAACAATGTTGTACAAGACATTGGTGTACCGGAGGAACTAGACGATGTTAATTAACGAAGTAACAACAAACGAAGCTACTCCATGGGAATTACTTAAAAGAAAAATTACTCCAGTTGTACAAAAAAACAAATACCAGCGTGTTGCAGAAAAATTACATGCAATATTATTACGCAAAGAAAAAGAAAACGGTGGTATATTTAGACATGCACTAGGTTGGTATACATATAACATTGGTAATTCATACAAAGACATTGATCATAAAGTTCTTCATCAATATTACTTAGATAATTTTGATGCAGTTGTTGATTAATACACTTGACAATCACCCCCTTTATAACATATAATATACTATAACAGGATATCTATGACAGACAAATATTGTATATACACAAACAACTTTACATTCGTTGACAACGACGGATATGTAGCGTTGTGTTGTAAAAACCTAAAAAACAAATTATCTAATTATCACATAAAAGACTATAAGTTAAGTGAAATTTGGAACAGTCCAGAAATGCACGCCGTTAGAGCAGAAATTGCCTCAGGTGGTGAACCTATGGGTTGTTTTAAATGTTATGATCCTGAAAGAGATGGAGTGCGTAGTTTTAGACAAAAAGCACTAGGCATGATTAATAACGGAGTTCCATTCCAAGATGAAAAAATACATGCACTTGATTTAAGATTGGGCAACGTATGTAACCTAGCATGTACTATGTGTTTTGCTGGCAACAGTAATAAAATATTACAAAACCATAAAACAATGGCAACACACTTTGATTGGAAACCTGGTAGATTAGAAAAAGAAGCAGAAAAATATCACAAAAGTAATTACGATTGGAGTGATGATCCAGTAGCATGGGATAATATTATTTCAAGTGTAGATAAAAATTTAAAGCACGTATACCTAGCAGGTGGCGAACCATTTTACCTTAAAAACTTTCCTAGTACAGTAGAAAGATTAGGCAGTTTGGCTCCGGATGCTAACTTTGTTATTAATACAAATGGTACTAGGTTGTTAAGAGAAAAAGATATTACAGCACTAAAAACAGTTGAAAGTGTATATTTAAGATTTAGTGTCGATGGTTGGGGACTTTCAAATGAATGGACTAGACAAGGATGTGATTGGAAAGAAACGCTACAAGTTATGGAGCAGTATCATAAACACTTTAGGTTGCATGTTTGGGATATTACAGCTAATGTATTAAGTGTTAGGTCAATTCCTAAATTAATTAAATTCTTATGGGAAACATATCCAGATGTAAAAGTACAAATAAGACCAGTAATTAATAAGACAGAATTACTTATGGAAAACATTCCTGATAGATTTAAAGCAGAGAGTCTAAAGTTCTTCGAAGAACACAAGGATAGACTAGAGGGTGTTGATCACGTTATCAATGAAATGAAAAGACCATTTAATAATGATATGAAACGCAAACTAACAGTAAGAAAGTTTGTCGATTATTATGATAAACATGGAACAGTTACGTTTGAGAGTTTTGACTCAGAGCTGGCTGATTGGATATGGAACGATGCAGAAGAATAGTTTTTGTACAATTCCTTGGATACATGCCGCTACTAAAACAAATGGATCTAGCAGAGTATGTTGTTTAATGAGTAATAGCTCTGGCGGAGAAACAGGGCATAACTTTAAACAACACAGTGTAGAAGAAATTCACAATAGCGAGTTTTCACGTAAAATACGTAAGCAATTTTTAGCAGGCGAGAAACCAACAGAGTGTAATACATGTTGGGTTAAAGAAGATAATGGTGGTCATAGTAGGCGTACATTTACAAATAAGATTTACAAACACTTTGACTACAATAAAGCAGTACAAGTAACAAAACCGGATGGTAGCACAACACAAATGCCAGTATATTGGGATTTGAGATTTGGTAACTTATGTAATTTAAAATGTGTAATGTGCGGACCTCAAAGTAGTAGTATGTGGTATAAAGACTGGGCAAAAGTTCACTCCACTGATCATTTTTACGACAGCGGTACAAAAATCAACATTTCGGACGTATCCAAACAAAATAGGAAAGATCGTGCATCGGATTATGATTGGTGGGAAAGTGAACACTTTTGGGAACAGTTAGATAAGCATAAGGAACAACTACAACACGTTTACTTAGTAGGTGGTGAGCCTATGTTAGTAGAACCTCATTACAAATTTTTGCAAAAGCTAATAGACAGTGGTATAAGTAAAAATGTAGTTCTAGAGTACGATACAAATATTACAAATGTGCATCAACGTGCAATTGATCAATGGAAGCATTTTAAAAAACTAATGCTTAGATGTAGTATAGATGATTTTGGTGAGCAAAATGATTATATACGTTTTCCTAGTAAATGGTATAAACTAAATGAAAATATAGAACAAATTAATTCATTACTACCTGATACAGAAATAGAAATAAGTATCACATGGCAAATGCTTAATGCATTTACAGTATTAAACTTATTAGATCATTTTAAACAGTATCATATTAATATAAGAATATTATCTATTCCTGATCATTTAGATGCAAAACATTTACCAAAGCAAGCAAAATTAGATATTATAAATATGTATAGTAATTCAGTACATAAAGATAAGCTATCTCATTTAATAAATTATCTAAACAATACGTTAGATTATGATAGCAATCCATATGATTGTATAGTTTTCTTGGAAAAACTAGATGAAATACGAGGTACAGACTGGAAAAAAACATTTATTGAATTACATAAATCGATAAATAGTTAAAACAGAGGTATACTATGAAGATAAATGATATAACAAATGAAAACAGTGGTATTAAGAAAGTTAATACAGGTATTGATATGAAAGCGGCTTTGGCAGCAAGGCAGGCACAAATATCTTCACCAGGAACTGGTTCAACTATAAGCAGTAGAACCAATGTAACAAGAAATAGCAATTCAGCTACAGGTACTACAAATAAAGTAATGAGAAAGTATACGTCTGATATGGGCGACTTGGGCGGAACATCATTAAGTAAAGTAAACAATATAACAAAATCAGCAGATGGAGTTACAGGCACTAGCACAAAACGATTTGTTAGACCAGGTGGAGCAGGAACACAAACAGTAACCGATGTTGGCACTGGGCAAACAACTAGAACTGATTTTCAACTAAAAGGTCCACAAAGTTGGGCATACGATAAACCAAAACTAAATGCTTCTAAGAAAATAAAAGAAGATGGCGTTATAGTTCCAGGTGTTAATACTACAGTAGATGTTAAGCCAGGACAAACTGAAAAAGAAGCAGCCAAGTTTTTTGGAAAAGGCAAGCCAGCAGAATTACACAAAAAAGCACGTAAGAACAGTAATGCACATAACTTATATAATTTAGGATTAGTATCTGAAAATAAGAAAAAAGATGATAAGCCAAGCGATATTGAAGGCTTTGATCCTCAAACTGCAATGGATATTAAGAAACTAAAAGCAAAATATCCACACGCTGATAATATAATGTCAGCACTAATGGCACAAACAAGTCAAACTTTACAAAACCAATACAAGGGTGATCAACGCAGAGACGAACAAGACAAAAAACAAGTAGAGCAAGATAAAAAGCATAATACAAGATTCCGAGAGCTTGAACAGAGAATATGGAATATAGTTATGAAAAACAATCTCAAAGAGGGTAAAAAATAAATTATGATAGTCTATATTGTACAAATGGAAAAGTCAAAAACAGCTGATCCTAATGTAGTGGACTATAAAGACGTTGATGAACCTCATAGATATGTAGCAGGAGTTTTTAGTGATTATAAGCAGGCTCACAAAGCAGGCAAGGCAGAAGTAAAATGGCGTCATGGTAGATACAACTATTGTGTACATGACCATGTATTAGATCATATCAATAAGACTAAAATAAAATATAAAATATGTGAAACAAACCAATATGGAGAACTTTCACCAGATTATCAAATAATTAATATCAAAGAACATATAAACAAATGAAAAGAAATTACGATAAGTTAATGGATTCAAGAATGGATTCTACCGAAGACCAATTTAAGCAATTAAATTTACTATTACACAAAATTAATGTAATGGGAAATTGGCATCAACGACATGACATTGTTGATATGTCATTTCAAGCAAAAAAACTAGTTGAAAGCCTAGAAGAGAAATTTAACCTATAATGAAAATAAAAGATATATTAAAGTTACCTAAAATAGAAATAGGCGATGAGATCCTTGTAGGAAAATTTAAAAATCGTAAAGCAGTAGTTACTGGATTTACAACAGACGATAACAATCAACCAGTTTTAAAAACAACCAAAGGCGATCAAAAACTATTCAAGCCTAGAATAGTAAAATTAATGGATAAGTAGTTATGCATAATAACTACATACTAATTGGGTTCCCCAAATGCGGTAATACTAGTATCAATTATATGTTTCAAAGTTTAGATATTCCATTTTTACAACATTGGAATGGAACGTGGAATACTGGATGGCTCCCACAACAACCACAAGACCAGATTGTAGATTTACAGCCAAACACTGCTATTGCACTAGGAACAATGGGCCAAATAGATATGTTTGATGAATATTACAAACAATATCCTGATGCGTTGTACATATTAAATTATAGACCTATACGAAATTACCTAATAAGCGTATACAAACATACGAGTATAGAAAAAACATGGGATTGGCCTATAACAGAAGATGTAGTAAACCATAGAATAAATAAAATACAAAGACACTACAATAGAGTAGATAAATTTTTTGAAGACAAACCATTGCTTAGATTGAATATAGAATCATCCAACTGGACTGCTGAGTTAACTAAAGCTGTAACTGGGCAAGTTGTAGATATACCAAATGTTCATGTTAATAAACGTGAAGTATCAGACGATTTAATGAAAATAATTACTAAAACAGTGGATAGTGCATTAGATACAGGATATAAATACTATGAAAGTTGAACTGAGACGTTTTCAGGCAAAACAACTTTTCCAACTAAGAAGTATACTAACAAAAGAAACTGCAGAACTATGCAATTTAGAATGGCCCTTTACAAAAGAGGTTGCAAAATCCTTTATTTCCAATTATAATACATGGGGTATATGGATTAACAGAGGAATATTAGTAGGTGCAATAGAAGTAAAAGAAGATTTTGAAACAGCATACTTTGTAAATGAGAAGTATAGAAATATGGGTATAGCAACAAAGGCCGTAACAATGTGTAAGGAAGCACTTGCAGACAAACAACTTTGGTGTGTTATTAACCCTAATAATAAAGCAAGTTTAAAGGTAGCTAATAATGTAAATTTAAGAGTAAGTTTTATTAGTTAAATACAGTTATGTCAAGTAAGAAATTTAATAAAGAAGAACTAAAAGATACACATGGTCCTATGAACAGTGTAGCAAAAGATGATGCATTGGTTTGGGCAGGAGCACCAGATGTAAAACATTTAAGTAAATTAGAACCACACAAACGCAGAGAAGTTATTGCTAAAAAACAAAAAGCAAAAACTAGTAGTAAAAAACATGATAGAAATTTAGGTAAGCAAATACTTAAAAACCTAGAGGAGTAAAATATGGACTATTCAAAAGTAGACAAAGACGGAAAAAAATTAACATCAATAGTAGAACCTGCTAATCAAAAGTACCAGGCGGGATATTATGATTACTGGTTAGAAGATCCTTCAAAATACGAACCAACAGAAGAAGATATTAAATGTGAATTACAATTATCAGCATTAAGTACCGTTGAACCTTTAAAGTGGGAAATTGACTTAGGATGGTTTAGAAAAGAAATAAAAGCATATGATGATAAGTGGGTTCCGTATTTACGCAGAGAAGGTGTAGTAAACAACAGAGAAGGCCTATGTTTAGTAGGACTACCAGGAGATGATCCTTGGGATAGTTTAAGTATGCCAGAAGCAATAAAAAGATCTGGACGAATGCTTACTGAATTAGATTTTAATGAACCTACACAGTTATACAAAGACTGTAAAAGTTTACACCCATTATTAGATTACTGGAAGCCACTAGGACGTACAATTATTGTTAACAGCGGTGCAGGCGGTTGGTTTCCACCACACAAAGATCAGCCTATGCTAACTAGAAATACATTTAGAGTATGTGCATTTGTATCAAAAAATGTAGGACATGATGCATACGAATGGGTGTCAGATGGGCATACTTGGCCTGTTAAATCGGGTGGTGTATACTACATAGACACACGTAAAACACATAGAACACACAGTTGGAAGCCAGATAGCATGCATTTAGTTATGAATATACCAAAAACATGGGAAAATGTTATGAAGCTAATGAGTGCCACACTTAATTACTAAAGGTTTCTAGTCGAATTAGATAAATACTTGTATGAAGATTACTGACATAATAACTGAAGATGCTGACGCAGGAAGTACAATGGCAGGCAATATTGCTAGTGTTTCTTTCCCAATGACGCCCGGAACTAAGAAAAAAGACGCTCGTAAGGCAGTTGATCCAAAAGGATACTTAGGTGACGGTAAACGCAAAAAGCAAAGCGTAGGTTATAATGAAGAAGTAAAGGTTATAAGAAGATGAGAATAGACCAATTAGAAAGCATTTATGCAAAAAACAGAGACGAGCCTATGAATCCTGAAGTATTAATACAAGGATACGGTAGACTTGATCTTAAAACATTAGAAGCTAAAGTAGTATCTATGTTTAAAGAGATTGCAGAAATGGGTGAAAAAGGTAATTGGGAAAATGTTGAACATAATCTAAACAAAGGTTTAGTTCAAGCATTTATTAAAGCCATCAATGAAACCTATGAAGAATTAGAAACAATTAGAAAACGCGGCGGTACGAACAGTCGTGGCATTGAAAAAAGGTAACGACTTATGGATACAAAGCACCCAACATATATAAAAATTGATAACACATTTAATCGTGTTATGAATGAACTTAACAAATTTGAAAAAGTATTTCAACCAGGAGGCAAGCTAGAGCAAGCCATCCTAGAAATTGATGGAGACCCATCATATTTAAAAGATTTAGCAACAGAATTAGCAGGAGCTTATGAGGCATTAGAAGAAGCACACTACGGTACATTAGGTCACGTAGTAGATGAGCAACTAAGCAAAAAGAAAAAAATTACACCAAGCACACCAGTTGATATGGTAGCAGAAGGCGTATTAGACGGCGGAGACGAAGATGGATTTATGGCTCGTAGCCAATTATATTTCCTAGCCAGAGATGCAATTAAATTACACGGTATTGTAAAAGACCAAGATGATTTAGCACCATGGGTTTCAAGTAAGATTGCACAAGCTAGTAAAGACATGGATTCAGTTCGTCGTTACACTGAATACAATGCCATGAAAGATGCAGTTCAAAGTATGCCCGATGAAGCAATGCCACAAGAAGCACCATCAGTTAATGAAGGCACTATGATTGGCGGACTAATGAAATATGATGGTCAGCCAGAAGAAGAATACGCAGACGCAGTAGCAAGATACAAAGAGTTTATGTCTCAACCTCGTCCACCAAGTGAAGCAACAACTGATATGGTACAAGGCTTTATATTTGACGATGAGTTATTAGATAGCCTAGGCGAAGCAGAAGATGGCGGAGATGTACTTGATGTTAGACACATTGTTCAAAGCAGACTAGAAGATTTCTTTGGTCCAGACTTTGACATAGATAACATTAATGAAGCAAAAGCGAAACCAATTATTGGTGAGGAGAACAATACTGCAAGGTTAAAACGAGAGTTAGATTATGATCCTGACAAAGTTAGATCATTCATCAACAATCTTGCTAAAAAGCAAAAAACATCTGCATTGTCTGATAAAGAAAAACAAGACTTTGCTGATGCACAAGAACTGTTGGCAGATCTTTCCGCTGACTTAGACGAAGCAAAAGAAGAAATGTGCCCAGAAGCATGTTGCGGTAAACCAGTTTCAGAATGTTCATGTGGACCAGATTGCGAACACTGTGATTGCTATTCACAAAAACAATCAAAAATGAATGAAGGCATGGAATTTGATGAAAAGCGTGATAGCGATTTACAAGTTGTAGCAAAAGACATGTTTAAAAATGCATTAGCAAACGCTAAGAAAAAGGTGAAATAATTATGTTTACTAAAGCCGATTTTGAAAATAACGAAGATAATAATTATCATACAGAAAATGGTATTGAAATGGCAAAACATTTTGGTACTAAAGAAGAACAAGAATTAATGGCACAGATTCAAAAAGATCATTATGCTCGTGGGCATATTAATCCAGATGAAATTGAAGCACGTAATAGTATCGTTAAAAAATATTGGCATATGTTAGAAAGTGTCAAGGAGGACGAAGCAAGTGATCTTTATCATGATAATGTTAAATCAGGTAAAGATTATAATGATTATAAAGGTATTCAAATCCATAATTTAAGAAAAGAATTAAAGCGAGTAAGAAAAATACTTCTTAACTTACAAGACATTGAAGGCAAAGATAACAGTTCCGACATGGTTAATGACATTAGAAATATGCTTGGTGGCTATGAGACGATGGTTGACAATATGGAAAGTGCTTTTGACAAACTTGTAATTGGGCGACATCGTACTGAAAGTGAAACAACTAACGAAGTAGCTGATCATGGAAGTACAGAATACTATAGAGAGTTAGATAAAGGTCAACTTAATCATACCAGATCAATGTTAATGAAATCAGCAAGCCAATTAAAGGTAGCAATTGATCAAAGACACAAGTTCAGTAAAGAATTAATGGGATCCGGCGACAGAGCAGGTACAGGCGAACTGTATAAAATGTTAGACACACTTAATGAATTAATTGAAAAGTGGGACGACAAAACAGAGTTATACGGAACGTAGGAGAGCTATTATGAGATTAAAAAATTTAGAAGAAGATTTCCAAGATGATAGAAAATATCAATCACTAGAAGAATTATACAGCAAACTTATAGATATTGAAAAGCATATTAAACGCTTAGATGTAATGGATAGTGCTACAGAATGGGAAGGCAAACCTGTAACAGGCACAGCTGATATACATGATCAACTTACTACTATGTACAAGGGCATTGAAGGTTTACAAAATGTTGTAGCAAGAGCATTAAAAGTAGTACCAGGAGAACAAAATCCAGATATACAAAAATTCAAAGCAGGCATGAAAGAAGGAAAATATAAGTCAGACGCACAACGTAAGGCAGTACATGCCAGCAAAGCAGAAAAATTAAAAGAAGAACCAATACAAGTTAGAGAAGCAGGTTCACCTTGGACAACTACAGGTAAACATCCAGAAAAGATGACAACTGATGAACTATGGGCCGAGATTGCAGTATTTGATGAAATACAAGACAGAGGTGAAACTTTATCACCTAAAGATATGATGAGATTAGATTCATTATTTGCGTACATGGATACAGCAGAAATGAACGAAGCTATTAAACGCAAAGCAGATTCAATGATGGAATCAGCAGTGTGGAAAGCAAAAAAACAGTAAGGAGTTTATATGTTTAATTGGATAAAAAAGATGTTTGGAGCAGGCGCTAAAGAACAAGTGTTCGTAGCAAAGCCAAAGGTTACTGTAACAAAAACTGTTACTAAACCTATTATTGTAAAACCAGCATTTAAAAACAAAAAAGAATTAGCAAAACTAACCAAAGGCAAGATGGAAGAAATCGGCAGAACGTACGGTGTAGAACTTGATAAAAGAAAAAAGAAAGATGCACTAGTTAACGAACTTTGGAAAGCTATTAAGAAATAAGGAACTAACGACATGCGTTTAAGACATTTATTTGAATACAGTGATATAAATCAAGCAAAAGCAGATGTACTTAAATCAATTAATGCACTTGATCCTAAAGATGAAAAAGGTGCAGAATTAATTGATAGAATATTTAGAGCATTAAATAACGAAGACATAGGTGGAAAAATTCAACAATCATTTGGCCCACCGATGGCAGATGAAAGAATGTCAGATGATGCAAAGTTACAACACATTGCAAAAGTTGCCAAGATTATTAGCACAGTAGACAGTGATTTTTCAGGACTTACTAATTTCTTAGTAGCATTAGAACAAGGTAAAGCGTTAAATGTAAATGCTTTAAAAAATACAGTTACTACATTTAATGAATTATGTAACGGTGATAATATTACTGTTAAAATATTTAATTCATTAATGGGTTACGGTGCAGGAATAAAAAGAAAAGGACCTGGAGAATTTGCGTTAGCAATGATGAGCCCTAACATTAGATTAGCAGATGGACAAGGCGATTTAGAAATAGATGGACTTGGACATGTAGAATTAAAAACAGAAACTACATCAGGTGGCGGACGTATGGGAATGGGTGGACCAACTTCAGAATCACAACAAAAAGTTTTAGAGAAATATAAAGAACAAGCACCAGAGTTAATTGCAGATCTACAAAGCAGAAAGTCAATTACAATTGCACCGTTAATGAAACTATTTAATGAATACTTACCAGTAACACAACAAGGTGCAAAAGAACTTAGAATTGCTTTATGTAAAGATATGTTTGCTCTAACATTTGGAGATCAGTTTGGGTCAGCAATGGCACAAGGATTTGGACAACCAGATCCAAGACAAGCACAAATGAATTTTATTAAAAACAACTTTGAATGGTACAAAGCTAAAGATAATTTTAGCACTTTTTTAATTATGAATGTGCCATTACAAAAAATACTTAGAGCATCTACTGGTGATGAATTACTAGAGTTATATAAAGGCGGTCATCTATCAGGTGGCGGTGCAGCATTTATACACACTGGTCAAGCATCAGAAGTATATGCACAGATGAAAACTTCAGCAAGCAAGGCATAATATATGTGGGAAATAATTGAAAGAATGGCAACAGACCGTTTATGGGTATACACTGCTCTAGTAGGAAGTATATTCGGTGCGTTGTTTGTAGCATATTTACGTGGAACTAGAATTAGTGCATGGGCTTTCAGTAAATGGTCAGCATTACTAAACTTCTTTGTTACACGCTATGGTTGGACATGGTTCCAACAAGATCCAAATGCTTGGAAAAAATTACACCCAGAACTTACTAAACGCATAGAAGATTTAGAAAAGCGTTTAGCATGGATAGAAAAAACTACCACACGAAAAGTAAAATAACATGGATCAGATATATCTAGTATGCACTCGTAGTGCCATCAGCGCCAGTGCATTAACTTACATAATTAATCAAAGCCCACAATTCTACAATGTAGTACATAAGAATTTATTTCTACATGAAGATGGAGATCATTTTGATACTGCTAAAATAATCGAAGACTGGTGGAATGTTCCTAGCATGTTTAGTGCATATAATCCAGATGTTAGAAATAACGAAAATATAAAATTAGAAACACTACAAAACCTATGTAATGAATGGCAAAAATTACAAACAGGTAAACATATTGCATTCTTTACACATGCAACAAACACAGCAGATATTATGAAATGGAGAGATGAACATAATCTTCCAATAACTGTGGTTACTACTATCATGGGCAACAACTGTTACAAATACATGGACTTGTTCTTAAAAAGAGAATACAATGATGAAATGAATGAGTTTATAAACTTATTTGAAGCATGGAAACATTTATACAATCAATTTTTAGCTCAAGATGCCATGTGGTCAGAACATGCTGATGTTGTACTTGCTATGGATGATTGGCTAGATAACCCAAGTGTAGTATATCACGCATTAAATATATTCCCTAACAACAATGTACAAACATGGGTAGACGAATATAAAGTAGATAATCAATATCACGAATGGGATATAAAAATAAATGATGTAACAAATAAGTTAAAAACCATGTGTTATATCTATGGAAAATATGAGAGCTTATTTCATTCAAATCAAGCTAGAAAGCTATTTGCACTATCAGTGTTAGAATCTGTACGAAATCAACATGGAATTGGCCTAACAGATATAGATCAAGTAGTAAATCTCACCGAAAATATCATCAGAAAACAATTGACTTTAGCGTAATTATAGTCTATAATACTACTAATTAACCTAGGAGAATATCTATGAGCATTACGTTTAATCAAGACGATATAGCAAAACTTAAAACACTAATACAAGAAGGTATCCAAGTAAGTCAGGAAGTAGAAACACTTAATGAAGGACTACGAGATACTGTAAAGCATATCGCAGAAGAAATGGGCATTAAGCCTGCAATCATTAATAAAGCTATTAAGGTAGCATATAAGGGAGAACTACACAAGCATAGAGATGACTTTGACACACTTGAAACTATACTTGAAAGCATTGGACGTCCTGATTAATGGAAAAACGCAAAAAACTAGACGATAAGATTAAAGAACTAGATAGTACTAGAGTCTTTAAGAAGATAACACCCAAAGGTGATTTATCGTGGTTTGTTAAATGGATATCTGTTGTGCTAATTCTATTTGCCACTTCAGCAAGAGCAACAGGTACTATGCCACAGATTGATTTATGGTTTGGTTTATTTGGTACACTAGGATGGTTTTGGGTAGGATATCTTTGGCATGATAGGGCACTTGTATTACTTAACGGTGTATTAGTTACTCTTATTGTTATGGGCTTAATGAAATATTACTTTGGAGTGTAATATTGATTGATAAGATAAATGCAATTTGGGGTATAGATAACAATACTAGTAAGTTAGATAAGTTTACAGGATATGAACATCTGTATGACAAATTTGATACTTACACCAAAGAAGTGTATTACGCAAATCCACAACAAACAATACAAGAAGTTTATGATCTATATCGTAGTGTAAATCTTGTTCCAATCACATACTTTACAGAACAAGGAATGATTGATGAACTTAAAAATTTTAAAAGCAGAGGATATAACCACGTTGTAGATAATATACAAGGCTTGGGTAACAATGCTGGTTCATCTATTGGAAGATTTTTATTTCCTAATATGATGACTGCTGAACCGAAAGGTAGAGGCTCAAACAGTTTACGAGATAGATTCTTAGATGAGAAAAAACTTAAAAGAGCAATACGCATTTGTTTTGAATTCAGAGATAGTAATAAACTTGTATATCCAATGTCATTGAGAACTGCATTGGAATTAGTTACTGGAGAAAATGTTACTAACTTTAAAGCCCAACACGCCAGAAGTATTGTGGAACATTTGTGTCCTGTAATGTGGGGCAGAGTATATGATTACAGTATGGGATATGGCGGCAGACTGTTAGGAGTAAGTGCAAGTAATATGAACTACACTTATATTGGAACAGATCCTAACACAGAAACATTTGCTTATTTAGAATATTTAAATGAACTAATAGGCGGCCCTGCAAAAGATAATGAACTATATTGTAGTACAAGTCAGGATTATCAACCAGAAGATATTGACTTAGCGTTTAGTAGCCCACCTTATTTTAATTTAGAAAAGTACAGTGACGAGCCTACACAGTGTATGGTAGAGTTTAATAATCTTGATGAATGGTTTGAAGGATACGCAGTACCAACAATGCAAAACATATACAATGGATTAAACAGTGATGGAATCTTTGCAACAAACATTGCAGACTATAAATCTTATGATAGAAAAGAGCCATATGAAGTTGTAGATCGTTGGATTGAAACTGCTGAAAAGATTGGATTCAAACACAAGAACACTATAAAAATGTTGCTAAGTACAAGACCAGGAGTTGGCAATGATCGTAAAGAAGGTAGACAAAAGTGGGAAGGCGTTTATGTCTTTGACAAATAAAAACATAGAGCGTATAATACTAATATGAAACAAATAATACATGATATGGAATGCTTACAGTGTGGAGATAGGTTTATTACACCTGTGCCTAGACCGTGTGTTAAATGTGGGCATAAGTATTTAATTGATTGGGGATTTAAAAAGGTGAATAACAAATGAGTTATGTAGACGCATATCATGATAAAAACAAAGACGTTGTACATGTCGTAGAACGTATAAATGGCAAAAGAGAATATAAAGAAATTCCTGCTAAGTATACATTTTATTACAAAGACCCTAGAGGTAAGTTTACAAGTATCTTTGGTGAGAAGCTAGAACGTGTTGTATGTAACACAAGTAAAAAGTTTAATACAGAAAAAAAGATTCACGGACATAAAGGCTTGTATGAAAGTGATGTAAATGTTATTTTTAAAACATTTGCTGAAAATTATGATCCACAATCAGTGCCAGAGCTAAATGTTTGTTTCTTTGATATTGAGACAGACTTTGACAAAGAAGTAGGATTTGCTCCACCCGAAGATCCGTTTAATGCAGTAACGGCCATTAGTATGCATAACAGTTGGATGAATGCAACAATTTGTCTTGCTATTGGTCCTAAAACTATGACGTTTGAAGAAGCAGAAACTGTTACTAACAAGTTTGAGAATACCATACTATTTGAAACAGAACGAGAAATGCTTGAAGCATTTTTGGACTTGGTTGATGATGCAGATATTTTAACTGGTTGGAACAGTGAAGGTTTTGATATTCCATATCTTGTAAATAGAGTATCTAGGGTAATGAGCAAAAGTCACACACGTAAATTCTGCTTATGGGATATGGTGCCTCGAGAACGTAAGTTTGAACGTTTTGGAGCAGAACAACAAACATATGATTTACATGGTCGTGTACACATGGACTATATGCAATTGTATAGAAAGTATACATATCACGAAATGCACAGTTATAGTTTGGATGCAATTGGTGAATATGAGCTAGGCGATCGCAAAGTAGATTATGAAGGTACATTAGATCAATTATACAACAATGACTTTGAAAAGTTTATTGCTTATTCGAGACAAGATGTTGACTTACTTGTAAACTTAGATAAGAAGCTACAGTTTATTGACTTGGCAAATGTGTTAGCACATTCTAACACAGTGTTACTACAAACAACAATGGGTGCGGTTGCACAAACAGACCAAGCAATTATTAACGAAGCACATACTAAAGGCATGATTGTTCCTGACAAGCGTTATGACAGAGATTCAACACAAGCCGCAGGTGCCTATGTTGCAACACCTAAAAAAGGTATGCACAAATGGGTTGGAAGTATTGACTTGAACTCACTGTATCCTAGTATTATTCGTAGTTGTAATATGAGTACTGAAACTATTATTGGTCAAGTAAGGCATACACATACAAAAGAAATGATACAAAATGCACGTACAATTGCTGAAGCATGGGAAGGAAAGTTTGCATGTAGAGAATATGAACTTGTAATTGAAAAGAACATTGACGAACTGCTACATTTAGATTTTGAAGATGGAACTAGTTTTGAAGCCACTGGTGCAGAGATATATGAGATTATCTTTAACAGTGGGCAACCTTGGATTATTAGTGCTAATGGTACAATCTTTACATACGAGAAAAAAGGTATTATTCCTGGATTGCTAGAGCGTTGGTATGCAGAGCGTAAAGAACTGCAAGCAAAGGCTCGTGATGCTAGAGCAGAAGGTGGCGATAAGTTTGCATTTTGGGACAAGCGACAGTTGGTTAAGAAGATTAACTTGAACAGTTTGTATGGTGCGTTACTTAACCCAGGTAGTAGATTCTTTGATAGTAGGCTAGGACAATCAACTACATTAACAGGTCGTTGTATTGCAAAACATATGGCGGCAGAGCTTAATAAGATTATTGCAGGCGAATATGATCATCAAGGCAAAGCAATTGTGTATGGTGATACAGATTCCACATACTTTAGTTCGTATCCTATGCTAAAAGATCAAATTAAAAACAACGAAATTAAATGGGATAAAGATACTATTATTGATTACTATGATGCAATTTGCGAAGAAGTAAACAAAACATTTCCTGGCTTTATGAGTAGAACTTTTCATACAACATTAGACTTGGGTGCAATTATTGCCGCAGGTAGGGAAATGGTTGGAAGTGCAGGTTTGTTTATCACAAAGAAACGTTATGCAATGCTAGTGTTTGATAATGAAGGCAAACGTGAAGATGTAGACGGTAGTGCAGGTTATATTAAAGCAATGGGCTTAGATTTAAAGCGTAGTGATACACCACCTTGGATGCAAGACTTTTTAAAAGATGTATTGCTTGAAGTACTTACAGGTGCTGAAGAACAAGAGATACTTGATAAAATTGTTGAATTCCGTAAAGAATACAGAGAAAAACCTAGTTGGGAAAAAGGTTCACCAAAGCGTGTTAACAACCTAACTGCATACAAAGGTAAGATGTCAAAGTTTGAAAGAGATCGTAAAGTAGCACACAACAATAATAAAACAACAAGCGACATTAAGAAACCAGCAATGCCAGGTCATGTTACTGCGGCACTTAACTGGAATAAGTTGCGTGAGATTAACAGTGATAATTATGCTAACGAAATTGTAGATGGCATGAAAACTATTGTATGTAGACTCAAAGATAATCCACTTGGAATGACAAGTGTAGGATATCCTACAGATGAAACACGTCTACCACAATGGTTTTTGGATCTTCCTTTTGATGATGATCATATGGAAACAGTAGTGGTTACAAAAAAATTGGAAAACCTATTAGGCGTGTTGAATTGGGATTTAGATAAAGCGGCAGCAAAGAACACGTTTAACAACTTATTTGAGTTTTAATGATTCGTGTTCTTTTAGTATTATCTACTTTATTACTTACTGCATGTGGTCCAACATTGTTTACAGTAGGTGGTATTGTAAATGTTACTGCTGGTGATGTTGCTACAGTGCCAATTAAGAAGAAAATAATAGAAGAAATAACTGAAAAACCTAGCAAAACTGCGGATAATTAGGTATTGACATTGGCTAGTATTTGCTATATTATATACATATGAAATACTTAATTATAGTTGCAAGCATTTTATGGGGTGTATTTTTCTATACAAATGCAAAAGCAGAAGAAACATTAGTAACTAACGAGCAATTTGCATATGAAGTAAAAGGTTGCGTATACTCACTGTATGCAGATGAAACAAAATACCCATTAAACAAACAAGTTCCACTAGAACTTATTATTGCTCAAGCGGCACATGAAAGTGCATGGGGTAACAGTAGATTTGCAGTACAAGGAAATAACTTGTTTGGAATTAGAACGTGGAATCCAGAAGATCCACAACTAAAAGCAAAAGGGGCGCCAGATGCTCCTTGGGGTGTAAGAACTTATACTAGTTGGTGTGCAAGTGTAGAACATTACTTACACATACTAGATACACTTCCTGTTTATTCGCAATTTAGAGAAGAATTGCAGTTTCAAAGAGAAGTAATAAAAAGTGTTACGCCTATAAATTTAGCATTGTATCTAGCAAGTTGGAGTGAACAAGGTCCAGAATATGTAAGATTGCTACAATCGATAATGTTAAGTTTATATCAAAAAGACTTCTATAAGAAAATAACATAAGGAAATAATATGACTGACTTAGGAATTGATGTACAAAAAACTGTAGATAAACTTAATCAATGGGATGATAGGCACGGTGGTCCATATGACAGAGGTGGTGCTGATAGTTACTATAGACGAGGCATGAACCCACATTATTATTTAGGTGCTACACATGATAGTACTAGAGTAGAGCAAGAAGATATGACTGATGCAGAAATTAGAGCATATGAAGCCGGCTACAAAGACAACGAAGAAGCTGGTGATTTCAAAGATTGGGGCTAACCCTTATTTTCATATAAATATAGTATTACCAGAAGACTTAGAAAGGTTATTATATGGAAAATGAAAATTGGGGAGATAGTCGTTGGGAGTTTACCAAAGCTCAATCACAATGGCACTTTGATCCTAAACTAGAAGGTCCACAAGATTACCAAAACGTATGCACGTTTGAAGGCGATTGGGATGATGCAGTAAACCAATGCTTAGGTAGAGTTCTTGACAGTTCATGGTCTAGTCGTAACCAACTAAGCAAAGATGATAATCATAGAACATATACTGCTGATGCAGAAGAACAAGATTTAATTCGTGCTGGCGCTGATCCAAAAATGGAAGTATTTCAACGTACAAAAGCAGAAGATTTTGAAGTATTTCAAAACATTGCCTCATACTTTGGCATGGAAGAATATACAATTAAATTCCACAATCAACGCACAGGACAAATGCTAAACTGGCATATTGATAACTTTGCAGGTCGCAAAGAACGTGGAAACACATTCACAGAAATCGAAGCAGATAGAAATCCAGAACTAATGAGACGTTTTGTAATTATGTTAGATGATTGGAAACATGGACAAGTGTTTGCACTAGGTAATAGCAATTGGCACCAATGGAAACGTGGTGAATGTATTACTTGGGAATGGCGTGATATTCCACATGCTACATGCAATATGGGTTGGGAAAACCGTCCTATGCTACAAGTAACAGGCTGGACAACAGAAAAAACACACGAAATACTAGCAAAAAGCTCTAAAAATACCCAAATAAAAGTATAAAAAATCAAAATAAATTTACAACCCTTGCTACATAAGGGTTTTCAGTATGGCCAAAAGGTTGACAGAACCAAGAACTCTTGTTATAATATATACATATTAAACAATAAAGGAAAGATATGAAAAACTCTAAAGCATTTTTAAACAGTTTCAAAACAAAATATATGGTTACATTACGTCCTATTGATGCAGACTGTTCACATGTTGATAATGTTTATGTAAAAGCATTTGGCTTGCAAGACGCTATGAATAGAGTAGATGCGGCAGTTGATCATTTAGAATACGCAGTACAAGATATTATACCAGCAGGCAATGATTTATTTGGTATTAACAAAAGTTGTTCTTGTAACAGAGCTTCAATAAAAGATATTAGTATTGCTACTGAATTTTTTGGAATTTCATTTAACTAGGAGATAGTATGGAAACTTGGGAAAAAGATTTAAACGAAAATATGGAATCAATTAGAAACTCATATGAAAGCATTATGAAAATTGGTTACTCAATTATGGGTGTTATGATTCTTTGGATTGGAATTGAAATAGGCAAATTGCTATGATAAAGAATATATTAATAGCAGTAGCAATAACATTTGCAATTATATTTGCGTTTATAAGCAGTGTTGAAGCAAGGAAAGTAAATGTATTGG
>ERZ802821.501-NODE-501-length-22242-cov-18.5884_pt1 | contig 22242 bp, 25 predicted proteins | sample MGYA00345648_ERZ802821 | MGnify/ENA primary metagenome ERZ802821 (study PRJEB30503, sample SAMEA104212357) | marine metagenome | biome: Westerlies Biome; feature: [SRF] surface water layer (ENVO:00010504) within the epipelagic zone...; material: water... | reverse complement strand
CCAAAATAAGATATTATTACAAAAAATACTAATATACCTAAAGAAAAAACTATGGTCTCTTCATTGCTAAATATTTTTTTTAGGACCTTATTTAATTCATCAAACATATATATCTCATATTTTTATGATTTTAAAAATTGAACTATTATTACAAAATAATGGTCAAATTAATAAATTGATAGCTATTTACGCATTATCATGAGGTATATTAATCTAAAAATCGTCTTTATGTTAGTTTTAACAAACCTAAATGATTGATTGTTACAATAATGAAAAAGTACTTCATCATAATATTAATCTTCATTACTCTCGCAGTAATTAGTCAAGAAAATAATAAGTTTGACTTACCAGAATTGGGAGATAGAGTCTCATCAGTCGTTTCCTCATATGAAGAGAAGGCGATTGGTAATGAATTTTTAAAACAAATATATTTTGGAGCACCACTTATTTCAGATCCGTTGATTCAAGAATATACAGAACTATTAATTTATCGATTATCTGAATATAGTGATGTTAGTGATAGGGACTTTACTGTCTTACTAATTGACGATCCTTCATTAAATGCATTTGCAGCTCCGGGAGGAATTATTGGAGTTAATGGTGGTTTATTCTTGAATGCAGATAATGAAGCTCAGTTCTCATCTGTATTAGCTCATGAACTTGCCCATCTAAGTCAGAGACACTTTGCACGAAATATTTTAAATGCACAAGATAAAAATTTATCATCATCTTTAGTTATGGTCTCGTCAATAGCTATTGCTATAATTACAAATAATCCAAATGCAATAGCTTTAGGCCCTGCATTAATACAAACACAAAATTTAAGATATAGTCGGTTATTTGAAAAGGAAGCTGATAGAGTTGGTTTCGCAAATTTAGTTAGAGCTGGATATGATCCCAAGCAAATGGGGGAAATGTTTGAAAATATGAATAATTTAAGAAGGCTTTCAGGAGAGGCTCCACCAGAGTTTCTTCTTACTCATCCACTTTCAAGTTCGAGAGTTAGTGATGCATTTAATGCTGCAGAGGGAATAAGTAGTCAAGGTACGAAAAAAGATTCACTGGAGTACTCGCTAATTAAATCAAAATTAAAAATAATGTATGAAAAAATACCATCTAACTCAATCAGATACTTTAGAAGTGAGCTAAATAATGAACCCTCTGATGGAAATCTATATGGTTTAGCGCTTGCATACCAAAATAATAATAATTATGCTGATGCCCTTCTTTTAATAGAAAAACTTATTAATAAATATCCAAAAAATTTATTTCTAAACACCACAAAAATAGAGATACTTACAAAAAGTGGCAAATTTAATGAAGCATTAGAACTTGCTAATAAGTTTTTAGAAATTTCACCAAAAAATTTTCCTTTATCAATATCTAAATCAAAACTTTTACTAGATATGAAGAGGTACTTTGAATCTGAAGAAATTATTAGAGATCAGCTTATAAGAAGAAATGATGATCCTGAACTATGGTTGCTACTATCAAATATTCAAAAAGCTAGTAAAAATATTATTGGCTATTATCAGAGTAAAGCAGAATACTTTATTTTGTTAGGTCAAAATCAGGAAGCTCTTGTTCAGTTAGAGTTTGCAATTAAACTAACAAAAAATAATTTCCAAACTTCAGAGAGAATAATGAATAAAATCGTTTCATTGAAAAAACAAATAGGTAAGTCTAGAGGCTTTTAGATTTATTGCTAGTATTCTGTGCGATTTTTGAACCAGTATAGGAAAGTAAAGCGGCAAATGGTATTGCTAATATGGGCATATAGCTAAAAGTAATAGCTGTTAATTTAGAAATTCCCATAAACATACTTCCTGTTAGATCTCCAAATCTAGTTATAAATGTATCTATGAAAACAGAAGATTTGTAACGATCATCTTTTTTAAGTTGGCTGTAAATAATTTCTCTAGTAGGTTTGTTAAAGCCATATTCAAATACTCTCAAGAATGCTTGCGCAAAAACCACAACACCAACACCTGGAGCCAAACCATAAAGAATAAAAACTATAATAAACATAAATCCGTAAGAAATTAAAATTAAGTTTATTCCAAATATTTTAATAACTGCATACGTTAAAAATAGCTGTGTAAACAATGTCAAAGGTGAAACTAATTGTTCTATGCGAGCGAACAATTCTATTCGTTGTTGAGAGATTTCAGAATAGGATTCTATTATAGGAATAGCACTTATCCATTGCACCGTCATTAAAGCAGTAAATATCCATGAGTATAAAGCAATATTTCGTACTTCTTTAACAGAGACAATATTAGTTATTGCATCTGACCATTTCCCTCCAACCTTTCTAGTAAGATTAGAGGATATATTTGTATTTGCAATAAAGACTGCAACTAATATTGAAAGAAATAATAGTACTGCAGAAGATAATACAAATAGCTCCAAACCATATGATACAAAAGAATTTGAAAGTCTTACAGAAATCTCTGAACCAAAAATTGCTCCAAGAGATCCTCCAGCCATAATAAAACCATATAATTTTCTAGATTTGTAATCTCTAAATGTATTAATTACTAAAACCCAAAAAATTGAAACTACAAAAAAAGAATAGATATTGCACCATACATAAAATACTCTTCCAAGCCAAATAGATTGAGTAATATCTCCTTCTTCTAATGATTGAGAATAAAACATAAAAGAAAACAAATTTAAAATTAAAAATGAGTAACAGTAAATAATAATTTTTTTATAATTTGATCTTGATGCAATCCAAGAATATATTGGATTAATAAATAGTATAGTCAATGCTGTTACAGATAAAAGTATTAATAAAAAATCTTGACTAAAGTTTTCAACAGCTAGCTCATTTCTAACTGCTCTTAATACATACCAGGAAGATAATACTAAAAAAAATAGGAAACTCGTTAAAAATATATTTCTAAGCTTCATACCTTTATTATGCCTTAATAATGGTGGGTCGCACAGGATTCGAACCTGTGACCAATTGGTTAAAAGCCAACTGCTCTACCAGCTGAGCTAGCGACCCATGGTAATGCATAATAAAAAAAGGTGATTATTCCATATTTTTCAATAACTGCAAGGCCAAAGATGATGCAGTATTGTTAGGATATTCTCTAATTACAAAATTATACTTATCTTTGGCTTTATCTAGCTCATTATTTTTCAAAAAAATATCTCCAATTTTCTTATGAGCTAAAGGAATTCTGTAATGCTCTGGATAAAGTGTAATGAGTTCTAAGAAGTACTGATTTGATAATTGGTATTCCTCTTTGATGTATGAAATCTCTCCAAGCCAAAAATAAGACAACGGAAGTTTCTCTTGGTCTGAAAAGGTTTCAACAAAATATTTAAAGAGTGAGGATGCTTTAATAAAATCCTGTTCAGCTAAAGCATTTATTGCTGACTTATAAACCTCTTCTTTGCTTTTTGCATCATCAACACCGGCAAACCTTATAGTATTAGTTGCATTAAGATCATCAAAATTATCTGAATCAAAGCTAGCACTATTATCCTCTTGCACTGATTCCTGTATCAATTTTTGAATTAAGTGATCTTGGGATTCTAGCTTATTTCTGAGATCTGCAATTTCTATTTCAAGCTCTTGTATTTTAAGAAACAAAAGATCAACTTCAATATTACCTTCCTCTTGGGAATGAGAGTTAGGTGAAATAAAAAAGAAAAAAGAAAAAATTAAGAAATTTTTTTTCATTAATTAGTTAATCTCTGCTCTTCTATTTTTTGCATAACTAGTCTCATCTGAGCCATTGGATAGAGGTCTTTCTTCACCGTAACTTTTAACCGTTACTCTGTTTGCATTTATACCATTTACAGCAAAATAATCTCTTACTGACTCAGCTCTTCTTTGTCCAAGTGCTAGATTATATTCTCTAGTTCCTCTTTCATCAGCATGACCAGAAATTGTAATTTTTATGGAAGAATTATCTTTCATTGCTGCAACTGCACTCTTTAAAGTTTGAAGTGATTTGCTATTTAAATTAAATTTATCAAATTCAAAATAAACTGTAGCATTCGTAAAAATTGCTCTAGTTTCATAATCCAAGGAGGACTCTTCCCTTATTGAAGCTTCCACAGTACTTATTCCGCCATCGTATACGACTTCTTCTGTTACATTTATGCTAGAACATGATGAGATCAGAAAAACGAAAATGAAAAGGTTAAATAAATTCTTGTTAATTTTTGATTGTATGTTGAACATTAATTTTCTCCTTACTTAAATTATCTTAAAAAACCGGACCATGATGGCTCTCTAACCTCACCTTTTTGAATAGGTAATCTAAATCTTGCACCACTTAAGGTGACGCCTGCAAGAAGCCCAGTTCCATTCTCCGATATTGCATAGACTATCACATTACCATTAGGAGAAATACTGGGTGACTCATCTAATTTTGAATTGGTTAATGGTCTTACAAAGTTTTCATTAAAATATTTAAGAGCTATCTGAAAACTACTATTTTTTCTATGTACAAAAATAACTCCCTCGCCATTTGGAAGATATGAGCCTTTAGCGTTGTAATTTCCTTCAAATGTTACTCTTTTTGGCACTGTATTAAATTTTCTTAGATTAATTTCATATAATTGAGGTGAGCCCGATCTGCCAGATGTAAACATTACCTTTGATCCATTTGGCGACCATGATGATTCAGTATCAATAGAATAGTGATTTGTTAATCTTGTTAAATTTTTATTCTTTAAATTTAGTATATAAATTTCAGCATTGCCATCTTGATACATAGTCAATGATAAATATTTTCCATTTGGTGACCATGATGGCGAGCTTATTTGAAACTGATTTTCTAGGACAATCTCTCTTTTGCCTGTTGCAATATATTGAGTGAAAACTTTTGCCATTCCTGTCTCGAAAGACACATATGCTACTTGTTTCGAATCTGGTGACCATGATGGAGAAATAATTGGTTCAGTACTTCTAAGAAGTATTTGCTCATTTGAGCCATCTGCATCAGCAACAATTAGTTTAAACAGCGAGCGATCTTTTGAGCGCTCTTCTGTTACATAAAGTAACCTTGTTGATGCTACACCCTGTAAACCGGTAATTTCTTCATAAATTCCATCACTTATATAGTGAGATAATTGTCTTATCTTATTTGGAACACCGTAAACTGTTGAAGTTCTTATTTGAGATTCTGTTTTTACACTAAATACTTTATAGGTTGCTGCAATATTACTTATATCTTCTTCTGCTACAGAACCCATAACAATAAAATCAACACCTAATAATTTAAAATCACTATAATTTAATTCTTCTTCACTTGATGGTATTGATAAAAGCTTGTTATTTTCTAATATTCTAAATTCTCCAGTTCTATCCAAATCATTTTTTACAATACTAGTGACTTGATACTTCGCGGAGTTGCTTCCATTAAAATTTATTAGCGCAACTGAATATGGATTATCTGATCCCTTTGTAATTTCTAAGACTAATTCAGAAAAAATAGGTTGAGCAACTAATAGTAGTGTTAATAAATATTTTTTCATACTGGATTAAATGTTATGACTATATTTTTAAAACTGGTTTGATAAATATTAAAAGGAATTTTATTAAAAAAAGAGAACGTTTCAACTCTTGATATAGCCCTCAAGGCGGAGTTATCAAATCTTATATTCCCACTACTTTTTATTAAATCAACCTTAATAACCCTTCCATTCTTATTGATGGTCATTCTTAAATCACAAATTAAGCCATCTTGTATATTTTTTGGTTTTATCCATGCTGATTGAATAGCTTGAATAATAAGACCACTGTACTCACTAACCAATAAATCATCAGTATTTTGAGATATTAATTCTTCCTCTTGTATTAACTGACTTATATTAATATCAGGAATTATAGGTGCGAATTCAATCTTATTATCATTAAGATATAAAGCTTCGGATTTACTAATTTCTTTTAATTGCGATGTTTTAAATTCATTTTGTTTTTTTATTTCCTCTTTAAATACAAGGTTAACATTTATAGGCTTACTTAAAACTGGTCTTTGCTGCTTTTCAAAATAAAAAAAATCAGTTAAAAATAAAATAATAGATGCATGAAGTACAAATGAAATAAATGAAGCAGAAAAGTAGTCAGACTTAATTTGCATAACCTGTTGTTACTATTCCTATTTTTGTTATTCCCACACTTTGTACAGCAGCCATTGCTTTAGCAACACTATCAAAAACAACATCTTTGTCACTTTGAAAAACTATTTCAATATCAGGATTTGCTTCAAAAATAATACTTGATTTTCTTTTCAGTTCATTAAGATCAATTGGCAAAGATTCATCGCCAACATTTATATAATATTTTCCACTCTCATCTATTGATATTACTAACGGCTCATTTTGGACTGACATTTTAGTTGTATCAGTACTTGGAAGGTTTACCTCTATGCCCTGAATTAATAAAGGAGAAAGGACCATAAAAATTATTAAGAGTACAAGCATTACATCGATGTATGGGACTACATTAATTTCAGCTTTTAAGTTCTTTTTCTTTGCCAATCTATAGATCATTTACTTTTTTATTGATTGTTTATAAAAAATACTTGCTAGTTCTTCAGAAAAAATTAATGTTGACTGACTGATTGTTTCTAGCTCAGATGTGTATTTATTAAAAGCTATAACTGCTGGAATTGCTGCAAATAATCCCATTGCAGTTGCAACCAATGCTTCTGAAATACCTGGAGCAACAGCATTTATTGTTGCCTGAGTTGCATCAGATAAACCTTGAAAAGATGTCATAATTCCCCAAACTGTTCCCAAAAGTCCTATATATGGGCTCACAGACCCAACATTGGCTAGGAAAGGAAGATGTTTATTCAACTCTTCTTCGTCTGATGCTATTGCAACTCTCATTGATCTATTGATTCCCTCAAGATCAAGCTCAGTTATTTGATTGCTCTGATCGATTTGAAGGAATTCTTTAAATGAACTTTTAAAAACACTTAAAGCTCCATACATTGGAACTTTTTTATCTTTGATCTCATTGTATAAAAGATTTAAATCCTCGCCACTCCAAAACCTCTCAAGAAAACTATCATTAATAAGCCTAATTTTTCTATAAAAATTATATCTCTCAACAATCACTATCCATGTTAATAATGACGCAATTAAAAGAATAACCATTACGGTTTTTACAACCATTCCGGCTTCAAGAAAAAGATTTAAAACAGAAATATCATTCATTTACTTCACCTCTATCAAAAATTAATAATAAATCATTAGGAAAAGGTTTGGGTTTTTTTGTTTCTATATTAACTAAACATACCTCAACAAAACCACAACATATCTTTTCAGATGTCTTAGAATTGTAGATATCCTGATTAAAAATTAACCTAGCCTTAGATTTTTTTGTTATTAGAGTTTGAACAATCAGCTCATCCCCAAGTGTTGCAGGAAGTATGTAATTTATTTCAATACTTTTTATAACGAATCCAAGTTGAAGCTTTCTTAATTTTATTTGTGAAATGTTATACGAAGTTAAAAAATTTGAGCGTGCTCGTTCAAAGTACTTAATATAATTAGCGTGATAAACAAAGCCTTGAAAATCTGTATCTTCAACATATACAACTAAATTAAAGTCTTTATGCTTGAAAATTTTGCTCATGCAATTCTATGTCTTCTTGAAATAACTCAAGGATTATTTGAATGAAATCAGGCCATAATAAATCAACAGTTATTAGATTATTTGCTATTTTACTATTGATGCATGAAGCTAAAACTCTAACTTTTATTGGTCTATTATTGAATTTATATACTAAAGCTGGTTTGAAGTTCTCCTCTCTCGATGAAGCAATCACTTGATCCCACCAATCAGGTCTTGGCTCAGCGCCAGCACCATAAGCTTTACATTCAATACACCAGTTACCAAGCATTAAATCTGGTAATTCTTTAGTTCTAGTTTGTTCTAAAATTCTTTTTACTGGATTCTTCAGATTTAAATCTTGTATAAGAGCATTAGCTATTTGTCTTTCAAATGCAGCTCCTTTATTTCTTGAATTAATAGACAATTTTTATTCTTTAACCTCAAAATTTTCTGGGAATTCTGCGTTTGTATGCACTTCTTGAACATCGTCTAACTCGTCCATAAAATCCATGATTTTTAGAACTTTTTCAGACATTTCTTGATCAACCGAAACAGAGGTTTCTGCTCTTAGTGTTAACTCGGCATTAGTATTTTCAATATTATTTTCTTTCAGGGATTTGAGCACATTTTCAAGATCTGAGCTTGAAGTAATAATTTCAAAATAATCTTCTTCGTCAACTAAGTCATCAGCACCTGCTTCTAAAGCTATGTCTAATATATCCTCTTCGGAGTATGTCTTAGCAACATGAATAATTCCTATTTTATTGAAAAGATAGGAAACAGAGCCATCAGTTCCAAGATTTCCTCCAAATTTAGAAAATGCATGTCTCACATCTGAAACAGTTCTATTTCTATTATCTGACATTGCCTCTACCATTATTGCAACCCCACCAGGTCCATAGCCTTCAAGAACTATTTCTTCAAGAGCACCAGTGTCTCCTGTGCCCGAGCCTTTCTCAATAGCTCTTTTAATATTATCTTTGGGCATATTAGCTGCATTAGCTTTATCTAATGCAAGTCTTAATCTAGGATTATCATCAGGATCTGGGCCACCTTTAGCTGCAACGGTTATTTCTCTAATAACTTTAGTCCAAACCTTTCCTCTAGACGCATCTTGCCGAGCTTTACGATGCTTAATATTTGCCCATTTGGAATGTCCTGCCATTACTGTTCTTCCTTATGTGTGCTAATAATTTTAAGCTCTTCTAATTGTGATTTATCTACTTTGCTTGGAGCATCTGTAAGTAAGCAAGTTGCACTCTGAGTCTTAGGAAATGCAATGACATCCCTAATATTAGTTGTGTCAGTAATTAACATTACCAGCCTATCTAAACCAAATGCAATACCGCCATGTGGAGGACATCCAGATGAAAGAGCATTTAAAAGAAAGCCAAATTTACTTTTTGCCTCTTCTTTTGAAATATCTAAGATATCAAATATAGTTTTTTGCATATCAGTATTAAAAACTCTTAATGATCCTCCTCCTATTTCATACCCATTTAAAACAATGTCATATGCATGAGCAATAGCTTTTTCTGGTTCATTCTGTAATTCTTTAGCTGAGCAATTTGGTAGAGTAAATGGATGATGAAGTGATGTTAAATTTCCTTCTGAGTTCTTTTCAAACATAGGGAAATCAACAACCCAGCAAGGCGCCCATTTTGACGTATATAAATCTAGATCTTCTCCAATTTTTTTAATTAAGCTACTCATACTTAAATTAACTACGCCACTCTTCCCAGCTCCAAAAAATATTAAATCATCATTCTTGAGCTCTAATTCTGATAATAAAGTAGAGATAGTTTCATCTTTTAAGAATTTTAAAATTGGGGATTGAAGACCATTTTCAATATCAGTTTTATCGTTTACTTTTATGTATGCCAATCCTTTTGCTCCAAGTTTTGAAACAAAATTTGTATACTCGTCTATCTGACTTCTAGTAAGAGAGTTTCCACCTGGAATTTTTAATGCGACAACCCTAGAGTTTATATCTTTTGCGGGCTCAGCAAAAACTTTGAATTCCTCATTCATAACTAAATCAGATATTTCAACAAGCTTTAGTGGGATTCTTAAGTCAGGCTTGTCACAGCCATAATCTCTTATAGAGTCATGCCAGTCTAAAATAGGAAAATCATCTAATTGATCATCACAAAATTTATGAACTAGTTGCTTAACCATGTCTTCACCAACTTGCATGATATATTTTTGATCTATAAAAGAAGCTTCAATATCAATTTGGGTAAATTCAGGTTGTCGATCAGCCCTCAAATCCTCATCTCTAAAACATCTTGCAATTTGATAATATTTATCTAGACCACCCATCATAAGCAACTGTTTAAATAACTGAGGAGACTGTGGCAAAGCAAAGAAATTACCAGACTGAACTCTGCTTGGCAGTATGAAGTCTCTAGCACCCTCTGGAGTTGCTCTTGTTAATATTGGTGTTTCAATTTCGTGGAAATTATTTTCATCTAAATAATTTCTAATCAAAGATGTAATTTTTGATCTTGTTACAATTCTATGATTCATTTCAGGCCGTCTTAAATCTAAAACTCTATTTTTTAATCGAACATCTTCATTAACATCTTGGTAGTCATCAAGAGGAAAAACTGGTGTCTCAGCCTTACTTAAAATTTGAATATCTTTGCTTTCAAGCTCTATTTCTCCCGTTGGCATGTTTTTATTTATGGTGCCTTTAAGCCTTGCTCTAACTATCCCTGAAATTTGAACAACATATTCATTTCTTAAACTCTCAGCAATGGCAAAGGATTCTGCGTTATTAGGATTGATTACTGCCTGGCATATACCTTTAATATCTCTTACATCAAGAAATATTACACCTCCATGATCACGTCTTTTATGAATCCACCCACAAATAGTTACTTCATGCTCAAGGTCTTTTGATGTTATTTCTCCACAATAGTGAGATCTCATAATATTTCCTATATTTATTTACTAATCTTATCTTGTTTAGGCCCTTTCTTGGAGTCAGAACCTGAATTTTGTGAAGATTTATTAGTTGATTCTTTATCATTTGATACTAAGTTCTTTTTTTGGCCAGTCTTAAAGTCAGTCTCATACCAACCGGCGCCTTTTAATCTAAATGAAGGAGCAGAGATTTGCTTAGCAAGAGACTCTTCTCCACAGTTTGGACATAATGTTTTAGGTTTATCACTAAACTTTTGAATTATTTCAAGTTCCTGTCCACAATTTGAACATTTATAGTCATAAATCGGCATAAGTCATCAAAAAAAGATAAAATTATAAACTAATAAGATTTATACATATAACTAATTTATAAAATGTTGTTTTCAAAATTATTACTACCGACACTAAAAGATGCGCCTCAAGAGGCAGAAGTTATCAGTCATAAATTAATGCTTAGAGCTGGTATGGTTAGAAAAGTTGCATCCGGCATCTACACATGGCTTCCCTTGGGCCTAAAAGTTCTCAGAAAAATTGAAAATATCGTCAGAGAAGAAATGGATAATTCTGGTGCTCAGGAAGTTTTAATGCCTATGGTACAACCAAAAGAATTATGGAATGAAACAAATAGATGGGAAAAAATGGGTCCAGAGCTTTTACGAATTCAAGATAGGCATGAAAGAGATTTTTGTTTAGGTCCAACTCATGAGGAAGTTATCACAGATCTTATAAGAAATAATGTAAAAAGCTATAAAGAATTACCACTTAATATTTATCAAATACAAACAAAATTTAGAGATGAAGTCAGACCAAGATACGGAGTCATGCGAGGAAGAGAGTTTCTTATGAAAGATTCTTATAGCTTTAATATTGATGAAGCCTGTCTTGAAGAAACTTACTTAGCAATGAGAAATACCTATAAAAAGGTTCTTGAAAGAATGGGTCTTGAATACAAGATAGTATCAGCTGATTCGGGTGCAATTGGTGGTGATGCTTCAGAAGAGTTCCATGTTCTTGCTGAAACAGGTGAAGATACCATTGCAGTTAGCAATAGCTCTGAATATGCAATTAATACTGAATTACTTCTAAAAGAAGGTGATGATATATCTTCTCTTGAGGGTAAGTCATCGCCTGATGGAAAAGGAATAATCGAAATTAAAAAAGGTATTGAAGTAGGCCATATATTTCAATTAGGCAAAGTATATGCTGAAGATATGAAGGCAAATGTCTTAAATAATGAAGGCAAGGCATCAACTTTATATATGGGCTGCTATGGAATTGGTGTTTCTAGGCTTGTAGCAGCAACTATTGAACAAAATAATGATGAAAAAGGAATTATATGGCCACAAAGTCTTGCCCCTTTTGATATCAATATCATTGCTATTGGATTCCAGAAAGATGAAAAAATAGCAAAAGCTTCAAACAGTCTCTATAAAGAACTTACCAATATGGGCTATGACGTTTTGCTTGATGATCGAAAAGATGGGTATGGAACAAAGATTAAAGACTCTGAGCTAATTGGCATTCCTCTCAATATAATCATCGGTAAACAATTTATAGAAAAAGAAGAAATAGAATTTAGAACAAGAACCGGAGATACATCGCTAAGCAATATATCAGATTCAAAAACAATATTAGACTTCTTTAAAAATAAATAATTCTTATAATCTTTCTATAATTGTAGCGTTTGCAGTTCCACCACCCTCACAAATAGCTTGAAGTGCATACCTGCCCTTTCTTCTTTCAAGTTCATGAACTAAAGTCGTCATTAGTTTAGTGCCTGTTGCTCCTAAAGGATGGCCTAGAGCAATTGCACCACCATTAACATTTAGCTTATCTTTGTCAGCATCTAACTCTGCAGCCCATGCAAGTGGTACTGGAGCAAATGCTTCATTTACCTCATAAAGATCCATATCATTGATTGATAAATTCGCTTTTCTAAGTGCTAGCTTTGAGGCTGGAATTGGTCCAGTCAACATATAAACAGGATCATCTCCTACAACTGTGATGGTCTTTATTAATGCTTTTGGATCTGCTGTAATCTTTTTAAGACCTTCTTCATTACAAACCATAATTGCTGACGCGCCATCAGTAATTTGACTTGCATTACCAGCTGTTATAACGCCGCCCTCTGAAACAGTTTTTAAGCCAGCAAGTGCTTCTAAAGAAGCATCATATCTAATACCTTCATCATGAATAACCATTGAATCATTACCATTTTCATTTTTTCCTTGCAAAGGTAGAATTTCCTTAGAAAAGTAATCTGCTTTTGTTGCTGCAGCAGCTCTTAAATGACTTTCTAAAGCAAAATTATCTAGATCTTCTCTTTCAAGATTCCACTTTTTAGCGACAAGCTCAGCTCCTGTGAATTGTGAAAAGAACACATCTGGGTAATTTTTTTGTATTCCTTCAGCGTTAAAAGGAAATCCATGATTTGCATCCATACCATCTGTAATACTTGCTCCAATAGGAACTATAGACATGACCTCCACTCCTCCAGCAATAACAATATCTTGTGTACCAGACATGACTGCCTGAGTAGCAAAATGAAGAGCTTGTTGAGAAGATCCACACTGTCTATCAACAGTAGTGCCTGGAACCGATTCAGGTAAACTTGAAGCAAGTACGGCATTTCTAGCTAAGTTACCAGCCTGAGCACCGACTTGATCTACACATCCAAAAATTACATCATCTATGTCTTTAGGATTTACTCCAGATCTTATTACTAATTCATCTAAGACTTTTGCTCCCATATCAGCAGGATGCCAGCCTGATAAAGAGCCATTCTTCCTACCGCCAGGCGTTCTAACTGCTGAAACTATATATGCATTTTGTGCCATAAAAAATCCCTATTAAAAATATTTAATAGGGATTAGTGTATCAAGAAATAGTTATTTTGTAGATTTTGCTTTACTAGCAATAAAAGCTTCTCGAATTTCCATTAAGAGACTCTCTCTAATCTTAGCGTTTTCTTTTAGAAACATGCTGGCTTTAACCTTGCCTTGACCGATAGTCTCTCCATTCATTTTATAAAATGCTCCTGACTTCTCTATCAATCCAAGTTTGTGGCCATAGTCTAATATTTCACCTTCTGAATTAATGCCCTGACCATACATTATTTGGAATTCTGCTTGCTTGAATGGAGGTGAAACTTTGTTCTTAACAACTTTAACTCTAGTTTCATTACCCATAATTTCATCGCCTTCTTTAACAGCTCCAATTCTTCTAATATCCAATCTAACTGATGAATAAAATTTTAGAGCATTTCCACCTGTAGTGGTCTCAGGGCTTCCAAACATAACACCTATTTTCATTCTAATCTGATTAATAAATACTACCGTTGCTCCTGATCTTTGAATATTACCTGTTATTTTTCTAAGTGCTTGTGACATAAGTCGGGCTTGAAGACCTACATGATGATCTCCCATCTCTCCCTCTATTTCAGCTCTAGGAACAAGAGCAGCTACAGAGTCGATTATTACTAGGTCAACACTATTTGATCTGACTAACATATCGGCAACCTCTAATGCTTGCTCACCAGTATCAGGTTGAGAAAGCAATAACTCATCAACATTTACTCCAAGCTTCTCTGCATACTGAGGGTCTAACGCATGCTCAGCATCAATAAAAGCACATGTCCCACCATCTTTTTGACATTGAGCAATTATTTGAAGTGTTAAAGTTGTTTTTCCAGAAGACTCTGGACCATATATTTCAGTAACTCTTCCTTTTGGAATACCACCAATGCCAAGAGCAATGTCTAGCCCTACTGAACCAGTTGATATTGATGGGATGTCTAGAATCTCTCTATCACCCATCCTCATAACGGTACCTTTACCGAAATGACTATCTATGTCTGCAAGTGTATCTTTTAATGATTTTGAACCGGTATCTTTTGATTTAGCCATGTTATCTCCTTACTGTATATTTATACAGTATAATGCTAATTAAGAAATTTACAACTTAAAAGTATATTTTTTCTTAATTTTATCTTACAGTCACACTTTTATAATAAAGTTTCACTAAAAAATTATTATGGCTTTTGTAGTAACTGAATCGTGCATAAAATGCAAATACACAGATTGTGTAGAAGTTTGTCCTGTTGACTGTTTTTATGAAGGGCCTGATTTTTTGGTTATACATCCAGATGAATGTATTGACTGCGCATTATGTGAACCAGAATGTCCTATAGACGCAATTTTATCGGAAGATGAACTTCCTGATGACCAGATAGATTTTATTGAAATTAATGCACGTCTTTCAGAGGTTTATGAGAATATCACTGAGGCAAAAGACCCTCTTCCAGAAGCTGATAAATATGAGAATGTTAAGAACAAACGAGAATTAATAGGTATATAAATTCATCAGTTTGGGAAAATAAGAACACCACTGATAAAGATCAAAGCAGCAAAGAAAATCATTATATTTAATTTATATTGGGACAGTAAAAAATTAATGAGCCTTGGCATTATCAATAGTGAAACTATTGAACCAATTGCAAAGGGTATTAAGACTTCAAATTGAATATTTGCGATTGAACCAATAATAATCTCGTAGACCCCGATAGATAATAAAATTGCACTGCCTGAAATTCCTGGCATTAGAAAAAAAGAAAATGCTATAAATCCAATTAATATGAACTCGATGAATGATGGGTCAATTGATAGAAAATTAATATTATTTAAGATAATTCCAAATATCGCTCCTGCAAGAAAATAAATTATCCAATTTATATTGATCCTAAATTCTTTTTTTAATCTGTAAGTAATTAAAAAAGATATTAAACACATCAAAATTGCTAAAAACATTAAAAAATAATTTGTATATTCAACGTATAAAAATAAAATCAATTTTGAAGCAAATATAATGCTTAAAGCCATTGCTATAAAAAATGGAATTATTAAATCAAGAAAAAAAACTTGATTTAGTTTTTTAAGACTAAATGAAAAATTACTAATTTTTAAATTAGATAAGAATAGTATAAATTTTTCATAGACATTAAATGCTATGGCTACTGTTGAGCCAGATATTCCTGGAAGAAGTTCAGCTAGACCAACAAAAAAACCTGAAATAATAAACCTCAGCCTTTCACTCATGAATCATTTCCATCAATAGATGTTCCTGAGAGCATAGGCACAAAGGCAACTTCTTCAAATATATCCTCTTTAATTTCTTCCGCATCTAATTTAGTTATAACATGTAACTGTTGGGATTTAGCGTTGCCAACCGGAATTACAATTTTTGAATTTATATTTAAGCAATCAATTAAATCTTGAGGATATTGTCTTGGGGCGGCTGCACATAAAACTCCATCAAATAATAACTTCTTATCCCAATCAGTGAATCCATCGCCGTATTTGAATAAAACATTCTTAATTTTTAACTGACTCAGATTTTCTCTTGATTTTGCAACTAGTGGTTTAATTCTTTCTATTGCATGCACTTCTTCACAAAAATAAGATAATACAGCTGATTGATATCCGCATCCTGAACCAAGCTCTAGAACCTTATCAAAAATTTTACCTCTAGATTTAGTATGTGAAATTAGATGCTCTGTCATTTTTGCAACTATATAAGGTTGAGATATAGTCTGCTTATAACCAATTGTTAAAGATCTATTTTCATAAGCTCTAGAATGAAAAGCTTCATCTATAAATATATGTCTTGGTACTTGGGATATTGCATCTAAAACTCTAAAGTCTTTTATGCCCATCTCTAAGAGATTTTCTATCATCTCTTCTCTGACTCTTCTAAATGTAAAGCCAGAACTATTCATTAAAAAAAGGTTTTAAATTTTCTCTTAATGATTCCTGATCTAAATCATAGTCTAAAATAGATATTGAAATATATCCCTCTTTGACAGCATTTGCATCTGTTAATATTTGCTCATGAACAGGCTCTCCAGAAAGATTATATCTATATTTTTTTATATCTCCGCTAGAACTTATTTCAATTGGTTTTGAGGGCACTCCCCTTTTTGCTAGTGATGTTACTTTAATACCCTTGCATTCATTTGCTGGTAAATCTGGAAAGTTGACATTAAATACTTTGCCATGAAATTCCTTGGGTAAGTTTTTAATAGAATTAACAATATCAACAGCTTTATTTACTATAAAATCTGTATTAATGGTCTCATATGAGGCTATAGATAATGCTAAAGGAGGATATTTTAATTTTCTCCCTCCAACTGCAGCGCCCACTGTGCCAGAGTAAATTACATCTGTTCCTATATTTGCTCCATGATTAATTCCTGAAACTACCATGTCAAATTCAAAATCTACAATTCCCAATAAACCAAAATAAGTACAATCAGCAGGGGTTCCATCAACAGCATAAATTCTTTCTTCAACTTGCCTTATTTTTGTTTCTTTTAAAAAAGAAATAGCAGCACTCATACCACTGCAATTATTTTCAGGGGCAATCATCCAAACATCATGATTTTCAGATAATTTTTTGTATAGATTTTGGATATTGGGTGCTTGATATCCATCATCATTTGTCAGTAAGATTTTCATGGGTATTACTTAAGGTTTACTAGTGATTGAACCGCTATTGCTTTATTTTTTCCTATGATACCAATCTTTTCAGATGTTGTTGCTTTTAAACCAATTTTTGATTTAGAAATTTGTAAAATTCTTGAGAGGCTTTCGATAATAGCATCTCTATGAGGACTAATTTTTGGTGACTCACATATTATTGTTGCATCAATATTATATATTTCGAGATTGAGTTCTTTAATTTTTTTAAGACAAAAATTAATTATCTTTATGCTATCAAGATCTTTATTAGACTCATCTGTATCTGAAAAAAATATTCCAATATCTCCTAAAGCTGAAGCTCCTAAAATTGAATCAGCAATTGAATGCAGAAGCACATCGCCGTCTGAATGAGCTTCTATTTCATAGCCACATTTTAGGAAATAGCCACCTATCAAAAAACCTTTTCCATCTTTATATGTGTGTAAGTCAAAGCCAGTTCCTGCTCTAGTAGAAAATTTTTCTAGAAGATGTAAATCTTCTATGTGAGTAATTTTTATATTTGAAGATCGCCCCTTAAGTCTCGAAATACTAAAACCTTTTCTTTCCATAGCAAAAGACTCATCAGGAATATCAATACCCTCTTCTAACAATGATGCTAGTGAGGAGCGTAATTTACTAAAATTAGATATTTGAGGTGTTTGAACTAAGTAGTATTCAGATTTATCAATTGTTGAATGATCTTCATGTTTTATAGAGTCAACAATTGGTATATAAAAAATAGAACAGTCTGTCTCTGATGAGCTTATTTTTTCATAAATATTTACAATATCTTCTTCAAGAATATTTGGTCTGGCTGCATCATGAGTGATTACGTATGTGTAATCTTCTGTCTGGGCATTATTTAAAGCATTTAATACCGATTGAGCTCTAGAATTACCTCCATTAACAATATTAATTTTTTCATTTTTAAAAAAATCTTGATTATTAATATAAGAATCTGATTCTGAAACAGCTATTATTACCTTGGATACCAAGTGAGAATCAAGAAATGGTTGAACTGATTGTTCAATTACCGATTTTCCATTTAATTTTGAATATTGTTTTGGGAGTTGTTTATCAAACCTTTGTCCAATTCCAGCAGCTGGAATTACAGCTAACAATCTATTTTTCATCTTTATTATTTTCTTTTTTTTCAAATGATATTAATTCTTCTTCAGGATAAACTAAATTTAATTTTTCCCTAGCAAAATTTTCAACATGCTCGTTAGACTGTTGAGCATTTTTTATTTCAAACTCTAAAATATCATTTTGATTTTTTATGTCATTATTCTTTTTAATTTGAATATCATTCTCATTGATAAGCTCTGCTTTCTTTTGGTATGAATTCGTACCAAAAAAAATACTGTTCAATAATAATATAATTAAAATCAATAGCGATGCTATTAAAACAACAAATAACCTACTCATTGACAAAGGTCTAACTCAGGAGACTCCTCTTCAATCCACAATAATCGATTATATTTTGCAACGCGATCTGAGCGACAAGGTGCACCTGTCTTAATTTGACCAGCCCCTAAACCAACTGCAAGATCAGCAATTGTTGTATCTTCAGTTTCTCCAGATCTATGAGAGATTATCGATTTATAATTATTAGAGTTTGCTATTTTTATAGTCTCTATTGTTTCAGTGATTGAGCCTATTTGATTGAATTTAATAAGTATTGAGTTTGCTAAGTTTTTATTGATACCCTCTTGAAAAATAGCTTTATTAGTAACAAATAAATCATCTCCAACTAATTGGCATTTAGCTCCAATTTTTTGAGTTAAGATTTTCCAACCCTCATAGTCATTCTCATCCATTCCATCTTCAATAGAAATTATTGGATACCTGTCTACCAGTTCTTCCAAATAATCTGCAAAAGATTCTGAATTTAAAGATCTTCCTTCACCTAGTAAATTATAATTATCTCCATCAAAAAACTCACTTGCTGCACAATCTAAAGCAATAAAAATATCTTTGCCTGGAATGAGGTTTGAATTTTCAACTGCTTCTATTATTAATTTTATTGCCTCCTCATTTGACTGTAGATTTGGAGCAAAACCACCCTCATCACCCACAGCAGTTGAGAGTTTTTGTTTTTTTAAGATAGATTTTAGGTTCCAATATATTTCTGAAGACCATCTCATAGCTTCTTTAAAACTTTTAGCTCCTTTAGGAATAATCATAAATTCTTGGATATCAATATTATTATCGGCATGCTCGCCGCCATTCAAGATATTTAACATAGGCATTGGGAGATTACTCTTAACAGATGAGTTAGTAATTTCCTGGTAAATATCTGAGAAATGAGTGTAGAGATCTATTCCCTTATCTTTCGCAGCAACATGAGACACTGCAAGAGAAACTGCTAAAATGGCATTTGCTCCAATATTAGACTTGTCAGAAGTTCCATCAATTTTAATAATAATGTTATCAATTTCTCTTTGTTGACAAGGATCCAAATTGATTAATGCAGGTTTTAGAATGTTATTAATATTGTTTACAGCCTTTTGAACACCTTTACCTAAATAATCTGTATTTCCATCTCTAAGTTCTAATGCTTCTTTAGTTCCAGTGGATGCACCACTTGGGACAATTGAATGAGCTGAAATATTGTTGTCTAAAGTTATTGAGCAAGATACAGTCGGCACACCTCTTGAATCAAGAACTTGGATAGCTTTTATCTCGGTGATTTTTGACATTTTTTACTTAATATCTATTATTTCTTGAGCCTTTACGAAGTCATCGAGATCTTTTACTTGCTTTAAAAAAGGCTCTAGCATTTCTAATCTTAAAGCGCATGGTCCATCACACTTTGCATTATCTGGATCTGGATGAGCTTCTAAAAACAAACCGGCAATGCCTTGAGATATTCCAGCTTTAGCCAAACTAAGAAGGAACTCTCTTCTCCCACCAGCAGCATTTCCAAGCCCTCCAGGTAGTTGAAGTGAATGTGTGACATCAAAAATAGTTGGTTTATTTAAGTTTTTAAGAATTTGGAAATTTAATGTATCAACAATTAAGTTATTGTAGCCAAATGAATTACCTCTTTCACATAATGTAATTTTATTATTTCCAGCTGACTCGCATTTTTCAATGATATTCTTCATTTCTGGAGCTGACAAAAATTGTGGTTTCTTGAACTGCAAAATAGAATTCGTCTGAGCAGCTGCCACCACTAAATCAGTCTGTCTCGCTAAGAATGCAGGTATTTGAACAACTTCGCATACTTCGCTGACAGGCACAGCTTGTTCTGGCTCATGGATATCTGTTATCACAGGAATACTTAACTGCGTTGAAATTTCTTGAAGTATTTTTAAGCCCTCTTCCATGCCAGGACCTCTAAAAGAAGTTACAGAACTTCTGTTTGCCTTATCAAATGAGCCTTTAAAAATATAATTTATTTCTAATTTGTCCGATACTGTCTTAAATTCTTCAGCAACCCTCATCGCTAAATCTCTTGATTCGAGTACATTCATTCCACCCATCAGAGTTAAGGATTTTGAATTCCCAATAGTGAATTCTCTTAATTGAATATCGTTCATTATTTTTCTATTGTACTCTTAATGTAGCTATTGAAAATAGGGTGGCCATCTCTAGGATTGGAAGTAAATTCAGGATGAAATTGGCATGCTAAAAACCATCTATGATTAGGAACTTCTATCATCTCTACTAATTTTCCATCAACCGAGGTTCCAACCAAGCTAAGCCCTGAATTTATTAATTGATCTACATATGCGGGATTAACTTCATACCTATGCCTGTGCCTTTCAACAATTTCATTTTTCTTATACATTTTGTATGCTTTAGACGACCTTTTTAATTTACACACCTGACCACCAAGTCTCATCGTTCCGCCCATATCAGAATTTTTATTGCGTTGTTCTTTTTTACCACTTATATCATTCCATTCTGTTATCAAGGCAATTACTGGATGCGGTGTTTCAGAATCAAATTCTGTACTATTTGCTCCTTTAAGTTTTAGAACATTTCTAGCAAATTCAATAAGTGCAACCTGCATTCCTAAACATATACCTAAATATGGAATTTGGTTCTCTCTTGCATATTTACAAGCTAAAATCATTCCCTCAATACCCCTATCTCCAAAGCCACCCGGTACTAAAATAGCGTCAGTTTTTGATAGAACTTTTTTAACATTTTTACCGGTTATAGTTTCTGCTAAAACAAAGTTGATATTTACTTTTGTTTTATGCTTGATGCCTGCATGCTCTAATGCTTCATTAATTGATTTATATGAATCTTGGAGTTCAGTATATTTCCCAACAAAAGCTACATTGACTTCTTTTTCAGGTTTAAGGCTAGCATTAACAACTCTTTTCCAGTCAGAAAGCTTTGGATTCTCTGATTTTATATTAAGTTTATTTAATATAATTTGATCTACTTTTTGCTTATTTAATAATAAAGGTATCGAATAGACTGTCTCTACATCATGCATTGAAATAACATTATCTTGAGCAACTGAACAAAATAATGCAATTTTCTTTTTCTCATCCTTAGGAAGTTCTTGTTCAGATCTGCATATGAGGCAATCTGGACTAATTCCAAGTGACCTTAATTCTTTAACTGAATGCTGAGTTGGTTTTGTTTTTAATTCACCAGAGGCCTTTATAAATGGTACTAACGTTAAATGGACAAATGCCCATGCTGCTGAGGGAAGTTCAAGTGCCATTTGTCTAATTGCTTCTACAAATGGTTGACTTTCTATATCACCAACAGTGCCACCAATTTCAACAATTGCTATATCTTTTCCTTGTCCGCCTTCTTTGATTCTTTTTTTTATCTCATTTGTAATGTGAGGAATGACTTGAACAGTACCACCCAAATACTTACCTTTTCTCTCATTCCTTATGACAGTTTCATAAACCTTACCAGCTGTAAAATTATTCTTTTTTGATGCTTCAAATCTTACAAATCTCTCGTAATGTCCCAAATCAAGGTCCGTTTCAGTACCGTCATTAGTAACAAAAACTTCACCATGCTGGAAAGGACTCATAGTTCCAGGATCAACATTAATGTATGGATCGACTTTTATTAAAGATACAGAGAGGCCTCTTGATTCAAGGAGAGCACCAATAGAAGCTGCAGCAATACCCTTTCCGAGTGATGAAACCACTCCTCCAGTTATAAAAATGTACTTAGTATTTGCCATCATTTAATTGAATCATGATGGGATAACAGAATAACAGA
>ERZ802821.490-NODE-490-length-22447-cov-17.4842_pt1 | contig 22447 bp, 22 predicted proteins | sample MGYA00345648_ERZ802821 | MGnify/ENA primary metagenome ERZ802821 (study PRJEB30503, sample SAMEA104212357) | marine metagenome | biome: Westerlies Biome; feature: [SRF] surface water layer (ENVO:00010504) within the epipelagic zone...; material: water... | reverse complement strand
ACAACCGATGTTGGCAGGGGGTTTTTTTATTATTGCCCCAAAAACAACATATTTTTGTGGCAACGAGACGACCAAGTAATGCTATGTTCGGAGGAGGATCGGCATAGCCGCCGGCGCGGAAATAAAAGATGCACGCACCCAATAATTTTACACTAACCATTTGGCTTGGCCTGCTGACGACGGGGATGGGGATATCACCCGCCTTGGGCAATACCGAACTGTCAAAGACCCATGATTGCACCACAATCGAGCTTGAGGCCTTGATTGATCAGAACGCCTCACGTGAAGACAATCTGGAGCGGCTGTCACAACAGTTTTTTCAATCAGTAAACAGGATTGAACATTGTGACCGTGAACCACAAACAGACAGTGATCAATCATCATCCAGCAGCGCCGCCGATGCCAGTGCTGATGCCAGCGCCGGCGCCGAGGCCGAAGCTAATGCCAGCGCCGCGCCCGACACCCCCGCGCAAAACACCGCTAGTCCGGGCGGTGCATCAACCAGCCCAACCGCCGCGCAAGCTACCCCCAGCAGCAGCTTGGTTGGCACCAGCCTTGCCGAGGATTTATCCAACATGGCCGCACCCTCGGCATCGAATATGGCGGGCACAACGCCCATGGCTGACCCGGCTGATATGGGCTCCGCGGCTGGTACCATGACTGGCATGATGACTGGTACCAAGACAGATGCTGAGAGCGAGACTGCGGCTGTGACCGCCCGTCCACAAATGCAACAGGCCGAGCCAGACCAGAGATTGACAAATGGCAAAATCCCTGATGACATCCCGAAGGCTGGCAATGACTCAGTTTTCGAGGCGCAAATTCGCGCCGCAGCCATAGCGGAAACTGACCCAGATACACAAAAAAACCTCTGGAATGAATATCGAAGATATAAGGGGCTTCCAGAACAGGAGTGAAAAACATGACAGTTTTTAACCGCATCATCGCGATTATCCTGATTATCAGCTTGCAAGCCTGTGGCGTCGGCACTCAGAGCCTGTTGGGAAATATCGGCAGCCAGCCAAACACCAGCGGCCCGGCCGTTGGCCCGGCATTGTCACAAACGATTGAACAGAGTGAGCAGGCCAAGCAACAGGCCGCCAATGCACCAACCCGCGCGCTCGACATTGTTATTCCGACATTTGATGCTGGTCTCGATACAACCAAAGATGGTGAAACCCCGGTCTGGCCGGAATTACGCCGCGCCGAAGCCAATCTGTTTGCCATAGAGTTGAAAACCGCATTGGAACGCACGGAAAAATTTGGCGCGGTACGGATCACCCCTGACCGGTCTGCCACCGCCGCTATCTATGTGATGGGGCGCATTGCCGAATCAAAAGGCCATCATGTCGAGATTGACCTTGCCGTAGCTGATATTTCAGGCCGCGATTTGGTTGATGAAAACAGCGGATTCAGCTTTAGCAAGCCGAAACCAAAAATGCATGATATCTTCAAAACGAAATCATTTTCGCACAATGTTGATGAAGCCTTTTTCAAAAATCCGCGGCATAAGGCCAAAAACCCGTATCAACCGGTATTTGACGAGGCCGCAGATTTCGTTGTCGAACTGTTGCAGGCATATGACACCAAACAGGTCAATGATCTGGCAAAATTATCCGATATGCGCTTTGCTGCCAGTTTTTCTGAAGATGCGTTTGCGGAACATATGGAAACCAAACAGGGCCGGGTAATTTTGACCAGCCTGCCAAGCGAAGAAGATAGTCTGTATCAGAAAGTGCGCGCGATCCGCGTTCGCGATCAGCTTTTTGTTGATGAATTGCAAACTGACTATGAACAGTTTGCCGCAAAAATCGCGCCAACCCACCGTCTCTGGCAAGAGCAGACACTTGTCGAATTTCAAGCCCAGCGTGAGGCTAAAAAAGACGCCACAAAAGCCGCTGTAGGCGCGGCGCTTATGCTGGGACTGGCCATTGCCGCTGGTCAATCTGCCTATGATAACAACTATGATCCGGTTGGTGACACGCTGGCGGCGACCGCCATGGTTGGCGCCGGTGTTGTTGGTATTGGGCTTGTCGGCGATGCCGTTAAGAGTTCTGAAGAAGCCAAAATGCATAATGAGCTAATCAAGGAGCTTGGTGACTCAATTGAAATTGATGTGGCGCCAAAAGTCGTGGCTTTTGAAGAAAAAGAACAACAGCTTGTCGGCAATGCAAAAGAGCAGTTTGCGCAATGGCGGAGGTTTTTGAAAACCATTTATGAGCTGGAAAAAACCCCGGCCAAGACATTATAGCCCCGTCGCCGGAATAAAGTTTTAAGGGGAAATAATGTCCAATTCGGATCTGCTCATTGCCCAGCTTCAGCGCCGAAACCGCATCATCTTTGGCAGCATGATCGGCGGCATTGCGTTGATTGTCATTGTGCTGGGCTTTTTCCTGCTGAGCGTCCCGACCAAAACGCCGCCAGTGCCAGCCAGCGATACAGATTCGAGCAATACAGATTTAAGCGCCACGGGGTCGAACAAAACAGATCTGTCGGCTAGCAACCCGCCCGACACAACAATTGTTGACGCGCTAGATAATGCAGAGATGGCGCCGACAGTCGAAGCATCGCCTGAAGACAAACAGAATTTCCTCGCAGCGGTGGAAAATTTCAACACCGACATCAAAGCAAAAATGGCCGCCTATCCGGCGCTTGCGGCGACGCCTGCCTATCTCGATCTGATCAGCCAGCTTGAGGCAGATATGGTCAGCCTGACAGGCCAAAACCGCTATAAAGACGCGACAAGCCTGCTGGCCAACACCGCCATGACGATACATAGCTGGATGGCGGCAGAGCTGGATAAATTTCAGCAATTGATCGGTGACGCCGATACCGCATGGCAGAATAAGACGCTGACACAGCTGGCCGGGATTCTGGCCAGAGCCAGCGCCATCTATACCGGACATCCCGCGCCGCTTGATCATTACCGTGGGTTGGCGGCTGACTGGCCTGCGGTCAGCGCCGCCCTGCAACGCGCCAACAAAGCGCAGGTTGAAAACAAGCCGGCCTACGAACAAAAAGCCTTGCAGGAAATCGCCACGCTTCGCCATGATATTGCCGGTCTGAACGACAGAATAACGGCCGTTGGCCAGCGGCTGCATCAGCAGCGCGTTGATCAGTTGCTGAACCAAATCGCCCAGGCATTGACAAAAGGGGATGCCGGCGTGGCAGGTAAAGCGCTGCGCCAATTGCGGTCGCTCGACCCGAAAACGCCGGAAATCCCGAAACTTCAGGCAGATCTGGCGCAGCTTGAAGAAGACATCGCATTTGCTGTGGCGATGCGGGCGATGGATCAATTCGCCGCGGCCGATAAATGGGCCGAGGCATATGAAGTGGCCACAGCCAACCAAAAACAGTTCCAAAACTATGAAAAATTTCAGCAACGCGCCAATTTTGTCGGACGGGTGCATAATCTGATCAGCAGCAGCGCCAAGATGCTTGCCGCGCCTGATCTATTGATCAGATCATCGACGCAAAAGCTGGCGGCAGAGCTGATTGCCGATGCCGCAACAACGCAATCTTTCAGCCCGACATTAACAAGGCAGCGGGCGGCGCTGGAAACCATGTTGCAAGACTATACAACCCCGCTTGAAATTATTGTGCTGTCTGATACCCATACTTTTGTTGAGGTAAAATCGGTAGGGCAGGTTGGCGCGGTGGCGCAAAAAACCATTCAGCTGCTTCCCGGCGATTATATTTTTGAGGGCAAGCGAAAAGGCTTTGTCACAATCCGCGTACCGGTGGCGCTGCGCCCCGGTGATTCAGGCAAAAGGATCTCGGTGATTGCAGATGAACAGATTTGATGAGGAGCTCCGACAGGCCGCGCGGCGCAAGCGCAATACCGTCGCCATCGCCAGCCTTGTATTTGCCGCATTCGGCCTGATACTTGCCGGTTATTTCCTGTCCTTTCGCAGCCTGTCAATCGAGGTGCGGCCAGAACAGGCCAGACAGAGCAGCGTCATCAGCATCACCGATGGACTAGCGCTGTCATTCACCAATCGCATTTATGCCTTGTCGGATTCGGCGCGGCTGAGCATTTCTGCAGCAAAATATCAGACCGCTGAGCTGACCGTTTCTGACACTGACTTTGGCACCAATATGACGGTTATTTTGCTGCCAAAGCCGGGCATGTTACGCGCCGCCGTGACGCCGTCAACACCGGTCAACTGGTATCTGAACGGGCAATTTGTCAGCCAGTCCAGCACCCTCGATACCGAGCTTGCCCCCGGTGATTACCAGCTTGCCGTGACCTCTGATTATCATGAAAAGGTTGAACGCAGCGTCACCATCTCGGCAGCGCAAGACACCGCCCTGTCTATCGATATTCCGGTGATTACCGGCATTTTGCGGGCAGCGATGACACCGCCCGGTGAGATAAGCGTCGATGGGGTGCCGGTCGATAGCACCGCCGCCATTACGCTTGGCCCCGGCCCCCACCAGATTGAGGTGTCCGCCGCCGGCTATCAGCCGATTACCGACCAGATTATCGTCACACAGGCACAGCGCGAATTTACCCGCTCATATAACCTGCAACCCCAGCCTGTCCGCATCCGTCATCAGCTGGCCCCGGCGGCGGGCAGTTTATTCGTCAATGGCAAACGGCTGGATATCAGCCAGGACATCATTTCGGTTCCCTATCGCCAATCGATTGAGATCGAATACAGCAAGCCCGGATTTTCCACCCAACGCCAGTCGCTGTACGTATCCCCCGGTGAAACGGTGACGGTTGCCCTCTCGCTGGCGCCCGAATTTGTCGACATCAAGGTCACTGCCAATGTAACGGCAGAGGTTTATCTTGACGGACAGGCTTTTGGCCCAACCCCATTACAACTCTCTGTGCCAGCCCTGCCAGCCACGCTCGAGCTGCGCGCCGATGGGTATGAGAGCGCCAGAAAATCGATCACCCCCAAAGCGGATCAACCACAAACACATGATTTCACCCTGATCACCACCGCTGTTGCAAAATTACGCAACGCACCACGAATTTATACCAATTCTAGCGGTATTGAGCTGCAGCTGGTTCAACCGAAAAATGCACAATTTCAGATGGGCGGCAAACGATCTGAAACTGGCCAGCGGGCCAATGAATTTATCCGCAACATTGAACTGCAGCGGCCATTCTATGTCGCCCTGCATGAACTGACCGAAAAACAGTTTTATGGCAAAGGCAGCCGTCTGCCGGTGGTGAATCTGCGCTGGGAACAGGTGGCGATTTACTGTAATGAGCTGAGCGTGAGCGAAGGGTTAACGCGGTTCTATCGCACGAAAAATGGCCGGATCACTGGCTTCGACGCGGCGGCTGATGGCTATCGGTTGATATCCGAGGCCGAATGGGAATTTCTCGCACGCGCCTATCGCCGGCCCAAACAAACGATCTTTCCATGGGGTGACGATGCCGTGGTGCCGCCGCAAATTGGTAATCTGGCGGGGGATCAGGCGAGACCCGCCTCAAACAGCTATATTCCCGGCTATCAGGATGGTTTCAGCGGGTTAGCACCAGCCAAATCATTCCCGGCAGACCAGTCAGGATTATTTGATATGGTTGGCAATGCCAGCGAATGGACGCATGATTCCTATGGGTTTGAACCGCCACTGCGCGATGATGTCGAGCAAGACCCGCTTGGCGAATACCGCGCCGGAGCGCATGTGATTAAAGGGGCTAATTTCAAATCGGCAAGCCGTACCGAGTTGCGCGCCGCATTTCGTGACGGCAGTGACGCACCGCGCGACGATGTCGGTTTTCGGCTTGCGCGCTATCTATAAAGGCAGATTTTTGCTATGCTGAAAAGACGCTAAGCAAAGCAGAAAAAAGCTGGTGCGTGCATCATGTTTGTGAGGCCAAAATGCGAAAATTCTTAATGCTGATGCTATTGGGCATGGTTGTCGCCGGCGCCGCAGGCGTCGTCTATGCGGCAAAAATCAAAGTTGGCACAGCCGTTACATTTCCGGTGGATATTTAATGGGACAGACAATCAAAGGGTTAATCGCGCTGAGTGTTTCAACCATTGTTGTGCACGCCATTTATACCATTATCATCCGTCCAAAGGCGATGATGATGGAAGCCTTGGCAGCGCAGGGTCAGCCCGAAATGACCCGCTCGATCTGGATTATTTTGAAAGATTTTGAACAGGAAGTCTGTTTGATTTTGATGTTCTGGGCGATGTTCCTGATCTTCGACAAGATCATGCAAATCACCAAAAGCAGTTTTTTATTTAATGTCGATTTTCTCAAAGATAATGATTTGTCGCAGCCCAGTATAAAGCTGGCGCTTGATGATCTTGACGCGATGAAACGCGATCTTGCCGATGCCCCGCTGATCCGCGTCTTGCGATCAAGCCTGCGGCGGTTTCTGGTGGCTGGCGATATTCATTCAGCCTCGGAAGTTGTCGAGAGCGAATGCGCCGCGCTGGCGAATAAGAATGAAGCCGAAAATTCAATGATCCGCTATTTGATCTGGGCGGTGCCATCGATTGGATTTATCGGCACAGTGCGCGGTATTGGCGAGGCATTGTCACGCGCTGACGAGGCCCTTGCCGGCGATATTTCCGGCATGACAGGCAGCCTTGGTGTGGCGTTTAATTCGACTCTGGTGGCGTTGATCATCAGCATCGTGTTGATGTTTTTGCTCCACCAATTGCAAAGATTGCAGGATAGTCTGATTGTCTCGGTCAATGATTATCTGCAGAAAAACGTATTGGACCGGCTGAGCAAAGCCAATAGTAGCTGACCATTATGCGCCGCACCGAAACCTCAACATTGGCCTTCCTTGATGTGATGGCGTGCGGGTTGGGTGCGGTGATCCTTATTCTTGTCGTGCTCAAGCAACAGGCACCGATTGAAGCGGCACCGCAGCCGGAAAACATCATCAGCACCGAACAGATGCAGGCCGATCTCGATCGCCTGCAGGACGAGCTGGACGAATTGCAGGCAGCGCGTGCCACCAGCCAAAGCGATCTGCAAGCGCAAACAGACCGTGTGGCAAAGATGGCTGTCGCCGTCGAACAAACCAGCACAGATCTGGCAGCGGCCAGCGCACAAACCGACGCGCTGGATCAATCGATCAGCGCCGCGACCGCTGAACTGGCAAGCCAGCAGCAAGCGGTGCCGCCAGATGCCATCGATACGCGGCGCACAACCCAGCCGCAATATCTTGTTGGCATGAAGGTGACCGGCAAAAAAATTATCATTCTTCTTGACCGTAGCGCATCAATGACGGCCCGCAGCTTGCTGCAGATCGTGCAATATAAAGCCGGCCCGGCGGCGGCCCGACGCAGCGCTGAAAAATGGGTGAATGCGCAAAACGCCGTATGGTGGCTGACCGCCCGCGCACCGGCACAGTCAAAGCTGCAAATCGCATCCTTCAGCGACACCACCAATTTTCACACGGACAATTGGGTAAACGCCACCGATAGCACCGCTCTGGCGGCGTTAAAGGCGAAGATGGCATCACTTGTCCCAGAGGGCAGCACCAATCTGCAAGCCGCGGTTGAGGCGGCGATGAAAGCTGGCGCCGACAGCATCTACATTATCACTGATGGTTTGCCGACCGCCGCGCCCGGCGGACAACGGCTGTTCGGGCTGGATGGGTGCGGCAGCAAATTATTCAGCCGCAAACAGGTCACCGGCAAATGCCGTGTCAGCCTGTTTCAGCGCACGGTGGCCACCGCCACCGGCAAACCGGTTCGCATTTCAATTGTGCTGATGCCGCTGGAAGGTGATCCGGATGCGGCGCCGCTATTTTCCAAATGGGCGTTAAGCAAGGGCGGCGTCATGCTGAGCGCGGCAAAGGACTGGCCATGAGCAAAGCCCCGATAACCGCCCAGCGGCGCGACAAAGCGGATGTCTTCAGTCTGGCATTTCTGGATATTATATCCTGCGGTTTTGGCGCGGTTGTGGTGCTGATCCTTATTTTTAAGTTTGACCCGTTTCCCGATGATACAGCCACGCCCACCCAGCAGACCGACAATGCTGCCGCCTTTGCCAAAATAGTCGCCGAGGCCGAACTCAGCAAAAATACGGCAGAGGAAAAAACCGCGCTGGAACAATTGGCGTCTGCCCGGGCTGCGAATGACAGCAGCTATCAGGATCTGCAACAGCGGCTGGAACAACTGCGCAAAAAACTGGCCGTGGCACAGGCCAGCAACGCGCAAAAACAACAACAACTGGTAGCGCTGCAAAACCAGATTGAACAAGTCACGCTCGCAGGTGCCACAACCACGGCACCGGCAGATCGTGACGAAGAGGCGGGCGGCATTCTGGTCGATCGCGATTATGTTATTTTTATCGTCGATACATCGGGCAGCATGCGCGAAATCTGGGGCCGCGTCGCCGACCGTATGACAGTGCTGTTGGAACAGCACCCACGGGTCAAAGGCATTCAGGTGATGAATGACAGTGGCAGTTATCTTATTTCGGCCTATGCCAAACGCTGGATTACCGACACCCCGAAAATGCGGGAACGTATTTTAAAAATATTCAATCTGTGGACAGCCGCATCGAACAGCAGTCCGGCTGAAGGGTTGGAGCGCGCCCTGATAGATTTTCAGTCTTCAACCCAAAATATGTCGATCTATGTATTGGGCGACGATTATTCCGGCGGTGATTTTGATGGGGTTATTGAAACTGTGCGCAGACTGAATACCGGTGGTGCCCGCATCAATGCGATCAATTTTATCAACCCAAGCGCATCGACCGACCGGTTTTCCATTTTGATGCGCGAAATTACCTTCGACAATAATGGCACGCTGATCACAATGTAACCGGATGGGGTTTTGCCCTTTACGCATTGGTATACTAATCAATATGGGTCAGGCGTCCATCTTTATACGCAGACCATAATTCCAGCAACATTTCCTCAACCTCGTCATTTGACAGAAATTGTGGCTTTTCCTCAAAGCTGTCAAACACCTGCGTGATGAATTCTTCGGGTGACTGGCATTGTGGCAAAAGAACTTCAGCTTTATGCAGAAAAATATGAAGGTCGGTTGCCCATTTTTTGACTTCTTGATTGAACCGCATGCGATGCCCCTTGGTCTGGATCTATAAAAAAAAAACCGATTGCGTCTGGCCATTCGTAAATATTTACAGATGTAAAAATGTAAATCAAGTGTTTTGACAATTTTTGACAAAATAAGCTGATGCGGTGTCTCGCCGATAATTATCTGGTCACAATTGCCGGGCGCCCTGTAATATTGCTACAACCGCCGGGCTGGCAGATCTTTAAAAACCTTTTACCCCCGCCGGAGGGACTTTATTTTGCCGTTACATTTTGGCACCTTGGGTGGGCTGTTTTTGGCCGCATTTTTGGCCGCGACGATTTTGCCGGCACAATCAGAAGCCGGTCTTGCGGCGCTGATTCTTGCCGCCCCTTCATCTGTCACCTTACTTGTCATCACCGCCAGTCTTGGCAATATTTTGGGGTCGGTGGTGAATTGGTATCTTGGCCGCGGTTTAACAGGATTTGCCGGCAAATGGTGGTTTCCGGCAAATGCCGGTCAATTGGCACGGGCGACCGGCTGGTATGATAAATATGGCCGGTGGAGCCTGTTATTGAGCTGGGTGCCGATTATTGGTGATCCGCTGACGGTGGTGGCGGGGATCATGCGCGAACCTTTGCCGCGCTTTTTGCTGATTGTCGGCATTGCCAAAACCGCGCGCTATGTCGTTGTTGCCGTGCTGGCGCTGCAATGGCTGTGAGCAATTCAAGCCGCGTGATCAGGTCGTGTAATGGGGGCGTAATCAGGGCGTGATCAGCGTACCGTCCAGCCGCGCCTGTACCCGGCGGAATGCCGCCAGACCCGGCGCACCGGTCAAAAATAACGCCAGCGCCATCTGTTGTTTCCAGCGGCTGATAAATCCCTGTAATTGCGTCGCATCGGGCGCCGCGTCGGTGGCGCCAAGATTTGCCAGCATCGGGCCGGCTGCCGATACCATAGACGCCCCCAGCCAGATGGCCTTAGCGGCATCCAGACCATGCCGCACCCCGCCAGAGGCAATCACAACCTGTCCCGGGCACGCCTCACACACCTGTTGCAGCAGCTCGATTGTGGGCATGCCCCAATCGAGAAACGGTGCAAACATGGCGCTGTCATCGCTGCGGCGGGCGGCCTCAATCCGGGCCCAGTTTGTGCCGCCAAACCCGGCGACATCAACAGCCGTCACCCCCATTTCAAACAGTTCCACCGCCAGCGTCGCATTGATGCCGGCACCGACCTCCTTGACCAAAACCGGCACTGCGGCGCTTTTCACCAGATCAGCAATGGCCTGTTTTACCCCCGTCCAGTTGGTTTCACCTTCTGGCTGCACCGCCTCTTGCAACGGGTTGAGATGAATCGCAATGGCGTCTGCCTGCAGATCATCGATCGCGGCTTTTGCCAGATCGAGTCCGCCGGATTGTGCCAGCTGGACACCCCCCAGATTGCCAATAATCGGAATATGCGGCGCTTGGTTACGCAATTGCCGCGCTGTCTGCCCGGCTTCAAGACCAGCTCTTTGCGACCCCACAGCAAACGCAATCGATTGCTGCTGCGCGGCCAATGCCAGCGCCTGATTAATCTGCTCGGCCCGCGCCGTGCCGCCGGTCATCGCGCCGATCATGAGCGGCGCAGATAACGGGTAGCCCAAAAATTCGGTCGTCAGATCAACCGCATCGAGGCGCATCTCGGGCAAGGCGCAATGGGTAAAACTGATCCGGTCAAAGCCGTTTTCACCCTGTGACCGGGTGCCCGGATCAAGCGCCAGATCAAGATGCGCATCTTTGCGTGCGGCAGCAGGTTTATCTGATGGCATCACATCGCTTCCTTTGCATCACTCCGCCGCAACATCCCATCGACCAAAATCATATGCGGTACGGTTAGCGCCGCCAGCCCGATGAAAATCACCTGCAGCAAATCCTGACTGACATTACCGCTGTCCAGCCACAGCCATATCATAACACCGCCGGCCCAACTTGCCACAGTGAACAGCGCCGCCTCGCCCAAAATATGGCGGGGCGTCGCCCGCCCACGCAGATGCTGCCAGATATGCTGCATATGGCGGCCGGTATGGATCACACAAAAATACAGGGCAAATCCAACAAGCGGCGGCACGATGCTCAGCAACAGACAGAGCAACGCCAGCTCGACAAGACGCGGCCGCAAGGCGGCCTCTCGGATCGCGCATATCAGATAAAGCCCGGCGACAGGAATCATCGCCAGCGGAAACAGCTCGGCCATCAGCACTGCCACCGCCACATCGCCGCCGGTCAATGCGGCGAATAAGGGCGTCACCTGCTGCAGATGAAACAGACTTATGCCAAACACGGCAACCCCGCCATGTGCCGCAATTTGCACCATCCGTGAAACAGCCGTTGCGCCAGTCGCGTCACCATAGCCAAAATGCACCGCCGACAGCAGCAAAAATAACCCCAGCGCCAGCCCCGGCTGCCAGATCCAGAACGCCACCACGGCCGCGGCTAAACCAAGGTACAGGCCGATAAAGCTGGTCAAACCGCGCCAGCCACGGCCATATCCCAAATGTCTGGCAATAGCCCCGTCAAATGCACCATGCGGCAAACCAATGATCACCACACATGCAAGCGCGAATAAACTGGCCCGGTCAAGCTGCACCAGAGTATCAGTCATCATTGCGTCCATCATGATGCCAGCGCCTTTGGTTCCGGATGCAACAAACCCCGTAAAAACGGCAGTTTAGGCATCGCCATAATCACCTTAAGCCAGATTTTGGCACCCGCCTCACCGCTCAGGAAAATGGCAAATTCATCACCTGTCAGTGCCGCTGCCATGGCGGTAAAAATGCGCGGTGCCAGATCAGGGCGGCGGCGTAACACCGCCAGAAAAATACGATCCATCCATAATTCAAAAGCGCTATGCGGCACCCCAACCGGCAACGGCTTGCCGGCCACCGCATGCGTCACCGCATGCGCGATCTGTTTCTGAATAAAGCTGAATGCATAGCCGCTGGAAGGCCGGATGGCACCGCCATTTGCACCAATGCCGGCAAGCCCGGGGTCATGCCGGCCAAGCACGCCAAGCGGAATCACCCCGGATTCGCGTCGGCTGACCTCATATTCAGGCAGTTTACAGATCATCTTCACATAATCGCTGATCGCGGTCTCATAAAAACCAGCAGGCAGCAATTCAGGCGAGAACAAGGTCGATTCAATGAGCGCCTGACAATCGGAAAACGGCAGGCAATAAATAAAATGCATGCCCTGCGATTGATCACAACGATAATCCATTAAAATCGCTGTGGTCGGATCAAAGCTGCCAGCCGGTGCGGTGACTTCCCAACCGACAAAATGCTGCAGCATCATGCCATCTGGCACCGGCGGCGGCCGACTATCCAGAATTTGCTGCACCGGTGCCTGCACAACAAGCTCCGGTTCAAACGGCACCCCATTGGCGCGCGCCTTTTTTTCGCATTCCTGCAGCCAGCGATGACGGTGGATGGCGCAATAGGGGTGCGTGTCGGATTGATGCAGAATATTGTGATCAGCGCTGATGATCCGCCATTGTGTCCATTGTGTTCGCGCCACCGATGTCGCTGCCTGCAGCCAGGGCATCGCCCAAAACCCCCAAATATGATCCGCTGGCGTTTCACCATGCGGCGCAATCAGCGAAATCCTGTGGTTAGGAAGCTCGGCAGCGCGCGCCGCCAGCGACAGACCCGCACAGCCCGCACCAATCACACTCACCGGCATCAAAGGGGTATTATCAACCGACATAGGGCAAACCTCTCAAAACATCATGCAAGGCTTTTTGATGCGCTGGTCGCCACCATAACCGCCGCCACAGCGATCCGGAAGCCCGTAAACTGCATAAGATCTTGGTGCCAAGTCCAGTTACCTGACGCCCCTGATGCCAGCCATGTCCGCTGGCGGCAATTTGCACGCCAATCTGACGATAAACGCTGGCGGCAACGGCAATAGCAATATGTGCACGCCAAGGCAGATACGCCAAACCAGCATTGCCGCTGCGGTAATAGGCATCGGCCATCCCCAGCACCAGTTGCACCGCAACGCGCACCGCTTGCGCCTGCTGGCCATCCGGTGCGGTGCTGGCTGCGGTAATGTGCGCCGGGCTGAGATCGCCAGCCCAGCTCGCCGGCAGATAGCGACGCCCCATTTCGGCATCTTCCAGAACGTCGCGAGCAATATTTGTCAGCTGCATCGCAATGCCAAGATCAATGGCATGGGCGCGCGCCGCATCATCATCGCAATCAAGAACCTGACACATCAACAGACCAACAGTGCCGGCAACCCGGTAGGCATAGCGACACAAGGCTCTGGCATCATGAATGGCCACCGGTTGCTGATCCTGTAACAATCCGTCAATCAGCGCAATGATCACCGGAACCGGCAAATTCTGCGCGCTGATAAAGGGTAAAAAATCAACCAGAAGCGGGTCTGTGGCGCGGCGGTTGGCAGCCAAATCATCGCGGATCGTCAACAGCCGTTGCGGCCCGTTGGCAATATCACCATCGGCCATATCATCAAGCACCCGGCAGAACCGATATAAGGTGGCGGCATCCCCGCCCATACGCCGACCAAGAAAACGCCGAGCCCAGTTAAAGCTCTTGCCATTTGCCGCAAGTGCCTGATGCGGCGTCATTGTCTCACTTTCTGCCAGAGCCACGTCAGCTCACCCCCTAAACGCATAAGGCCGGGTCAATGACCAGCCGGAACAGGTCTATGACGCGGCTTTGGCATCATCCTCGGCGACCAGTGTCTCGACCACTTTTGCCGAGCATAACACACCCGGCATGCCCGCCCCGGGATGCGCCCCTGCCGCAGCAAAATAAAGATTCTGAATATGTGGATCACGGTTATGAAAGCGAAACCATGCCGATTGCGCAAAAATGGGCGCAATCGAAAACCCGGCACCATGCATCGACCGGTAATCAGTCTTAAAATCTTCCGGTGTCATGTAAAAAGCGTCGGTAATCACATCTTCCAGATCGGGCATAATGGTCTCGCCAAGCGCCGCCACAATACGATCCTGTAATTGCGGGCCAGTTGTTTGCCAATCAATGGCACCGCGCAAATTTGGCACCGGACACAGCACATAAAAGCTGTCACAGCCGGCCGGCGCAAAGCTGCTGTCGGTGGCTGTTGGTCGATGCAGATATAAGGAAAAATCATCTGCCAGAATTTTCCGGTCAAAAATATCGGCAAGCAACTCTTTATAGCGCGGCCCCATCCAGATTGTGTGATGGGCAATATCATCATAGGTTTTGCGTGTGCCAAAAAACAACACAAACAACCCCATCGAATAATGTGTCAGCTTATCCGGAAGCAGCCGTTTGCGGCGCCGCGCATGGCTTGGCAGCATCTGGCTATAAACCGTTGGCGGATCGGCGTTACAGATCACCTTATCGGCGGCATAAAACTGGCCATCCAATGTTGTTGCGCCGATTGCCCGCCCATTCTGCACATCGATCTGCGCGATATCCTGACCCAGCACAACAGTGACGCCGACACGCCGCAACAGACCGTCAAGCGCGGCAACAAGCTTGCCGGTGCCGCCCATCGCAAAAAACACACCCCAACGACGTTCAAGATAATGGATCAGGCTGTAGATTGATGTGGTGCTGAATGGATTGCCACCAACCAGCAGCGGGTGAATCGAAAAGGCCTGCCGCAACAGCGGATGTTTTATATATTTATGCACAATCCCGGACACTGAATGATAGCTTTGCAATTTCAGCAGGGCGGGAATTTGCGCCAGCATATCGGTCAATCTGGTAAAGGGTTTGTCGGCGAGTTTTTCGAAGCCAATATCGAAAATCTGTTTGGAAACCTGTAGCAATTTTGCATAGCCGGCAACATCCCGCTCTGAAAACCGCCTGATTTCGGCATTTGTATCTTCAATTGACGGTCGGTAATCAAACTGATCGCCAGTATGAAAATAAAATCGATACCACGGATCAAGCGCGCGAAATTCAACATGATCGGCGCGGCGCTCACCAAATAGTTCAAATAACTCGTCGAATAAAAACGGCGCGGTGATCACCGTTGGCCCGGCATCATGGCGAAACCCACCGCGCTCAAACACCTGTGCCCGCCCGCCAATCGCGTCCAGCCTGTCAATCAGCGTCACATTATAGCCGCGCGCCCGCATCCGCAGGGCCGCGGCAATGCCGCCAAAACCAGCGCCAATCACCAGAACCGAGGCATTGTCATCGGCACGCGACGATCTATTGGGGTTTGGGGGTGACGTCCTGGCCGCACCAACCTCGTCTGGCATCAGTTAAACCTTGAGATGTTTCACAGAGTTTAAGCAAACACGCTTTACCAGCGCATGTACAGGGCTGATCACCTCATAAATTTCAACCGACAAGGATTCCGCCTTGGCTTCGGCATCATGCAGAACCGACAACATACAGCGCCCCGCATGTTGCATTGCCTGCGACGCCTTGATCGCGTCCTGCCAATCGGCCAGCGCGGCATTGTCACCGGCTTCATACCATTGATCAAATGCCGCCCGTTCGGCAGCTGTCAGGCAATCGCGGAACGACAGGGTGACGGCGTTCGGCGCACGGCGGGCCAAATCACTGCCAATTGTTTCAGCCCCGTCCTTGCCGTCAAAATTCATGATGTCGTTGGCAATTTGATAGGCTTTGCCCAGATATCTGAAATAGGACGCGACAACAATTTCTGCGCGGACATCAAGTGCCATGATGGCAACGCCCTGTAACGGCGCTGTTAGCAGCGGCGCTGTCTTATCAGCTGCAATCTTCAAATAGATATCCCAGTCGATGTTCCGATCAAACTCAAATTCCATGGCCTCGCCGGCGGTGGTTGTCGCCATATGGCGCGCAAGCAAGGTAACAAGTTTTGGTGTCTTAGAAATCTGCGAGGCTTCAGAAGCTAGTTCAAAAGACAGAGAAATCAGCCAATCACCTAATGTTAGAGCAACATGCCGGCCAAACTTTGCCCAGACCGCTTGCTGACCACGACGAAGCTTATCTCCATCACAAATGTCGTCGTGAACCAGTGAAGCATTATGAAGTATTTCAACTGCAGCAGCCCATCTAATTGCAGCAGCGCGGTCAACATTCAACAGATGAGCGCCACGCATCGCCATTCTTGCCCGCAACATTTTTCCAGGGTTTTCGAAATGGTGTGCCGCAGCCAACGCTAATGGCTCACCAGCCTGAGGCAGTCTTGAGATAATAAAGTTGTAAACGATTTGTTGATCGTCGCTGAATGTTCGCAACGAAGATAGGTTAGTGTCCAGTGAAGCGCTTAATGAGGTCGCAAGTTCGTTCATCTGGAGCTCCCACTGTAAAAGAAGTAAGCGTAGTTAGATACAGGAGAGCGGGTAAAAGCCCGCTCTCCCAAAATTTTAATTTGGTCTAGGCCTTGGTCTCGGCGTTTGCCGCGGCCCAAATGATGCCAACAAATGCGATTTTGTTAATCACGTCTGCAACGTTATAAATCACGTTCAGTGTTACAGGGTCTGCAGCATTCGTAAGATAGCCAAAGAAATAGCCCAGCGGATAGATTGCCCATCCAACAGTCACGATTAACCGCATCGTGCCAAAGGCGCTCTGCACCGATGCTGGGGCTTTTTCAGCAGAAGCTTTGCCCGCCTCACCGGCAAAGATTTCGTACAAGATGTATAACCATCCAGCCATTCCTACAATAAAGCCGGCCCATGCGTTTATCAGACCAGCTTCGCCAGCGTAGCCTGCGACCAACATGACGAGTGACCCAATAAGCAGACGCCAGAAGATGCCTGCGCTAACCGCCGTAACAGCAGCGAGGATGAAGTAAAATTCAACCATTTGCAGCGGCACGGTGATTAACCAGTCGACATAACGATATACCGTTGGCGACTCGCCTGTTTCGACCCATACGTCTCTCATGTAGAAATAGTGCACTGCAGCGATGAGGGTAACCAAAGCACCCACAGTCATTGAAGTTTTCCACTTGCCTGACAGCCGGCCTGCTTCCATCAGGAAGAATACCGTAGCCGCAACCATAGCCATTGAAATCGTCCAGAATGAGATCCCAACGTAGTCATTAGATGCAAGCATTGCCGTGGCGGCATTTGCAACTGTGGGTACAGCTACCAAAAAACCGGCCAACATCGATGCCTTCACACCTTTGTTCAAAAAACCAAACATTAAAGTCCTCCGTTAACAGATTGTCCGCAGCGGATGCGGCGCTTCGATACGCGGCAATCTGACGCATATCTGAGAAAGAACTATAATTGCGGTCTCCAGTCGAGCAATCAGTAAATTGTATCAACTTTGCAATGAAGAGTTTTTGATATAAAAATCAACTAGTTAGAAAATAAAAATCAGTTTTGCGTTTTACGCAACAATCAGACGCAAAATCTGTTTCATTATAAGAAATAACCAATTGAAACAATTAGTTAATTCATTAGTATTCGTAACCTATTTAAAATGACCGCATTCAAAAAGCTCAGGCAATTTAGTTCCCTACAATTATCTTAAGGCAATAAAAAGCTTCCAATTTAATCACATTTTATATTGGCGTCTGCTCGTGCAGCTGAAAACACAAAAAACTCTGCCGCGTCAGATCTAGGTCAACCAGCAACAAAAAAGCAAACGCTTTGGCGATTCTGCTATGCCCAATTACTTTGGTCCGTTATACGATGCGGTTCATGAGATCAACACCAAAGCGTAACACCATCTGCACATTCAATTGGGCCATATTAGCTACGCTCGGCTTTATATGGGGTGGCAGTTTTCTCGGTGTTGAGATAAGTCTAATCGGATTTGGCCCTATCACAGTCGCTGCAATCCGCGTTACTGTAGCTGCTATCATTCTGTTAGTTTACACCTATATTTTTGGTGATGGGTTGCCCCGTATTTCGTCAAAAACAGAAAAGCGCGTGTGGCTACATTGTTTAGGTATGGCATTATTCACTAATGCGCTTCCGTTCAGCCTCCTATCATGGGGTCAGCAAACCGTAACATCAGGGTTTGCCGGCATAAGCATGGCATTGGTTCCATTGTTCGTTTTACCACTTAGTCACAAATTAGTGCCAGGTGAAAGATTAAGCCGCGAGAAGTTGATAGGCTTCCTGTTCGGATTCTCAGGGGTTGTACTGCTGATAGGCGGAGAGGAAATTTTTGTTAATCAGCCGCATACGCCAATATTGCTATTAGCACAAATTGCCTGTATCACCGCCAGCTGCTGTTATGCAATGGGTACTGTTATTACGAAATTGTGTCCACCAGTTAGCACAGTCTCATATGCGGCCTGCGGATTGATGCTTGCCAGTTTTATGCTGTTACCCGCGGCTTTATGGTTTGAAGGCATACCAGAATCACCACACAGTTTGTCAATCGCGGCTGTAGTCTATCTGGCGCTTTTTCCAACCGCTATTGCAACAGTCTTACTTACTATTTTAGTTCGGCGTGCGGGCCCACCCTTTCTATCGTTAGTGAACTATCAGGTACCAATATGGGCTGTGGTTATTGGAGTTACCTGTCTTGGTGAGATGCTACCTGGGCATTTTTTGATCGCTTTGAGCATTATCTTAGGAGGGTTATTTATTTCACAATTAAGTGTTCCTCGGGTTTCGTGATAGTCAGAACAACAATGATTTTCACGCAGCTGGATCAACTTAACGAGCGTCTGCAAAAGAACACCACCCAAAACCACTGCTATGGGAGCTGCATCCATTTTTTTACAAGTTGGCGAGACTGTTACGAACAGAGGCAAGGCAACGGCACCGCGGCTATTGCCCTTATTTATCTCTTTAGTCTAAATTATGCGTTCGCAAGATACCCTTAACTGTTAGAAAAGAATAAAAACGCAGCAATCACAATCCAAACCACGCCGTAATAGACATGCGAGTGATTGCAAAAAGAGACTGCTATTTTCGGTTCCCTCCACCCCTCATATTTTGTTGGCTGCTTTTTTTCACTACTGGATGACATGGCTATTCCTTTTAGCTAGGCTTTTTACCGTCGACACTATCGAGAATTTTATGCTTGCGTCGAAACTCGAAGGGACGCTGCCGATTTAATGTATTTAACGTTTAATTCAAGGGACACGAGCCAATGGAACCACAAAAAATCCTAGTATTTGGTCTAGGTTTTATTTTTTTAGCTGGAATAACCCTGTTTGTCTCTTTCAAATTGCAAACAATCATAGCTTCCAAAAAAAACAAGAATATTGTGAACATATTATCGTTTTTGTTCTTGGCAATTGCCTCGATTTTTGTCTTCAGAACGTACAGTCAAAATTACATCGCGGCTTTGAGCAATTAGCGAGTATGCTAAAAACAAGTCAAGATATTTGTGCTGAAAAAATAAAATCCATATCTGTTGGAGGCTAAACATCACTGATACGTTATTTACCTCGCCACTTTTCCCATCCGCATTTTTCGGACTAGCAATGTTCTACTTTTTCCGATGGGTCTTTATAGAGCGATACAACCCAGAAGAGGCAAAAAATTACGCAGTACTTGTCGCTTTCGTGTGCGCTGTTATCACGTTTGGAACATTAAGCTGAGTCAAATTCGTGACACGCAATCGCGTCTCGCAACCGCCAACAATTGCAGGAAACCCAGAACCATAATTCTTCGAAAGAAACACACTTGAGTTAGGCGATTACAGGCCTATTTCAAATTTTTACATGCAGAGACTCAGAAAAACGCCACTACGTCCAAAAACCCACTTCCAATGGTTCTCATTAATGTCCCAGAATTTGGCTCAGGAAAAGCTTTGTCCGATCTGACTGAGGGTTATTGAAAAAAGCCTCTGGCTCATTCTGCTCAATGATTTGACCCTCATCCATAAAAATAACACGGTTTGCGACTTTGCGCGCAAACCCCATTTCGTGTGTTACGCAAATCATCGTCATGCCGTCCTCCGCAAGCTCCACCATAGTATCCAGAACTTCTTTTATCATCTCTGGATCGAGAGCAGAAGTCGGCTCATCAAACAGCATCAGTTGCGGTTGCATACACAGAGCTCTCGCAATTGCTACGCGTTGCTGCTGTCCACCAGACAATTGGCCCGGATATTTATGCGCTTGTTCGGGAATTTTGACACGAGTGAGAAAATGCATAGCAATCTCCTCCGCCTCAACGCGAGGTGTTTTACGAACCCACACAGGCGCAAGCATACAATTTTCAAGAATTGACAAGTGAGGAAAAAGATTAAAATGTTGGAAGACCATCCCAACTTCTCGGCGAATTTCATCAATGTTCTTAACATCATTATTGAGTTCAATACCGTGAACAGAAATATCGCCCTGTTGATGCTCCTCTAGACGATTTAGACAACGAATGAGAGTTGATTTACCAGAGCCGGAGGGGCCACAAATAACAATCCTTTCCCCTCGATTGACCTGCAAGTTGATATCCCTCAGCACATGAAATTGACCAAACCATTTATTCACGTGATCCATCGAGACTACAACTTCGTCAGGTGAGACTTTGTTATTTTTTTGAGCCATTGTTAACCCTCTAAACGAGACCAGCTTAATGGCCTCTATTAAGCTTTCTCTCCAAATACATCGAGTATCTTGACATTCCAAAACAGAAAACAAAAAAGATTGAAGCCACAACTAAGTATCCTGTTGGGCTTTGGACTGGTGTGGACCAAGCCGCATCAGCTAAAGTCGATTGAGTTGCTCCCAATAGATCGAATATTCCTACTATGCTAACAAGCGAGGTGTCTTTAAAGACACTGATGACGGTGTTAACAATGCCAGGTAAAACATGTTTCAAAGCTTGAGGTAAAATTATCAAACGCATGGATTGCCAATAGGTCAACCCCATCGAGTCCGCTGCTTCATATTGCCCTTTGTCAATCGCTTGCAATCCGCCACGAATAACTTCTGCCATATAAGCTGACTGCCACAGGGTTACTCCAATAAGAGCCCGCAACAAAGAGTCAAAATTTACGCCCTCAGGCATGAACAGGGGTATCATGACAGAGGCCATGAATAAGACGGTAATCAATGGGACGCCACGCCAAAACTCAATAAAAATGATTGACAAGCTTCTTGCAATCGGCATTTCAGAGCGCCTTCCAAGTGCCAATAAAATGCCCAAAGGTAGTGAGGCCACTATGGCAGTAGTTGCCACGACCAACGTTATTAGAAGGCCTCCCCAGTCTCTGGTATCAACGTTGATCAATCCTGAGTCAAAGCCTGTAACGACAATAAATGCTGCGATGAATATCAGCGCCCAACCAGCAGTACCGGATATTGCCACAATATCACTGAAAATTTTGGGAAGTTCTCCCTTTTTTCCAAGGCGACTAATTGTTAAAAGCGACAGTCCTAGCAACGTGGAAACACCGACAACCGTTGTAGAAAAACCGCCACCACCGCCGCTCAACATAACCGTGGCAAACATCGGATAAAAAACTAGAAGCACAAAGCCAACTAGTTTTCGAAAGGGTAGGGGCTCAATCAAAACCCACGCCAACATTGATCCGCCAATCAAGTAAGTCAGATTTACCCTCCAGAGTTCACCACCCGGATAGGCCCCGTACATAATAAACTTTGCCTTAGCAATTATGTAAGGCCAACAGGCACCATGCCAACCGTCTGGCAAACTCCCCCCTTGCTCTAAAGTCCAACATGCCTGGCGCTTCAACCCCTCCGGATCGGACCAAACAGCAGAAATAAGGGCAAAATCTATAAATCCGTATAACTGTGTGACAAAAAAATAAAACACAAAGAGCGTGAAAAGAGCTGCCAATATCGATTTTATGCACGATTGAATCGAAGAAAAATCATTCATGCTCTGGAAGATATTATGATAAAGCCATCCCGTAACCCCGACCTCTGACGGTGGCGCTGGTAGAATAGGCGCGTCCTCATAGCGGACAAAGCACAAGTTATGACTATCTAAACCCGGCCTCATTATTTTTTTCTCTTTTTTGGTCATCACTAGCGCTCGATTAACTTCACCTTGCTGTTATACCAGTTCATGAATGCTGCAGTGAGTAGAGAAAACGTAAGGTAAACCATCATCATCATAAATATCATTTCAATTTCTTTGCCGACCTGATTCAGCGCCGTACCAGCAAAAACAGAGACCAACTCAGGGTACGCTATCGCTACAGCCAGCGATGAATTTTTGGTTATGTTGAGATATTGGGAGGTCAAAGGGGGAATAATTACCCGCATAGCTTGCGGAATAATCACCAACCGAAGGGTGAAATTGGGGCGCAATCCCAACGCAAAAGACGCCTCTGTCTGCCCCTTATTTACGGCCAATATTCCGCCTCTGACTATTTCCGCAATAAATGCAGCTGTGTAAAGAGAGAGCGCAAGCCAAACAGCCAGCATCTCTGGCACTACAAGCATTCCAATGCCTGACTGGTAGCCCCTCCTCAACATTGGGCCTGTTTCTTTAAACTCAGGGAATTCCCAAACAAGCGGACTACCTGTAATGAAATAGACTGCGCTGGGGACGATTAAAACGAGCCCAAGGCTTATCCAAAA
>ERZ802821.487-NODE-487-length-22589-cov-19.1041_pt1 | contig 22589 bp, 23 predicted proteins | sample MGYA00345648_ERZ802821 | MGnify/ENA primary metagenome ERZ802821 (study PRJEB30503, sample SAMEA104212357) | marine metagenome | biome: Westerlies Biome; feature: [SRF] surface water layer (ENVO:00010504) within the epipelagic zone...; material: water... | reverse complement strand
CGGGGGCATCCTCGGGAAGCGCCAACACCCGATCCGCCAGTGACATGATGCGACCGAGTACGTGGATTGTTTTTTCATCGCGGCGAATCTCGAGCGTGCGTCGCCGCTCAAAAGACTCGGGCATGGGGTAGCTCTCGAATGTGCGCAGTGAGGCGAGTTCTCTCGAGACCTTGTCTGACAGCTGGGCAATAGTTAGTTCACTGGCGGCAGGCGGTCCTACAACGTCTACCTCTACCTCTTGAGCCACCACACCGACAGCCCACAAGAGCAACACAGCGGCGATAGCGGATCGCATCCCTCTGCACAGCATGCTTGTACGGGGTTGTCGCAACATAGGCTTAGGTCGCTGTTCTCCGCTGCTGCACCGACTCGGCGAGGGCATGCAAGGTGGAAACCGTCTGCGCCCAGTCCATGCATGGGTCGGTAATACTCTGGCCGTAGACCAGATTGTTCTTGTCGATCACGTCCTGCCGACCTGCCTCAATGAAGCTCTCTAACATCAACCCGATAATACGGCGATCACCGCGCGCTACCTGGGTGGCGATGTCCTCTGCTACCGATACCTGACGGTGCGGCTGCTTGCGGCTGTTGGCGTGGCTGGCATCGATCATCACGCTCTCGGCTAGCTTGGCCTTGGCGAGCATGGCACAGGCATCGTCCACCGAGAACATATCGTAATTAGGTTGGGGGCCGCCGCGCAGAATCAGATGGCAATAGGGGTTACCTGCGGTCTCGAAAATGGCCGACTGGCCACCTTTGGTCACTGACAAAAAATGATGCGAGTGTTGCGCGGCACCGATGGCATCGACCGCGATCTGCACATTCCCGCCCGTACCATTTTTAAAACCGACCGGACAAGAGAGACCGCTGGCAAGCTCCCGATGGCTCTGGCTCTCGGTTGTGCGGGCACCGATGGCGCCCCAACTGACCAGATCGGCAATGTACTGCGGCGAGATCAGATCCAGATATTCAGTAGCGGTGGGGAGGCCCACGCCATTGATATCCAGCAACAATTGGCGCGCGCGGCGCAGGCCTTCGTTTACGTCGAAGGAGTTGTCGAGGTGAGGGTCGTTGATGAGGCCTTTCCAACCAACCGTGGTACGGGGTTTCTCGAAATACACACGCATCACCACAAAGATATCTTCTGATACCTCGTCCGCCAGCGTTTTAAGTCGCGCGGCATAGTCCATGGCGGCATCCGGGTCATGTATCGAGCACGGCCCCACCACGACCACCAGACGATCGTCGGCCTGCTCCAAAATCGACTGAATCACCCCGCGAGACGCATTCACATGTTCGGCCAGTGGCCCTTCTGCCGGCAGCTCCGCAATGAGCGCCTCGGGCACCACCAGCTCACGCAGATTCTGAATGCGAAGATCGTCAGTGTTGGTAGACATCATGGATTACCGCTTTAACCAATATAAATAAACGCCGAAGGATACCACCGCCGGCCGATTAATCTGTGGCCAAGTATTTACCTTCTGCAAGGAGCTCATCGACCAACTGCCCGATGATATTGGGCGTGACCAGATGAGCGGCATACCAGGTATGCAGACAGCGAATGCGGGTCGGCTCACTGATGCCACCAATGCCACGCTCGTCGAGCGCCGACTGCATCCCTTTTTCATTTAGCAGCTGCCGCTCAGCATCGGACAAGAAACGCGATCGCTCCTCCCGATGTCGCGCGTGATCATCATTCATTGCCTGCTGGAGCGCGGTCGAGGCATCCACTCGATCCTGCAATCGCGCAATCCATCCGGCGGCTTCAAGCCGATCAATCCGCAGGCTCAGCTCCGCCCCTACCAACCAGTAAAGCGTGGGAAAAGGCTTGCCATCGACTACCGAGGCCACACGAATGACCAACGGCTCACCGCGTTCATCCGCCACAGGGATCGCGCGCAGTCCCCGGGGCTCTCGACCCAGCAATGCGGCAACGCGAGAAAGCTGGTCAGCGGAGAGGGGCTTGTCGTGATGGTCAGGCTGCATGAGCAAATGTTAACACCGCGATCGATTGACCCTGGTACCGAGTGCGAGTAAGGTTCCGCGCATCAGGTGCCTGCCGGTCTCACGATCTGGGCAGGTTAAAAGGGAAGTCCGGTGAGCTTTGGCAAGTCCGGCGCTGCCCCCGCAACGGTCATCACTGAGGTGAGAGCCCGATACCTGCCTGATCAACACACATCATGTGGAGCGGAGGGCTCCTACAGGATGCGCTCGACACCCGTGGCATAAGCTGTCACGCAGTGTCATGCATCTCTTGCCCCTCGCCCCGAACGCCGGATTGACGGCTACGACACCAATAGGGGAAGGGATGACAGTTTCACATTCTCACGGCAATCACTCGATAGCCTCACCAGCAGATCAGGCACAGATTCAGCCAGAAGCTTGGTTAGCCATTCAGAGTCCGCAGCTGAATTCGGATGTCAGCAACACTGCAGCATCGTTTCCTGCGCACTCTTTGGTAGCTGCTCTTCGGTCTGCTGCCCTGTTCTTAGGGGCCCTAACGGGCTCGTGCGTCACTATGGCGCAAGAGCCCTCTGCCACCGCGTCGACGGATGTCGTCGAGGTGGAGGAAGTCGTGGTCTCATCGCGGACACCGGATCTGATTGATCAGATTGGCGTCTCGGTCAGCGTACTCGATGAGGACACGATGCAATCCCTGGGCTATCCCGACCTCGCCTCGCTGCTCGATACCCAACCGGGGGTCACCGTGACCATGGATGGCGGCTACGGCAAAGCGGCGGCAGTTCGGATCCGGGGCGAGGAAGGCTACCGCACACGCATTGTGCTGGACGGCATCAATATCGCGGACCCCTCCTCCCCCCAAGTCAGTCCCCGTATCGAGCACCTAGTGAGCAGTGGCTTGACTCGAGTAGAGATCCTGCGCGGTCCGCAAGGACTGCTATGGGGCGCAGATGCCGGTGGCGTGATTCTGATGTCGACTACCGATACGGTAGCCGCGTCGGGTGTGGAAGGCTATTTAGAGGCGGGCAGCGACGATTTTTATCAGGGTGCCATCAATGGCGTCTTGAGCACTGATCAGCTGACTGCGTCAGTGTCACTCTCGCAACTAGAAACCGACGGCTTCAACGCGCGGGAGATTGATAGCGTCGACCCAGACCGGGACGGCTACGAGAACACGACCGCTCATGGCGCACTCTCATGGGCGATCAGCGACGCCATCTCATTGCAGGTTGCGGCAACCGATATTTCCGGCGACAACGAATACGATGGCTGTTACGACACCGCAACATTTGCATTGATTCACGACTGTGACGATGAGTATGAGCAACAAGCCTGGCGCGGCGCCCTGCGCTACGCCTCTGAGCGACACACCGTTGAGCTCAGCTATGCCTCGAGCGATACCGAGCGCGCCTTTTTCTCTGCTGGCATTTTGTCCTACGAAACCGAGGGCGAGACAGATACGACGTCCCTCATCGGCGCATGGCGGCTCACAGACAACACCCGGCTCACCTACGGTGTCGATCACGAAGAGCAGGCGCTCTCTGATGCCAGTACCGATTGGTCCAGAGACAACACCGGCATCTATCTAGAGGCCCAACAGCGCTTTGGCCTTGGCGTTGTGACCTTTGGCTGGCGTCACGATGACAACGACGATTTTGGTGAGTTCGACAGCTGGCGCATCAGCGGGCGCTACGATCTGGACGGTATGGCCGAGGGATGGGCACTGCGTGCCGCGATCGGCACCGGATTCCGTGCACCGAGTCTTTACGAGATCGCCTACAACAACGGCCCCTTTGCCTATCCTCCTGCTAGCAGCGCGCCGCTTTTGGAGGAAGAGTCTGAAGGCTGGGAACTCGCCCTGATTGGTGCCGTAGGCAATCTTGATCTCGAGCTGATCTGGTTCGATCAGGAAATCGACAATGAGATCATCTTTGACCTTGCGGGCTACAGTGGCTACCTGCAAACCACCGGGACCAGTCAGTCCGAAGGCCTGGAAATCATCGCCAGCTTGCCCCTGTCCGAGCGATGGCGCATTGAGGGTAACTTCACCTCGCTCGATGCCACGCAGCAAAACGGTGACGATCGCGCCTATCGACCAGATCAAACGGGCCAGGTGAGCATCGTATGGACGCGCAATGATTTGCGAGCCCGAGTCACCGGCCGCTATACCGGAGAAGCAACCGACCCCTTCATGACTTCGATTGATGACACCTTTACTATCGACCTGAGCGCGCAGTGGGATCTGTCGGACCGTTGGGCGTTAGAAGCAAGGGTCCTCAACGTCACAGACCACGATGACCAGCAGCTACCCGGCTATTATGTTCCGGGGATGACAGCTTACGCCGGCGTGCGCGTGAAACTCTAGGAACACTCCATGGACCGCAACACCAAACACAACAAAGCCATGGCCAAGCAGAAGGCCGCCGTGGATGAGGGCATCGCCAAGGCGGATGTCGAGCGCGGGGTGTCGGTTTTACTCACCGGTGATGGTAAAGGCAAAACCAGTTCCGCCTTTGGCATGGTGATGCGGGCGCTGGGCTACGGCCAAAAGGTAGGCGTCGTGCAATTCATTAAAGGCGTGCAGGCCTCGGGTGAAGAAAATTTTGTCAGAGACCATTTGCCCGGTGTGGACCTCCACCAGATGGGCACGGGATTTACCTGGGATACGCAGGACCGGGAGAGTGATATCGCCGCCGCCAAACGGACCTGGGAACACGCGTTGGCGATGCTGGGCGACGCCAGCTACGATCTGGTGGTGCTCGACGAGCTCACATACATGCTGGCGTTCGACTATCTCCCGGAAGACGAGGTGATCAGTGCGCTCACCGGGCGGCCCGAAGCACAAAGCGTCGTAGTCACTGGTCGTGGGGGCGGTCAGGCCCTGCGGGAGGCCATGGACACCGTGTCTGAGGTTAAAGAAGTCAAGCACGCCTATCGCGCCGGCATTCGCGCCCGACAGGGTGTGGACTACTAAAAATGGGCGCGCACCCGGCGATCCGCCCCGCCGCCTTCATCCGCTACAAATTTCTCAACTCGCTTTTTCTCGGGCTGTCTGTCGGCGCGGTGTTTGTGCTGTACACACCACTGTCACCGTCGGTGTTCTCCGCAGGCGGGATCGGACTCGCGTTGGGTACCCTGATAGTCGCCACCCAGTACCGAAGGATTCTGGCACCGAGCTGGTTTTTTCGGCTGTCGCTCGGGGTGGAGCTGGTTACGCTCAGTGGCGTGGCGGCAGTGCTCCTTCTCCCTCTGGAGCTCCCCCTCGCGCTATTCGTTTACCTCGGCTATCAGGTGACCTTCTCGCTGGGCAATTACCTGGTGCGCTGCGAGACCCTGCTGATGGTCTCGGTGGAGCAGCTGCGCAAACTCGACGTGGCGAAACAGGCCGGCTATTTACTTGGAATGGGAGGTGCGTGGGCGGTGTATGCAGGCCTTGAGCAATTTGCGGCGATCGATGGACGGGTCGAGCAGGTGATTTCCCTGCACTGGGTACTGGCGGTTGTCGAGGTATTGGTGGTGGTCGCCCTGTGGCGGGCCTTTAATCGGGATCAGCTAGCCAATAGCGCCCCGCTGATCCGCGATGAACCGGGTCTCTCCGCCGACTAATCCAAGAGATCAGGCTGCTCATTCAGAATGACATCGAACAGTGGCTGGGCACTGAACCAACCGGCCAGCGTACTGCCCACCTGCCCCGCCGTGTGCAGCGCCATGTCGTGGGGAATGGGCTGGGTTGTGCCCGCCGCCTCAGCCATCAGCTGAGCCTGACAGCTGCGCTCAAAGGTGACGTACCACCACAGCGCCTCATCCACTGACTCCCCCACCGTCAGGTGACCATGATTCTTCAACACTATCGCTTTTTTATCGCCGAGTGCCTCGGCAAGACGCTCCCCTTCACTCATCGACACCACCACACCGGTGTAGTCGTCCAACAAAGCGAGATCGTCATAAAACGCGCAGGCGTCCTGTGTGATGGGGTCTAACAATCGCCCCAGAGAAGACCAGGTCTTGCCGTAAATCGAGTGGGCGTGGGCCGCGGCGGTGACTTCTGGTCTGGCCTGATGTATGCGGCTGTGAATTGTGAACGCCGCGCCATTCAGCAGCCCCTCACCTTCAACGATGTCGCCTTCATGACTGACCCTGATGAGGTCCGAGACCCGCATAAGCTTGAACGAGCGACCCATGGGATTGACCCAGAAGGTGTCGGTATTGATCGGGTCACGAACGGTGATGTGTCCGGCGACCCCTTCGTCAAAACCAAACTTACCGAAGATTCTCAGTGCCGCGGCGAGGCGCTGCTTGCGCTGCAACTGCTCGGCTGCCGGGTCAAGACCCTCTCCGGGCATCGCTGCCAGATCCGCGTTCATCACCAACTGGTTCACTTGCTCGTTCATGCCTGCTCACTCCTGTTCTCGCGCCAATACTGTGCCGCCTCGCGCGCCAACTCACCCTCCGAGGGCAGCGGCTCGCCCTGCGCATTCAAGTGCGCCGCATACGCACTCAATACCTCACCCGCCTGCGCTGAGACCTCCTCCGGACGCAACGGGTCACCACATTCATCGCAGGACAATACCGCCCGGGTTTGCTTGCCGCACAAGCTGTGGCGGTACCGCTGGGGCGGGCCGTTACCGTCATCCATCCAGTCATCACCCCATTGGCTCAGCGTCATGAGCACGGGATAGAGCGCCAGGCCTTTGCGGGTCAATCGGTACTCGTAGCGTGTGGGGCGCTCCATATAGGCCACCCGGGTCAGCACACCCTCGTCGACCAATTTGCCGAGTCGCTCCGAGAGGCGGTGTCGCGTCACGCCCAGGCTGCGCTGAAAGTCGTCAAAACGCCGAGTGCCGCGAAAGGCGTCGCGGATGATCAGCAAGGTCCAGCGCTCGCCCAGCACCGAAAGTGCCCGAGCCACCGAACAGACCTGTTGATCAATATCGTCCCACTTCATGCTTGAAAGAGTGCGCGTGACGGACGCCAAACGCAAGCGCGGGCACCGAAGTGCCCGCGCCAATTCACCTTTAACTCGGTTGTGATTCAGCCAAACTGGTTCATGGTGTTGTCGTCACCCGCCGCTTTCAGCGCCGCGTCACCGGAGAAGTACTCCTTGTGGTCATCGCCCATGTCGGAACCCGCCATGTTCTGGTGCTTCACGCAGGCGATGCCCTGACGGATCTCCTTGCGCTGCACACCCGCCACATAGCCCAGCATCCCCGCCTCACCGAAGTACTCCTTGGCGAGGTTATCGGTGGACAGCGCCGCCGTATGGTAGGTCGGTAGCGTAATAAGGTGATGGAAGATGCCTGCCTCGCGGGACCCGTCGCGTTGGAAGGATTGAATGCGACGATCTGCCTCTGCCGCCAGGTCCGTTTCGTCGTAGCTGGCGTCCATTAGTGCCTCACGATCGTAAGCCGACAGGTCCTGACCCGCCTCGGACCAGGCGTCGAAAACCTGCTGGCGGAAGCTGAGTGTCCAGTTAAACGATGGGCTGTTGTTGTAGACCAGCTTGGCGTCCGGCACGGCCTCGCGGATACGATTCACCATCGAGGCAATCTGGCCGACGTGCGGCTTCTCGGTTTCGATCCACAGGAGATCAGCACCGTTCTGCAAAGAGGTGATGCAGTCGAGTACCACCCGATCCTCTCCCGAGCCCTTGCGGAACTGGAACAAACCGGATGCCAAACGCGCCGGCTTCAACAACTTGCCGTTGGCCTTGACCACCACGTCACCATTGGCAATGTCATCGGCGTTGTCGATGTAATCGCCGTCGAGGAAACCGTTGTAGAGATCACCCAAATCACCTGGCTCCTGCGTCACCGCAATCTGCTTGGTGAGGCCTGCGCCAAGCGAATCGGTGCGCGCCACGATAATGCCGTCTTCCACGCCCAGCTCCAGGAAGGCGTAGCGAATCGCGCGAATCTTGGCGATAAAGTCGGCGTGGGGGACCGTTACCTTGCCGTCCTGGTGTCCGCACTGCTTCTCGTCGGAGACCTGGTTTTCAATCTGGATAGCGCAGGCGCCCGCCTCGATCATGCGTCGAGCCAGCAGGTAGGTGGCCTCCTCGTTGCCGAATCCGGCATCGATGTCAGCGATAATCGGCACCACGTGGGTCTGGAACTCATCAATTTGCTTGGTAATGCTTTGCACCTCAACGTCGTTGCCACTCTCACGGGCTTTATCGAGGGCGCGAAACAAGCCACCGAGCTCGCGGGCATCGGCCTGTCGCAGGAAGGTGTAAAGCTCTTCAATCAGCGCCGAGACCGAGGTTTTCTCGTGCATCGATTGATCGGGCAGAGGACCAAACTCTGAGCGCAGCGCGGCGATCATCCAGCCTGACAGGTACAGGTAGCGCTTGTCGGTGGTACCGAAGTGCTTTTTGATCGAGATCAGCTTCTGCTGCCCAATAAAGCCGTGCCAGCAGCCCAGAGACTGGGTGTAGTGGCCCGGGTCGCTGTCGTAGTCCGCCATATCTTTGCGCATGATCGCTGCGGTGTACCGGGCGATATCGAGTCCGGTCTTGAAGCGGTTCTGCAAGCGCATCCGGGCAACGTACTCAGGGCTGATATCTGACCAGTTATTGGATTGTCCGCAACTGGCTTCCATCACCTTGATGGCCTCTGCGTATGTCGACATGGCGTCTCTCCTGTTCATTCGCACTGCCTAAGCAGCATTTTCAACACGCCGGCAGTCTAGGTGCCGCTTCATTATTTTCAAACCAAATAGATCTCATACTTACCATTCATAGCCTAAATATCTCGTGCTGCCGTGAATTGTCCGGCCGTGAAAGGCTTCCCTTTAAAGTCACCGCGTTTGCCCCTAGACTCCGGCCCTTGCCCACGCCTCTGCGCTATCGGTCAGGAGAAAACAGCATGAGCGAACCGCTGGTCAGCATCATCATGGGATCCCAATCAGATTGGGAAACCATGCAAGCTGCCACCACCGTGCTCACCGAGCTGGGTGTGCCCTTCGAGACAAGGGTTGTCTCAGCGCACCGCACGCCCGCGCGGCTGGTGGAATTTGCCGAAGGCGCTGCGTCGCGTGGCCTGAAGGTCATCATTGCGGGCGCCGGTGGCGCCGCGCATTTGGCCGGCATGGCAGCGTCTATGACCCACCTGCCGGTAATCGCCGTGCCGGTCTCCAGCAAACAACTCAAGGGCATGGACAGCCTGCTCTCGATGGTGCAAATGCCTAAAGGGGTAGCCGTGGCCTGCCAGGCGATCGGTGAAGCCGGCGCTTTCAACGCGGGTTTGATGGCGGCTCAGATTCTAGCCACCTCTGATCCTGCGCTGTCACAAGCGATTCAAGACTGGAGAGCCCGGCAAACTGACAACGTTCCCCACGCCGTCGACTGATGCGGATTGCCATCGCCGGATGCGGCCAATTGGCAAGAATGCTGGCCCTTGCGGGCTGGGAAATGGGCCACCGCTTCTCCTTCATCGCCGATCCGGGCGAGGGCACGGATTGTGTTGACGGCCTGGGGCCGGTCGTAGCCCGAGATGATCACCCCGAGCCAGCGGCGCTCCTTGAGGCGCTGGGACGTCCCGACATTGTCACCGTCGAGAAAGAGCACGTGAGCGTGGCCCTGCTAGAGGGACTCGCCGAGCACTGTTTGGTCGCGCCCTCCCCCGAAGCGATTCGCATTTGCCAACATCGCGGCCGAGAAAAAACCGCACTGCAGAACCTTGGGATCAGTACTGCTCCTTTCCAGTTGGTAGAGGATGGTCCCTCATTGATTACGGCGGTGGAGGCGCTGGGCTACCCGGCGTTCGTGAAATCCTGTGAGCAGGGCTATGACGGCCAGAACCAATGGCTACTGCGCGACCCCGAATCGCTGGAAGCGCTGGCGGCACAAATGGATTCTCTCCCTCCGTTGGTCGTTGAGGGCGCCGTTCACTTTGACCGAGAGCTATCGATGATTGCGGCGCGGTCTGTGAGTGGCGAGACCGCCCTCTACCCGCTGGCCGAGAATCGTCACCGTGAGGGGATTCTGCTCACCTCGGAGGTACCGGCGGCCAATATCAATGAGGAGACCCAGGCACAGGCCCACCACATTGCGCGCACATTGCTTGAGCAGTGGTCGTACGCAGGGGTGCTCTCCATTGAACTCTTTGATGAGGGAGGCAAGCTCCGCGTGAACGAACTGGCACCCCGCGTCCACAACAGTGGCCATTGGTCTCAGGATGCGGGCGTCACCTCCCAGTTCAGCAACCACATTCGCGCCATTACCGACACGCGTCCTGGCAACACTCGACCTGCGCTCTATGCGGGCATGGTGAACCTTTTGGGCCGAGAACCCGACGCGACGCTTTTACAGGCGGAGGATGTGAATCTGCATTGGTATACGAAGTCTGTCCGCAGCCGCCGAAAAGTGGGTCACATTAATGTGCAGGCTAAGGATCGCGCTCGGCTACAACAGCGCCTTGCTGAACTGGAAGCGGCCCTGTATCCCGAGGGGGAGCCGCTGTAGCGCGCCCTCATCTATCGCGCTTTTTATTGCGCGTTTTCTTCTCTGATTTTTTGATGTGGCTGATCATGCGTTTGCGACGTTGCACCTGGCGCTGCGTTAGCTTGTTGCGCTTTCCTGCATAAGGGTTATCGCCGGATCGCAGTTCGATGCGAATGGGCGTGCCATGCAAGGCCAGTTCGCGGCGAAAGATCTTTTCCAGATAGCGTTGATAACTCGCCGGCAGCGCATCCGTCTGGCTGCCATGAACCACTACAACGGGGGGATTCTGGCCGCCGGCGTGCGCATAGCGGAGCTTGATCCGTCGTCCGTTCACCATGGGTGGCGGATGGCTCGCCACCGCGTCCTCAAGGATCCGGGTGAGGCGCGGCGTGCTCAAGGTTCGGGTCGCTGCGTCATGGGCCGCATGAACCGAACCGTAAAGCTTGCCCACCCCAGATCCGTGCAGAGCCGAGATAAAATGAATATCGGCGTAATCGATGAACTGCAGTCGGCGGCGCAGCTCCGAGCGAATCCAGTCCCGCTCATCGGACTCAATGCCGTCCCATTTATTCAGAGCAATCACCAGCGCTCTACCCGCCTCGATGCATTGGCCCAACAAGTGCAGATCCTGCTCCACCAAGCCTTCGTGGGCGTCCATGGTCAGGATCACAACCTGGGCATCGGCGATGGCCTTCAGCGTTTTGACGATAGAAAACTTTTCCACGGCCTCACGGACGTTTTTGCGTTTGCGCACCCCAGCGGTATCGATGAGCGTGTAGTGCCGGCCCCGGCGCTCGTAGTCGATATAGACGCTGTCCCGGGTGGTACCCGGCTGGTCGTAGACCACCACCCGGTCCTCACCCAGCAGTCGATTGACGAGCGTCGATTTGCCCACGTTGGGACGGCCGACAATTGCAACGCGGATGGCGCCCTCGATTGTTGGCAGCGCTTCTTCATCGGCTTGTTCTAACCAGGGCGTCAGGACGGTGGCAATAAGCTTGCGCACGCCGCGATTGTGGGAGGCCGCAATCGTGTGCAGATGATCAACCCCAAGCTGATAAAAATCACTGGCAGCGATGTCCTCACCCACGCCATCGATTTTATTCACTACCAAATGGAAGGGCTTGCCCTCGGTGCGCAGATGCGTCACCAGAGCCTCGTCGCCCGGGTGCAGACCGGCGCGGCCATCCACCAACAGCAAGACCACGTCCGCCTCGGAGATGGCTGCCATCGACTGGCTCGCCATTGCCGCATCGATACCCTCTTCCTCTCCCGAGATGCCACCGGTATCAATGACGATAAAGGCTGTTTCCTCCAGCCGCCCCTGCCCGTATTGTCGATCGCGGGTCAGACCCGACAAATCGGCGACCAAGGCGTCCCGACTGCGGGTCAGCTGGTTAAAGAGAGTGGATTTGCCGACATTGGGACGGCCCACCAAGGCGAGCACGGGCAGCATGACGTCAGTTTCGCGCTTCGACGTCGTAGGCTTTCAAGGCACCGTCGTTGGTGTAGACAAACAGCCGGTTGCCCCGCGCGATCATGTCGGCTCGCGCGCCCTTTGAATCGACTTTGGTGCGGCCGACGATTTCCCCGTCGACCTGCGACAGCAAGTGCAGGTATCCCTCGAAATCAACTGTTGCCACGTAGCTGTTGACCGGCGTCGGACGCGACAATTCGCGGAAGCCCAGATCGATATTCTGCCAGCGCACACCCTGCCCATTGCGCAGGAACGCACTCACCGTGCCATCGTCGTCAGCCACGTACACGTTGCCGAAGCCCACACCCACACCCGATACCGACGACACATTGCGCTGCCAGAGCCGCCGACCGGAACGCGTGTCGATGGCCGCCAAACGGCCCTGATAGCTCGCGACATATAGCTCGCTGCCCTGAAGCGCCATGGAGCCATCGATATCAACAATGCGTTCGATTTCAGATCGACCCTGCGGAATCGCCACCCGGGATTCCCAAGCCACATTGCCCGAGCGCAGATTGACGGCGACCACCTTGCCATCGGCGAATCCAGCAATCGCGTTATCGCCGAGAATCATCGGCGTGCCGGTACCGCGCAGGGTCAGCACGGGGACATCGCTGGTGTAGGTCCAGCGGGTCTCACCAGTCTCGTAATCGAAACCCATCAGCTTACCGTCATAGGTCTGGGCCACCACATAGCGGCCATCACCCTGAGGGGCCGATAGCACCTCACCCGAGACCACCGCGCGCCAGATCTCCTCGCCGCTGTCGGCCGACAGGCGCATGACCAGCCCTTCGGAGGCACCGACGAAAATGGAGTCCCCGTAGTGCCCTACACCGCCAGACAATGCCAAATCCAGATTACTTTTCCAGCGCACACGGCCCGTCTCGGCATCGACCGAGGCGAGCTTGCCCTCAGAGGAGGCGACATAAATGCTGTCATTCACGAGGATGGGAGTGATCTTGTAGAGGCCTTCACCCTGACCATCACCGACCCCGCGGGACCAGCGGCTCTTGAGTTTGACCTGCTCGTCGATTTTCTGCAGTTCTACGGGTTCACGCGGATCGAAATCATCATCGCTGAACCAACCCGTAATCGTGCTGCAGCCCGCACTGAGCGCGAAACTCACCACCAGCACTGTGCGCGTGAGCTGTCTCATCAGCTGGCATCCTCGGCGACGTCGGCCTCAGGTGAGGCAGGCAGGCGCGTCTCGAGCGTACGCACCTTATTATCCAGTACGACGCTGTACTGACCCAACTCTGTGGCCAGATCCCGTCCCTCGCGATAGGCCGTCAAGGCGTCAGCCGTGCGGCCCGCCGCCAAGTGGATATCGCCCTCAGCTTGAGCATAGGCCACGGGATAGGCGTCGCTACCCTGGGAGAGTATCGCCAGCGCTTCGGTTTCTTGACCCTGTGCCGCAATAACCCGCGCCAGCCGCAGCTGAATCAGTTGCCCAATATCAGAGCGGGTGTCGCCGGCGGCCAGCGCCCACCGCAACGCGGACTCCGAGCCAGCAAGGTCACCGGCTTCAACGGCCACCTTCGCTTCCAGCATGGCACCGAATCGCGCATAGGTAGAGCCGCTGTGGTTTTCCTTTAACTGCGCTGCGAGCGCTGCTAATTGCTCGGGGCCATCCTCTTCGAGCTGGATGGAGAGCATGCTGGCATAGAGATCCGAGGCGGCCTCGGCTTTAGAGGCAGTGAAGCTCTGATACTGCTGCCAGCCCACGGTTCCCAGCACGGCCACCACGACTGCGGCGACGATGCCTTTTCCATTCTCATCCCACCACCGTTTAAGTGCCGCGAGATCCGCCTCATCCTGCATATGTTCTGCCACGCGTGACTCCTTTTATCAGGCGCTTTGTGCCGCCGCGAGATAGTTGGCTAGAAAAGACTCCAGCTCGGCATCCGCTATGGTCTGTTGCTCGGCTTCTACCCTTAAGGGCTTCAGCGTGACCTGGCTATTTGCGACTTCGGCGTCACCATAAACCAGAGCCCAGGCAGCGCCACTTTTATCAGCACGCTTGAACTGGCTCTTGAAACTGCCACCACCGAGGTGCTGCACCATATCAAGGTCCGGGAACTGCCGACGCAGGGCATCCAGCCTCGGCAGACTGTGTCGATAGGCATTTTCGTCTGCCGTCACAATATACAGGTCCGCAGGGGCCGAGACTGTAATATCCAACGCCTGCATGAGCAAGATCAGTCGCTCTAGACCTACGGCAAAACCGGCTGCAGGGGTCTGTTTACCGCCAAACGTCGATACCAGGGTGTCGTAACGCCCACCGCCGCATACCGTGCTCTGCGCACCGAGATGCTCAGTGGTCCACTCAAACACCGTTTTATTGTAGTAATCGAGGCCGCGTACCAGTCTGGGATTCACCACATAGGCAATACCGAGCGCATCAAGCTGGCTGAGTAATTCGGCAAATTCAGCGTGGGTCTCGGCATCGAGATAGTCAGACAGCACCGGCGCCGAATCAAGCACCGCCTGCGTGTCAGGACTCTTGCTGTCGAGAATGCGGAGCGGGTTAGTCTCCAATCGGCGCTGGCTGTCCTCGTCCAGACGGGAACGATGTTGGCCGAGATAGCCCACCAGGGCCTCCCGGTAGCGCGCACGATCAGCTGCGGAACCAATGCTGTTGATCTGCAACTGCAGGGCGTCGTCCACGCCTAGGCGTCGCCAGAGCTGTCGACTTAGCGCGATCAGTTCGGCGTCCTGATCAGGTGTCGCCACGCCGAAGGCCTCGACCCCCAGCTGATGAAACTGGCGCTGGCGGCCCTTTTGGGGTCGCTCGTAGCGAAACATCGGCCCCATGTACCACAAGCGTTGAGGCGTCACAGCAAGGTTATGCTGCACCACCGCCCTCACGCACCCCGCCGTGCCCTCCGGGCGCAGTGTCATGCTGTCATCATTGCGATCCGCAAAGCTGTACATCTCTTTTTCAACAATATCGGTGACCTCACCGATGGAGCGGGCGAATAGATCAGTCGGCTCGATAATGGGCAAGCGGATCTCGGCATAGCCATAGCTCGACAACACCTCGAGCGCGGCCGTCTCCATTGACTGCCACAGCGGGGTGTCCTCGGGCAGGATGTCGACCATCCCGCGTATCGCTCGAAAAGTTGTCATGATCTGAACGTCAGTGTGTGCTGGAGATAATGTTGGCTTCCCTCTCCGAGCGCGCGACTTCAAGGGCCTCTGCGCGATCGCGAATCACCGACTCAAGATGGTCCACAAAGTCCTGGTTGCTGACTTTGTGGTCGGGCTCTCCGGAGATGTAGATCAGATTGTTGGGTGTGGCACCCGTGAGGCCAACATCCGCTTCCCGCGCCTCGCCTGGCCCGTTAACGATGCAACCAATCACCGCCACATCCATGGGCGTGCGGATATCTTCAAGACGGTTTTCCAGCTCGTTCATGGTGCTAATCACATCAAAGTTTTGGCGCGAGCAACTCGGGCAGGCGATGAAATTGATGCCATTGGCGCGCAGTTTCAGGCTCTTGAGGATCTCAAAGCCCACCTTCACCTCTTCTACCGGATCGGCGGCCAATGAGATACGGATCGTATCGCCAATGCCTTCCATCAACAGCATGCCGATCCCCACCGCAGACTTCACAGTGCCGCCGCGCGTGCCGCCCGCCTCGGTAATACCCAAATGGAGTGGCTGTTCAATTTGCTCAGCCAGCTTGCGATAGGCCTCTACCGCCATGAAGACCTCCGAGGCCTTCACGCTCACCTTGAAGTCCTGAAAATCGTGACGGTCCAGTATCTCCACATTTCTCAGCGCGGACTCCACTAGGGCGTCGGCATTTGGCTCAGGATACTTGCGCAGTAATTCTTTACCCAGAGACCCCGCATTTACACCAATACGAATCGGAATACCCCGGTCCTGGCACGCCGCAATGACCTCCCTCACTTTGGCCTCGCGACCGATATTGCCAGGATTGATGCGCAGACAGTCGACACCGTACTCGGCGACCTTGAGCGCTATTTTGTGATCGAAGTGAATGTCTGCCACGACGGGAACACCCGCTCTCGGGCGAATCTCTTTAAAAGCTTCGGCAGCTTCCATGCTGGGCACAGAGACCCTAACCAAATCGGCACCCGCCGCTGCAATGGCATGGATCTGTGCGACCGTTGCCTCGACATCACAGGTTTCAGTGTTGGTCATGCTCTGCACGGCGATGGGGGCATCGCCACCAATCGGCACGTTACCCACCTGAATCTGTCTACTTACGCGGCGCTTTATGGGCGAAGGCTGGTTCATGGCCACTGTCCTCCCGTATCCGGCTTTCAGACCGAATACTTGTTATCGACTCTAACGCTCCGTCCAGGCCCTGTACTCGAAAGAATCCGGGTACAGATTACGCAATGCCAACTCATAACTACCCAAGGCATCCTGGTCGCCTGTTTGATCGGCGATTTCCAGACCGAGTAGCAGCCCCCGCGGCGATTGCTGTGGAGAGACCGTCCTGTAGGTCTCATGATACCGCGCGGCTTCATTAGTATCACCCGCTTCAAGACGCAGAAATCCCATCTCTAAAAGCGCCACCGGATTCCGTCGATCCATCGACAGGGCCCGGGTAAAAGCTGCCTCGGCACCCGCATTGTCATCTAACTGCAGCCGAGACAGCCCCAAATTCACAAACGCCATGGGGCGTCCGCTGTAAAGTGTATCCTCCGTCACACGATAAAACTCGCGTTCCGCCTCGATATAGCGCCCTTGAGAGTACAGAAAAGCCGCGTAATTGTTGCGCGCTCTGGATAGGGTCGGTTCTGCCTTGAGCGCAGCGCGGAATTGATTCTCTGCCATCTCGAACTCGCCGGTGCTCTGGTACACCAGCGCGAAGGCCTCAAAGACCTCGGCATTCTCGGGATCCACCTCCCGGGCCAATTCGAGATTGCGCTTGGCGTTTTCCCAGTCACCCACACCGATATATTGCCGGGCGAGTGCCACACGCTTGTCCAGCGTAGCGTCGGGGTCAGAGGACATCTGTGTCCCACCGCTGTACTCAGTAACACAACCGGCCATCAGACCCAGCAGAATCATGAGCGCACCACCGCGCAACGGGCTGAGCCGGGAGCGCTGCGCCGATCGGCTCATACGGAAGCCATACTCTGACGGGTTCTGTCGCACGTCATCCACTTTCATCAGCCTGATTCCAACAGGCTATGATCGCCACGTCCAGCCCGGTGGCGTTCAGCCCGTCGGGTTCGGTCTACAACCTCACCCACCAGCTGGCCACAGGCCGCGTCAATGTCATCGCCCCGGGTGGTGCGCACTGTCACCACAAAGCCGGCGTCGGTCAGCACCTGCCAAAACCGACTGACTGCATTGCCGCTGGGTCGCTGATAACCCGAATTGGGGAAATCGTTAAAGGGGATGAGGTTGATCTTGCAGGGATAGTCTTTCAGCAAGGCGGCGAGTTCTCTCGCCTGCTCGACGCTGTCGTTGACCCCCGCGAGCAAGGTGTACTCAATAGTGACTACCCGTTTTTTGTCGGTTTGCGCGTCCAGATAAGCCCTGGCGGAGGCCAGCAATCGGGCTATTGGATATTTCCGATTAATGGGCACGATTTGATCACGCAGCGCATCATTGGGCGCATGGAGTGACACCGCCAAACTGACATCTGCCCACTCGGCGAGCCGATCCAGATTAGGCACTACCCCCGATGTCGACAGCGTCACCTTGCGCTTGGAGAGCCCGTAGGCCAGATCGTCACACATCAGGCTCATAGCAGATACGACGTTATCAAAGTTGAGCAGCGGCTCTCCCATGCCCATCATGACGACATTGGTCACGACACGGCCTTTGCCGGACTGCCAGGCATCGTAGGAGTTAATGGCCAACCACACCTGACCAATGATCTCGGCCGCAGTCAAATCGCGCTGGAAACCTTGCTTTCCTGTGGAACAAAATGTGCAGTCGAGGCTGCAGCCCACCTGAGAGGACACACACAGCGTGGCGCGATCACCCTCGGGTATCAGAACCGCCTCGACCAAACTGCCTCCCTCAACCGCGATGGCCCACTTTCGAGTGCCATCCTGTGAGTCGTGCTGCTCGGCGATGTTCGGCGGCGTGATCTCGGCTATTTCGCCTAACTGCGTTCGAAGTGACTGACTGAGATCTGTCATCTCCTCAAAGTCGCGCACGCCACGGTGGTGGATCCACTTCATGACCTGCTGGGCGCGGAATCGCTTCTCGCCGAGATCAGTGAAGAAGGTTTCAAGCTGTTGCCGGGTCAAACCCAGTAGGTTGACCCGATCGGTTACCGGTGAGGTGGCGATGAGTTGGTCTGCTGCGGTCATGGCATCAGAGCCGGCCATGCCTCAGCGTGGGCAGATCTCGCTCGAGGCAAAGAAGTAGGCAATTTCACGCTCAGCAGAAGCGGGGGAATCGGAACCATGCACCGCGTTGGCGTCGATTGATTGGGCAAAATCGGCGCGGATGGTGCCGGCGTCAGCTTCCTGAGGATTAGTTGCCCCCATCAGCTCGCGATTTCGGGCGATCGCATCCTCACCCTCAAGCACCTGAACAACCACGGGGCCTGAGGTCATGAACTTGACGAGATCCGGGTAAAAGGGGCGCTCTTTGTGCTCGGCGTAAAAACCGCCGGCAAGGTTGTCCGAGAGATGCAGCATTTTAGCTGCTACCACGGTCAGTCCTGCCTCTTCAAAACGACTGATGATCTGGCCAATCACGTTTTTCGCTACCGCATCGGGCTTGATAATCGATAAGGTGCGTTCCACCGCCATGTTGCTCTCCGATTTCTACTAATGAAGTCGAGGCTCTTGCCTCGCGGGCGCGGAGTATAAGGGGTTTTACCCCGCAGTGTCATGGCAACAATGCCACCCGGATTACACCGTATTCAGTGTCTCTCCGAGGCATGGTTAATGGTGTAGCGCGGGATTTCGACCACCAGATTGGTATCACTCACCTGCGCCTGACAAGACAGCCGGGATTCAGGCTCCAGACCCCAAGCTTTGTCGAGGTAGTCCTCCTCGAGCTCATCGGCCTCCGCCAGTGACTCAAAGCCCTCTCGGACAATGACGTGGCAGGTGGTGCAGGCACAGGACATCTCACAGGCGTGCTCAATATCGATGTCATTGCGCAACAGCGCCTGGCACACGGTTTCACCTTGCTCGGCCTCGACCACTGCCCCGTCGGGGCAGATCTCGTGGTGGGGGAGTACAACGATTTCTGTCACGGTGTGGATTCCTCTGCGACATCAGATTCAAGCTCCGAGAGCGCGACCCCCTGAAGCGCTTTTTGAATACTGCGATCCATGCGGCGCGCGGCAAAGACCTCGCTCGCCTTGCCAAGGATCTCGGTTGCTTCTCGAATATCATCGGACTGGTTCGCCGCCATCACGGTCTCAAGACTCTGCATATCGGATTGCAGCGCAGCGGTCTCGTCCTCGGACAGCAAATCACCATCGACTGTCATCGCGGCCTGCAATCCGTCGAGTAGGGCCTCGGCCTCGACCCGGGCTTCACCGAGCTTCCGCGCCAGCATATCTTCGCCGGCATGCTCGTAGCCTGCTTTGAGCATGTTCGTAATCTGTGCTTCATCCAAACCAAAGGCCGGCTTCACCACAATCTCGCTGCGCGCACCGGTTTGCTGCTCCACCGCCGAGACAGCGAGAATGCCATCCGCGTCAACCTGAAACGTGACCTCAATGCGGGCAGCACCCGCGACCATTGGCGGAATACCTGTCAGCTCAAAACGGGCCAAAGAACGACAGTCCTCCACGCGTTCCCGCTCCCCCTGCACCACGTGCACGACCAGCCCGGTTTGGCCATCCCGGGCGGTGGTAAATTCCTGCGCCCGCGCGACGGGGATCGTGCTGTTGCGGTCGACAATACGCTCTACCAGCCCGCCGTAGGTCTCGAGGCCGAGTGAAAGCGGGATGACGTCGAGCAACAGCGCTTCATCGCCCTGCCGGTTACCCACCAGGATGTCCGCCTGCCGAGCGGCGCCCATTGCCACGACCTGATCCGGATCAAGATTGCAGAGGGGTTCCAGACCAAAGCAGTTTGCGACCGCCTGACGCACGGCCGGCGTGCGGGTCGACCCCCCTACCAACACCACGCGATCAACCGCATCGATGCTGGCGTCTGCGAGGGTCTGGCGGCAGGCGTCGAGGGTGCGCTCGATATAGGGCGAAAGCAGCGTTTCCAGGGTCGATCGAGATACCGTGATCTCGCCGGTGACTGCATCCAGCCCGCTCACATCGAGGTCCACCGACGCCGTGTCACTCAAGCGCTCTTTGGCGTCCCGGGCCAGTGACAGCGCGACCCGTCGTTGAACCGCTGTGGGTTCACCGATCGACAGCTCAGCGAACAAATGAGCCGCTAATGCGCGATCAAAATCATCACCGCCCAGCGCACTGTCACCCCCTGTGGCAAGCACCTCGAACAAGCCCGCGCGCATGCGCAACAGCGAGATATCAAAGGTGCCACCGCCCAGGTCATACACGGCCAATAGGGATGATTCCTCAGCCTGCTCATCGAGACCGTAAGCCACCGCCGCTGCAGTAGGCTCATTCAGTAAGCGCAGCACTTTGATACCAGCCAGCTCCGCCGCTTGGCGGGTGGCCTGGCGTTGCGCATCGTCAAAGTAGGCCGGCACGGTGATCACGGCGCCGGCGATGGGCCCGCTCAACCGCGGCCCGGCTCTGTCTTTCAACGCACCTAAAATCGCTGCCGAGACCTCAACAGGGGTCTTGGCACCTGCATCAGTCGCAAACGCCAGACTCTCGCCTGCGGCCAACTGTATATAGGGGTCCTCTTCAAACTCTTCACGTGAGCGGCCCAACATCCTCTTGGCTGAAGCAATCGTGTTACCCGGTTCAGCGCTGGCCTGCTGCTCCGCGTCTGCGCCGACCAAAGTTTTCGACTTGCCGTAATACACCACCGAGGGCAACGATGCCTGCCCGGTGTCATCCGTCAGCACATTCAAGTTTGTCCCGTCGAAGTGCGCGATCAGGCTATTGGTGGTACCAAGGTCGATGCCAACGCCGATCTGACGTTCGGTATGACTCTCAGGCGTGGCACCCGGTTCAGCAATCTGTAACAGCGCCATCTTCAGCTCACCCGCAACTTCGGTTCGCTAAGCAGTTTGGAGAGGTAGCACATTTCCTGCCAATGGCGCGCCGCATCCAGATAGGCATTAGCGGCGAGGGTTTTGGCGAACTGATCGCGACTCGCTGTGTAATGACCCTGAATGTCGGCAGTCAGGTCCTGGCGGCCCGCGGCGTCTGACGGGGCCAGCTCTTCCAGTTGCTCTCGCAAACTGATCTGTGTCATCAAAAAAGTGGATTCAACACCCGCGCGTTCCGCCGCGACCAGATCAACACCCGCTTGTTGCAGCAGATATTCGGCACGGGAGACTTCGTCGGAGAGGATGCGGAAGCCGCTATTAATGTCAGCGCAAAATTGCGCCGCCACCCGCTGCTCAACTTGAGGTTTGCCCGCGTAGCGGTCGGGATGAAACTGGGTCAGCAGGGCATGATACGCCCGTTCAAGCGCCGTCTCGTCCAGCGCAAAATCGGGTTCTAACTGAAACAACGAAAAATAGTCGCGCGCCGTCGCGCCCGCGGTGGCGTTCACGCTCAGACCGTGAAGCTTTCGCCGCAGCCGCACTCTCCGGCAACATTGGGGTTGCGGAACTCCAGGCCCTCGTTCAGACCTTCACGCGCAAAATCCACGATCGTGCCATCGAGGTAGACAAGACTCTTAGCGTCGACAAACACTTTGACACCGTCGGATTCAAAGAAAGCGTCCTCCGGCTCCACCTGATCGACAAACTCCAGAACGTAAGCGAGACCCGAGCATCCCGAAGTCTTCACCCCGATACGAATGCCCTCGCCTTTGCCGCGACTGGCAAGTTGGCGGCTCACGTGCTCCGCCGCTTCACTGGTCAGGCTGATCGACACCTCAGCTATCCTGCTTGTCTCGGTAGTTCTGAACGGCGGCTTTGATCGCATCCTCGGCCAACACCGAGCAGTGAATTTTCACCGGCGGCAGTGACAGCTCCTGTGCGATCTCGGTGTTCTTGATCGATGCGGCTTCATCCAGATTCTTGCCTTTGACCCACTCAGTCAGGAGTGAACTCGAGGCGATGGCCGAGCCGCAGCCATAGGTTTTGAACTTGGCGTCCTCGATGACACCGTCGTCGTTCACCTGAATCTGCAGGCGCATCACGTCGCCACAGGCCGGCGCACCGACCATGCCGGTTCCGACGTTGTCGTCGCCATCGTCGAGCTTGCCGACGTTGCGCGGGTTCTCGTAGTGGTCAATTACTTTGTCGCTATATGCCATGGTTCTCTCCCAAAGGCTTTAGGGACGGCGCTAGTGCGCCGCCCATTCAATCGTATTGAGGTCTACACCGTCTTGGTACATGTCCCACAGCGGCGACAGCTCGCGCAGCTTCTCTACCGCATGACGGACAGATTGCGCCGCGTGATCGACTTCCGCCTCGGTGGTGAAACGCCCGAAACTGAATCTCAATGAACTGTGCGCCAGCTCGTCATTCAGTCCCAAAGCCCGCAACACGTAGGACGGCTCAAGGCTGGCCGAGGTACAAGCCGAGCCGCTTGAGATCGCCAGATCTCGCAGAGACATGATGAGCGACTCTCCTTCAACAAACGCAAAGCTGACGTTGAGCGCCCCCGGCAACCGCTGATCGCGATCGCCGTTGATGTGGAC
>ERZ802821.486-NODE-486-length-22599-cov-9.95161_pt1 | contig 22599 bp, 17 predicted proteins | sample MGYA00345648_ERZ802821 | MGnify/ENA primary metagenome ERZ802821 (study PRJEB30503, sample SAMEA104212357) | marine metagenome | biome: Westerlies Biome; feature: [SRF] surface water layer (ENVO:00010504) within the epipelagic zone...; material: water... | reverse complement strand
GCGGCACGGGGTCGGATGTCGGCACCCAAGGCATCGTTCGCGGTTGGGCGAGTGCGGTCCTTTCGGCAGGAGGGTTGGTCAAGGGTAAACAGGTGATATCTGATTGGCCGGGCCTCGGTTCGAAGGATCTTTACGAGGGGCGCGACCTTTTAATGACTATAGACGCTCGGGACGTATATGCCGAAGTGGTCAAGACGGTTTTCGACCTGAATGATGAAGACATAGCGCGCGACGTCTTTCTGGGGTACCGGCCGGAAAAATCTTTAGGTCTAATGCGATCAACGTGACTCAGCGTTGTTACATCAAGGCCCCTGTGCAGTGGGGTACAACGGTATCAGTATTTGCGTGATCAATCAGCCGCGTGATGCTGCTGCTGAATGTCGGCTAGGCGTGGGCCAAGGGTCGAGGCGCTGTATTGCCGTGAACAACCACCCGGCGATCATACCGATAGGCATTTTGTCTCTGCCGCGATCAGCCACGCCGGCTGCGTCCTCATCAGACCTGATATTGGCTGTTTAATCATTTTGTAATCTCCACTCTGGTGAGGCTTATCGTGGTGGGTTTGGATGCCGACGCCGATCGTGGAGATTGGTGTGAATCATCGTGGCTATCGTGGTGGCGATCCTCCTCTAGCCTCGGTGATATTTGGATTATTTGATCCGGCAACAACATACTTTGAAAGCCCACCGGCGCGTTCATTGCAGCGTTCAACAACGGCCAACACATCCTCTTTGATCCAGTGTTTCAGCCTTCACGGGGTCAGAGGCCGGCGGCAAGTCCGTCGCCATCGCCTATAGCCTCACCGAGACCGCAAAAATGAACAAGGTAAACACCGAAACGTGGCTGGCTTGGGGGCCTCACGCGTACCCAAGATTGCTCCGTCAGTCGCATCGCAGAATTGCTACCGAGGGCGTATTGGGACATGATCAACGCTGAACAGCTCAACGCTGAGGTGGAAAACACCGCTTGATTGGCCGCAGCTTTACTGTTTGCGGGTGGAGTTTGCCGATCGTGCGATCCTGAGGTGGGGGCCAACGATAATGGTGTGGATTGGCACTGTATTGATCCGGGCAAGCCGCAACAGAACGACTTCATCAGGTCAATCAATGGCAGCCTGTGCGACAAACTGCTGAATGAGGCGATCTTCGACACGTCAAGCGATGCCTGCCGCAAATTGGCCCTGTGACGATACGGCGACAACAACGTCAGACCGCATTCATCACTGAGGAACCAGACACCCGTTTAAGGGCGTCGACCGCATTAGCAATTTGAGGGCTCCGCCATCGACGTGCTTGCCCAAACTGACGGCGAAGAAATTGAAACCCAAATCCGCAAACTCTCATTATAAGTGAGGGAGCAGAGGAGGGCAGGTCATAGCCAATCCACAGTCCTGTCCTAAAAAGCAGGACCACTTCACTCGGCGAACTGGTTTTCCTTAACAAGTTTTTTGGCTCGTGCTGAAGACATGAGAGATAACAGCATCAATTTTTAGAACAGCCCCTCGATTTGGCCTTGTTCATTCAGCATGATTGCCTCAGCAGACGGAACACGAGGCAGGCCCGGCATTGTCATGATCTCACCGCAGATAGCGACAATGAAGCCGGCTCCGGCAGACAAGCGTACCTCGCGGACCGGAACACTATGTCCTGTTGGCGCACCACGCAATGTCGGATCCGTGCTGAAGCTGTATTGGGTCTTTGCCATGCAAACAGGCAGATTGCCATATCCCTGATCTTCCCATTGTTTGAGCTGATCACAGATCTTTTGATCGGCGAGCACTTCATCAGCGCGGTAAATCCGCTTAGCAATAGTCTCAATCTTCTCCAGAAGTGGCATTTCATCGGGATAGATTGGCGCAAAATTCGCCATATCGGCGTCGGCAATCTCAGCCACTCGCGTGGCAAGACCCAACGCTCCTTTGGACCCATGCTCCCAGTGTTTTGAAACAATTGCTTCCGCACCCTGTTCGGCCACATAATGCTGTAGCGCCTCAACCTCGGCATCTGTGTCATTGACAAAATGGTTCACCGCAACCACCACAGGCACACCAAAAGACTTCATATTCTCGATATGGCGACCAAGGTTCGGACATCCCGCCTGCACAGCAGCAACATTTTCCCCACCGAGATCTGCCTTGGCGACACCACCATTCATCTTCATTGCCCGCACCGTTGCCACCAACACAACCACGCTCGGAGCAATGCCTGCCTTGCGGCATTTAATGTTCATGAATTTTTCGGCACCCAGATCGGCGCCAAAGCCAGCCTCGGTGACAACATAATCGGCCAGTTTTAACGCTGTCGTCGTGGCCACCACCGAATTACAACCATGCGCGATATTGGCAAATGGGCCGCCATGCACAAAGGCAGGGTTGTTCTCTAACGTCTGCACCAGATTTGGTTGCATCGCTTGGCTGAGCAAAACAGTCATCGCACCATCCGCCTTGATATCGCGGCAATAGACCGGAGTGCGATCACGACGATAGGCAACGATGATATCGCCAAGCCGTTTTTGCAGATCCTCAATGTCTAGTGCAAGGCAGAGGATTGCCATAACCTCAGAAGCAACCGTGATATCAAAGCCCGCTTGGCGAGGAAATCCGTTGGAAACCCCACCAAGGCTGGTAACTATATCACGCAGCGCCCGATCATTCATATCGACAACACGGCGCCATGTAACCCGCCGCTGGTCAATCTCCAACTCGTTGCCCCAATAAATGTGATTGTCAATCATCGCCGAAAGCAGATTATGCGCAGAGGTAATCGCATGAAAATCACCTGTAAAATGCAGGTTCATCTCCTCCATCGGCACAACCTGAGCATATCCACCGCCAGCAGCACCGCCCTTCATTCCAAAACATGGACCTAGGGACGCCTCACGGATACAAATCATCGCTTTCTTGCCAAGCGCATTAAGACCATCACCAAGCCCGACTGTGGTCGTTGTCTTGCCTTCACCAGCAGGCGTGGGGTTGATCGCGGTCACAAGAATCAGCTTTCCATCTGAGCCATCGCGCTGCGCCTTGATGAACTCGGCCGATATCTTTGCCTTGTCATGACCGAATGGCAGCAGATCCTTTTCTGGAATATCCAGCTTAGCCCCAATCTGCTGGATCGGTAACATTTTTGCCTCGCGAGCAATCTCAATGTCTGATTTGTAACCCATAATGTTAAGCCCTTTGCCTCTCAGTGTAGATTTTTGGTCAATTAATGAATGAGCGCTCTTGAGTAAAACCTTGAAATCTGGAGGTTTTTCTCAAGAGCAGGGAAGGTGTTCAATTGACAATAACTTTCTAGAACAAGTTATTTCGTCATATACATCTGTGAGCTTTCTTGGCCTCTAGCCTAATTCGTCAAGCTTACGTTCCCATTTCATGTCTTTGGCGAATTTTCTCAGTTCGTCCTCAGGCATTTTAATGGTGTTTTCTGGCCCCGGATAATTTCTAGTTTTAACGTCATCCATGTATCTTGTGATGACATCTTCCATAATTGGGATCAGATCTGTGTATATTCTTGAGTGTTTAGGAACGTGCTCTTCCCAAAGATGGAAAAGATCTGACGATATAATGTGCACCCCGTCGGCACAATTTCCTGCGCCTAAACTGATCACGGGAACGGGCAATATTTCCGCGAGGTATTCGGCAACTTCAGACGTGGTGACTTCACACAGGATGGAGAAGCAGCCAGCGTCGTACATTGCTTTCGCGTCATCAATCAGTTCTTTGGCACGGTCGGCAGTTTTTCCTTGCGCAATAAAGCCGCCAAGCTGTGGCATCCGCATTGGTGTTATACCGATGTGGCCTTGCACTGGTATGCCAGCACTGACTATGGCTTCGATTGCGGGGGCGTGATGGCGGTTGCCTTCACATTTCATAACCTCGGCATTGGCTTCGTGAACAAAACGCCCGGCATTTTCAACGGCTTGCTCTTTGGAGACGTGGAAGCTCCAATATGGCATGTCGACCATTCTGAGGCCATATTGTGATCCTCGGTCGATTGCTTTTGACATCATCATGACTTCGTCAAAGCTGACTGACGTGGTGCTCTGATGGCCAAAAAGGATCATTCCACCAGTGTCAGAAACGCACAAAATGTCCATTCCCAACCGGTCAGCTACAACTGCAGTTCTGTAATCGTATGCTGCAAGCTGAGTGATAGGTTCACCCGCTTCCATCTTTTTTAACAATGTTTTATAAGTAACTTTTCTACGTGGCTTTGCGTCGGCCATCTGCTTCCTCCCTAACATCACATTGGTTGGTAACTATTAAGTACCAATCACTTTATCAATAAATCAATGTAGAAGGAAAAACCCCAAATAATAAAATCTTTCTAGCCTATTAGTCTTTCTGCCAAAGCTATCTATTTTATCTTTGTGTTCATAAGTAATCAAATCACCACGGAGCAACTCATTGCCACGCCAACTACAACCAGTAACGCTGCAATAGCTTTTTTTACATATTTAGTTGGGACTTGTTTAATCCAGTGGCTGCCGAGGAAGGTTCCAATGGCAATGCCAAAAGCGATCGGAATAGCAATGCTTAGATCTAAAATACCATTCAGGCTATTTCCGATGGTAGCAAATATCGAAATTGGCAACTGAATCGCCTGAGCTAAACCAACTGTTGCAGCAACTGGTGCGGCGAACCAGAGCAGTAACGGGATCATAACTAACGGGCCTCCAGTTCCACTCAGCGCTGAGAAAAGTCCAGTTATGCATGCAAACAAAATTAATTTTTTGTCACTAATTGGGAAAATATTTAAGCTTGGTAGTTGCTTTTTAACCAAAAATTCTCTTCCACCGGAACCGAGGGTAAGGCCCGCGATTAGCAGTGTCAGTATTTCTTCAGTGAAATAAGATAGCAAGAATGATCCTGCAAGTGTCGCTGGGACCGCTCCAATCCAGACAAGTTTTACCTGCCTCCACAAGGTTGGATCCCTTCTTAGATAGATTATTGTCCCGACTGAGCCTGAAATCATGAAAGAGAAAATACTTGCAGCGATACTGTGATAGATGTCCACGCCAACAATAAAAGTCAGCAATGGTACAAGAATAACGCCTCCGATGCCCACCGCCCCGATTAGAATTCCAGAACTCAATCCGCAAGCGATGTAAATTAGGGACGAATTAGTAATTAGGTCCATAAATTACAACTTTCTTTCGATGATCTCACAGGTGGGGCAATTCTTGATCATCTGTCAAGACTAGCTGATTTTGGCTTTTGATGATAGAGGCTGTCACAGGAGTTCACATCACTTGTTACGGTGGATCGACTGACTTGAAAGACGATCTGAGACGACAAATAGAAAGAACCATTCAACCGCGTTCAAGGCGCGTGTTGCGATCCGCGAGGAAATGACGCTGGCAGAATTGTTAAAAAAGTTCGGCGTACATTTGGGCCAAATCAGTACGTGGAAACGGGCGGCCTTGGACAACATGACATCAGCCGTCCAGTAATTTGGGAAAGATTCTGAGCCTTATGTCCGCGCCGCTAAGGCAGAAAACTGCACTCGAAGATTGGGCAGTTGATGGTAGAGTGGGATTTTTTGGCTGATGCCTCTCATCAACAACACAAGATCTGACCGTATCTGCTGAAGAATGTTGTGATCAATCGTCCAAACCAAGTCTGGTGCGCAGATATTACGTATATTTTGATGCAGCGCGGGGTCCTATATCTCGTGACGATCATGGACTGGTTCAGCCGCAAAGTTTTTGCTTGGCAGCTCTCCAACAGCGTGGATGCGGTACTTTGCGTTGAAGCATTGAAAGAGACTTTGGCAAAATATGGCGCGCCGGAGATACACAACACCGACGAGGGGTCGCAGGTCACCAGCGGTGATTGGGCTGACGTACTGACTGATGTGAAACTCAAAATCAGCAGGGACGGGAAGGGGAGTTGGATAAAGAACTGCATGATCGAACGCCTGTGGCGGTCTCTCAAGGATGAATGCGTTTACTTGTATGTTTTAGAGAGCGGCTCACAAGCATAGGCGGGTATCGGGAAATGGATGGCATATTACAACACCGAGAGTCCTCACGCGACTTGCGGTATCATGACCCACGGCATCTTGACGCCAGAAGATGCCTAAGCCAGCTAGGCAGAACCAGTGAGATTAGCAGCCTGACATGAAACCATGGACTACCTTAACGAGGCTGCAAAATGGTCGAAAAACAAGGACCATCTCTAATTTTGAAGGCGATCATGTGGACTAATTTGAAGTTTTATTTAGCTATTGCCTATGATATTGACATTTAGTTATCGATAAGCACTATAAGTTTACGTGGAATTTTAGTTTGCAATGCCAAGCCACCTAGATTTGGGAGCTATCAATGTTTCTTCGACAACTTGAATATCTGATCGCTGTTATTGAGGAAGACCATTTCGGTCGCGCTGCTGAAAAGTGCTATGTTAAGCAGCCCAGTCTCTCAAATGGTATCAAGCAGCTTGAGAGCGAGCTAGGTATTACGCTTTTCAAACGTGGCCGTGGCCAAAGGTTGTACGGTATCACTGAAGAGGGAAAAAAAGTATCGAAGTGGGCCCGTTTAATTTTAGCTAATTTTAATGCGATGCGTGATGAAATTGGTGAAATGAAAGAAAATTTGCAGGGAAGATTGCGGATTGGCGCTATGCCATCGATGTCTCCAGTTCTGCCAATTATTTTGCAACGAATAAGGGGGGCTTATCCCGGCGTAAGTGTGGATGTTCATTTTGTTGGAAACGAAGAATTAAAAGTGAGCCTTGATAAATACGCGTTGGATTGCGCCATAACATATGATGATTACGCGGCTGAAATGTCTTGGTGTAACGCTCAGCCAATATTCAAGGAAACATGGAGCTTGCTTGTTCCAGACTCCTACGAATTTGAAAGTATGGAAGATATCACATGGAACGACGCCGCAAAATTACCATTCGCAATGTTAACTCCATCAATGCACGAACGCCAATTAGCGGATACTATTTTTAGAGGCTTAGGGTTTGAGGTTACTCCAAAAATTGAATCAGAGTCTATTTTGCACCTTATGTTTCAAACCCAGTATACAGAGCTATGCACAATCATACCTACACATTTTACGAGGATGCCCGGCACATTGGAGGGCACGAAAGCCTTGCTGCTGAAGGACCCTGTGATTGAAAAGGGCGTATCACTTTTCTGGGTAAAAACAGATAATGTAATGCCTATGCCGAGTATAGCTGAGAAGATTGCAAAATCTTTAGCTGAGTCAGGCGAAATGCAAAACTATCTCTACTGATTTATCAACGAAATGCGTAGGTAACGGGTCGGCAAGTCGCAACGTTCGGTTTTATGAATTTCGCTCAAAAAAATGAGTGGGAAAGTCAAATCCCCACTCACACTTTACTTTAACGCCGCGGATTATTCTGCTGCGTATACGTTTTCTTGCAGCATAGCGAGAGGGTTCATCGTACTTACACCTAAAAACTTACCCCAAGCTTCGTAATAATGCCTCATACCAACCTCGTCATGAATTGTAGAATTTTCATGGCGACCGTGAAGAATGTTTCGCGCCTCAGTACCTTCCCTCATGGTTGTACCTTGACCCGCAACTCCAATTAAATCTTCATGCAAATTGCGTCCAAAAGGTCCCCAAATTGAGTTATGTGCTTTGACGCGGGTGTTGCGCTCTTCCGGCGTATCTTTTTTCAAACCGTAACCACGAAACTCAATAAGGACACGATTTGGACCAAGTGGCGTTACAGTGTCGCTTCTGTATGCATTTCCACGGAGGTTGAAATTAAATCCAGGGAACAAATCCACCATGTACCACTGGTTTGGTGGAAGATTAGGGAAGGACAATGCCCCCCGATCCTTAAAACCCTCGTACTCTTCATAATTGACAGTAAAACTACTTACATTTACGTGCCCGTTATCAAAGGGTATATTTTTCCTAGCGAAATATTCGTCATTGAAACCAGACACGCGGTTAAAATAGTGCATAAAATCATGATAGAATTCACTATTGGTGTCGTGCCATAGCTTATAATTGGTGTCGATTATAGCCTTGTGATAGTGGAAAACTTCCATTTCTTCAGTATCAATGGCATCGGCGATGCAATCAAAAGCACCACATGTCCATTCTTCCACACTTTGAGAAGGGTTAGGGTCAAGTGTAGTCCACACCATACCGCCGTGCTTCACCTCGCTGTGGAGTTTTTTCAAACCATTCGTATCGAGACCGTTGCCGGAAGGCCTATCAATTGATGGGCACAAAAATACCTGAACCTCACCCTTAACGTTCAAAGCTACAACGTTTTGGTGAGCGATTTGTGTAGAGCGAAAATCTCCATCATTATACATTTCGCTTATGTGGCACATTGGCACCCACACTTTTGCAAAAATATGTTCAATTTCTTGCTCATAAATACCATAATTATTATAGCACTCGCTTGAGATATACTCAACTTTCGGAGTGCTTAGCCAATTTTTGTGATTTCTTGGTGCCATGTGGCTCTCCTATGGGTTACATCGCAACTGGGCTTAACAGCTCGCAGATCGCTTAGACCTCTTACAGATCATTATTGTCACCGCCAGCTATTGCGTTGTCAATCTTCAAGTTTGATCGCCGGTGGATCGGCTAATAGTTGCAAGCTAATAAACAAATATGTCGCTCTTGATATTCGAAAATATTTGTTCAGCGTTGTTCTAACTAACTGCAAAACTTATGCCTGATGCCAAGTTCACCAAGTTTCTGACAAGCTCTTCCTCTGACAGGGACTTATCCGCGATTGACTGTAAAGATATTATGTTTGCAGGGTTATAATCCAATAGGTGATTTTTTGAACCAGCGACTTGATCGCAAGTTTTGCTAAAGAAGAAGGGCGCTGGACGTAAGTGATCTCCTACACTGAACCCAACCAAAACTGTTTTATCATGGGACGTCGATAAATCGGCCCTTGTCATTAAGGTGAAAGACTGCGGTTCTAATGTGATCTGGCCCGGGTTGTTCGCAAAATCTTTGTGTCTCGCGAGCTGATCTGCGACTATTTTTAGAATATTGATTGCGCCACTAAGGCACTCACTCATCGCGGTAAGTTCTGTTTTGAACAAAGATGCATTGTGATCTTCGGTGTCCCCCATCAACATGTCTGGAGATTCAAAAGGCAGATCCGTTGAAAACTTCTCCTGTTCTATGCCCCTATGAAGAAGCTCAACGAGATACCAAGCCTCTACAAAGGCAGGTGTTCTATCGTCAAGCCAAAAGCTGTGAGGGACTTTTTCTCCATGATCACAAAAATAAAGCTCCAAATCAGGCAGGTGCAAACCTATCTGACACCCGTCAACTAAAAGCCTTGTCCGAAAATCGCCATGATCTTCATTCCAAAACAAACTTAAGTGGCTGTTTCCAAGCGTTGGATCGAGGAAACTATGCGATGCTCTCGCCATCCAAAAAAGGGCATTGTGTGCCTCAACACGAGCATTCCGGTATTTTTTTGCCTGAAAAATTGCGATCTCAGGCCATTTACTGTCAATTTCCAATGTATTTTCACCTTCAGTCAACATTACTGCGTCGGCTACCAGATATCGTCATCATCATCGTCGTCATCAAAAAAAGTCGCCTCGTCAATATCCTCATCCTCATCGAAGGTGTACTCTAACTGTTCTGTGACGTACACCATCAGGTTTCCATCCTCGGCTTTTATGTCATAGGTTTTGAGCGGTAATTCGGCCTCGTCTTTCAATGCCATCGTTTCTAAGTCCCAAGACCACAGATGCTTGGTGCATGTCAGTTTGCAACCAACAACCAGGCCTGAATCTTCCAAAGGCTCTTCTAAATGTGGGCACACTGGGGGAATTGCCACATAGCCATTCTTATGGTGAGCGACTGCGATAGGAATGCCGCCACCAATCCTTGCCCAAACTTTTTTTATCGACCCCTCTGGTATTTCACTTTCTGCACAGACTTTTGTCCAAGCCATGACGTCTTCCTTCTTTAATCTTGAAATCGTGGCACAGTTTCGTTGGCCGAAGTTATGCGATTAACGCAGTTAAAGCGGCCAATGTGATCCTTTATCGAGCCGTCTATTATCAAGTTTTGTCTCGCGGCTTATGAATTTTGCAGTGCCATCAGTAATTTTGAATTTATCAATATATTTTCCAATCACAAACAGCCTGCTTTCCCCGGAGTCGATGTGTGAATTAATCCCATCAAGCATGTTTTGATAAATGGTCACAGAACTGACGGCATCGGCTGTCTTTCCATCATCCGCAACATCGACTGTATATACGGATGTGTGTCGGTGAAGTGGTGAGTGATCAGTATTATGCTTTGGAAGCATGTCCATCAGGCCTTCCAACTCTTTCTTATTTCCGCTGAAATAGGTCATATTTTTGTTTATTTCAGGACTAAAAGACGTGATTGAGTATTCAAATTCGGTATCACAGAGTTCGAACCAACCATCCCAGTTATGGTCATCCAAAGCCAGCGCGGCTTGGTAAATTATCTTTTCAATACTCTTTTCCATATTTGCTTGGCTTTCGTGTGTCATGCCGATTGTACCCTCTGTCTATATTCAAAATTTTTCGAAGCGTTTCCATCAAACACCCCGCTCTGGCCATGTATAAAGAACAACCTAAATCGTCAGGTCACTTCTTGAGAATCTATCGGGACCTTCCTCCGCCGCTGTCGATAGGCGAATAGGAAAGGCTGGAGATCTGGTTGGGGTCTGGAGACTGATTTGTGTCTAAACATTGCCGGGCTTCCATATACGTTGCGGGATCATTCACGACCTCAACAGCAACTAACTCAGAGCCTTTGTAGCTCCAAAACGAAATACCATGGTCTCTTTTGCTTGGCCTCACCACTTGATAAACTTCCTCGTCTTGAACAGGGACGATGCCAACAGATTGAAGTTTAGTGTCGTATTGGTCAGACCAAAACCAGGGGGTTTGTATCGTTGGCGCAACAGTTTTTGTGATCGCTGCAGCAGCAATGGAGGCTGTCTCTTGGGCGTTGTGTACGGATTCCACCGCAACGGCTTGATCACGGCGAATTGCAACATCGCCGATAGCATAGACATCGCCATCACTCGTCTGCATCATATCGTCAACCAGAATAGCCCCGCCATCGGATCGCTGTGTTTCAATACCTGCGTCTGCAGCCAATTTGCTGTCTGGGAAAACTCCGATGCCAGTAATCAACATATCTGCTTTGATTTCTTCTCCGTTTGAGAGGGTAACGCTGTCGAAACTTCCGTCCCTCTTATTTACTTTATCCACGCCGATGTCTGTCAACACTGTCACGCCATTATCCCTGTGCAATTGCACAAGGTGGTCTGCAAGAGGTTGGCTAGCGACCCTGGCAAGTATACGGCTGGCAGCCTCGATTACAGTCACGGCCATACCCTTTTTTCGCAGCGACGCTGCAACTTCCAGACCTATATACCCTCCTCCAATGATAACAACCGAGTCTGCATTATTGGCCGCTTGGCGTATGGCATTTGCATCCGCGGGCTGTCTGAGGGTAAAGGAATTTCCCATACCAACTGTTTCAGGAAGTTCCCTGGGAACTGCCCCACTTGCTATAACAAGCGTATCGTAATTAACCATATCTCCGTTATTCACGGTTACGATTTTCTTTTCTGTATCAATAGCTTGTATGCTAGTTTGAGTGTTCAAGCGAACTTTGTTTGTTTTATACCACTTCTTTTGGCGCAACAGTGATTTGGACTCCACCGTTTCGCCGCCTCCTAGCAAAAAGCCTTTTGACAAAGGAGGCCTTTCCATTGGCCCTCCGACTTGTCGGTCAAAAATTGCAACTTTTCCAGTAAATCCGTTTTTTCTCAGCCTATCAGCGAAGGCAATGCCGGCGTGGCTTGCCCCAATTACAACGACCTTTGGACCAATCACAGCTTCGTCTTTGTCGAGGACGGCATTTCTGCTGCGCCGGGTTGCCAATTCTGCAAGACGGCTTTCGCCATCGGGATGTTGGTCCATCCAGCGCGACCATTCGTGCAGCAAATGGTTGGCTACAGCCTGCTCTTTTTCTTCATTTTGCACGTCTGTTTTCGACTGATCTTGTTCCATTGCCCTGAATGGACCAAAGTTAGCATTATAAAACCGCGATCTGGTCTTTCGCTCTGTTTCACTGTCGCCTTTAGGCGCCAAACTTTTATGCTCGACCATGAGGCGGTTCTCATTCACCGGTGTCACTGTCGATACATTGAGTGTCGGGCCATCCAAATGGAACGAATATCCAGGAAATAAATTTACCCTGATTGATTGCATTGCGTTGGGAGTTGGAAAAGAATTGTTCTTCTGGTTCGTGTCGGCTTCCGTTTCGCTGTCTTCAGTCATAAAATGGCCGAAGTTGAACAGGGCGTGTTTCGAGTGACTTCCGACGTTCTTAGAAACGTTCAGCAGCTCAGCCTTGAGCCCTGTATCAATAAATTCCTTGCGGTAGTGAACTACTTCGAGGGGGGTAGAATTTATTTGCCCTTCCAATGATACAAATGCGTCACCAACCCATTCCTCTAGCGTCGCCATCGGCTGGTCGTTCATATTTACCCAGACAAAACCGCCGAAATTTACGCTGCACCTTAGACGCCGAAGACCTGCGTCGTCTTTACAAAACCGATCCTGATAACCTTCTTTCTCACGGGCAACGTATACACAGTTACCCCGCATATCAAACTGCCAAGCATGGAACATGCATGTGATTCTCTTAGGATTACCTGACGCCTGTCCCTCTAAAAAGCTGCCTTTTGGGCGGCGCTCGATTAACATTGCTCTGTGAGGGCAAACGTTTAGAAGAGCATTGATTTTGCCATCTGGTGCCCTGCATACGATAATGTTGTCATTGCCAATACTACTGGTCCTGAAATCATATGGCTCCGGCAACTCCGATTCGTGGCAGACTGGAACCCAAATATTTTTGAAAATATTTTGCTGTTCGTCTATAAATATTCGCTTGTTACGCTCTGCACTAGCATCCAGCGAATTTTTCGAAGAGCCTGTGTAAGCACCTTTTTCAAGAGTTTGATTGTTTTTTTCCATTGTCTTCCACACACCCTACAAATGTTGGTTTCGTTATTTCTTTGCTTTAAACCAATAAACTTGGTCAGAAATTTTGAACCCGTAAAATAACCACCTGCACCATTAAAACAATGTTTCCAACTAGCATAGCTCTCTATCACTTGATAAGAGTTGCGTATTAGCAGGACGCTTGATCGCGTAAGTAGATCAGACCTAGAGTGTTACTTACTACGATGACTGTGGATCCACGGTGAGCACGTTTGGCGTGGAAAACTAAAAGAGATGGGCACTTAAGGAGTAGAAAGCAAAAAAGAAATATTGGAAAGCTGGACACGGCATAATCAGTTAGAAGACTGTACAGCTTAACCGTTTGGATTTCCGATATAAACAGTGCCGATCTAAACATTAGGGAGGAAATAAAAATGAAAAATATTAAGAATCTTAAAGCTCTGACTATTGCGGCAGCGGTGGCCTTAGCACCATTGACTGTATCCGCGGAAGTGGATTTTGGCGAGCGCGGCGAAGCCGTTAACCTCGTCATCGGTTACCAGCCTTATTACACAGAATCATGGACTGGTGTTGTCAACAACGGCAAAGCTTTTTGGAAGAACCACTTGCCCGCCGGATCGACAGCTGAATTCCAGGTGGGTCTTCAAGGGTCGGTTATTGTGAACGCGATGGCTGGTGAAAAGCAGCACATCGGTTACATGGGCGATATGCCAGCGATTGCTTCTACTTTTAAATACCTCCCTGAGCGTGGTGGTACAGACATCCGCATCGTGGCCGCACTTGGAACATCAAAGCAGCAGTGCAACATCTTCCTGGTTAAAAACGATGCGCCGGAATTCGCGAATGGTGTGGAGGCCGTCAAGTGGATGGACGGAAAAATCACATCTGCGCCGCATGGAGCGTGTACAGACAGGTTTGCGCAGCTAGCCTTCAAGAAGGCGGGTATTAAGCCTGCTAAATATCTAAACCAGAACATTGAGGTGATCACTACGAACTTCCGCGCAGGTAAGCTTGATGCGGCGGCCATATGGGAGCCAACAGCTACGAAAATGGTTTCTGCAGGCATTGCTCGGCGTGCTGCCTCAGGTGAGGACTTTGACGCGCAAGACGGCGCATTTATGGTGATGCTCAATGACTTAATCGCACAGCGTCCGGACGCAGTGATGGGCTGGTTGGAAGCTGAGTTGGATGCGCAAGAGTTTGTTGCTGATCCGGCTAATGCAGATGCAATTGCGGCTATGGCAGAGGCCCAGACTGAGCAGATTGATCAGTCAGTGCTGAAAGCGAGCCTGTATGACTCACCAATTGCCGGAACAACAAAGCTTCAGTTGGATTTTGTCATCAGTGACGATGCAAAATCTCTGCTGCGCGACGCCACAGCGTTCCTTTACAGCCTCAAGAAAAAGCCTGCTGCTTCTGCACAAATCCGCCCTGAGGGTGTGATGGGTCAGTTTGCTGAGCGGGTCCTTGAAAAGCGCGGTCTTTCTACGCCAGTGGGACGTATCATAGCTAAGTAAAGAAAATAAGTTGGGGTTCAGAGCAGTCTGGACCCCAATTCTTTAGTGCTTTTATCACTTTAAAATGTACAGTAAGGCTGCCAGTTTCTGAATGGAGAGAGCAAATGAGTGCAAGCTCGCAAGCTACAAATGGGCAAAACAAAATTGCTGAACCGCTAGGGTTCGACTTGTTTGTTTACAGGGTAAAGAAGTATTTTGGAAGGCTGGACCCTTATCTAACTCTATTGGGCATCTTCTTATGGCTCTTCACGTATTGGGTCCTGTGCGAGGGATTGCAACTATGGAGATTCACCAAGCTTCCTGGGCCAGTAGCTGTGTCAAAGGATTGGTTCTCAACTACGCCCTTTCAGGGCATATCAATTTTCACTGCGGAATACTACGAACACATCGCCGTAAGTTGCCGTAGAATTTTGATCGCGTTTGCTCTTGCAACCGGCTTGGGTGTCCCGTTGGGGCTTTTCATGGGGTGGTCTAGATCGATCAGGGATTATATTTTCCCTCTTATAGAGGTCTTGCGGCCAATACCAATTTTGGCCTGGGTACCACTCTCGATACTGCTTCTTCCTGGCTTTGAGTGGCCGGTTCTATTTCTTGCAACATTGGCATCTTTCTTTGTTACTACGCTGAATGCGATGCTTGGAGTGGACTCGATCGATGAGGAATATTTCAGGGCAGCGGGTTGTCTCGGTTCGAGCAGATGGGATGTTTTCAAGAACGTTGTGGTTCCGGGAGCTTTGCCGTTTATTTTCACAGGCCTGCAAATTTCTATTGGAGTGGCTTGGTTCTCGCTGGTTGCCGCAGAGATGGTGTCTGGAGATCTGGGTTTAGGGTATTTGATTGTGGACGCGTATATGAACAACGTTACCGTTCCAATGGTTATCGCAATGATTACTCTTGGGTTCATCGGGTATTTTAGTTCGGCACTCGTGCGCATGTTGGGTAATAAGCTCATGGCCTGGCATGTGAAAGAGCTTAATCAGCAAGGCCGGTAATAGAAACTGAAGTCAGAATTGGTGTTGAAAAATATGGAAATGTTGGAAAGACCGGGTGCTCTTAGTATCAAAAACGTCACAAAGGTTTATGACCCAGAGGGTGTAAACGTTAAAGCCGTTGATAACTGTTCCATGGAAATTGAGGGGGGCGAGGTCTGTATGATTGTTGGTCCCTCAGGTTGTGGAAAGACAACTCTGCTGAATGCAATAGCGGGGTTCCATTCGATCACTGAGGGCAGCATACACCTTGATAACAAGCTGTTGTGTGGTCCAGAAAAGCCGATCGCTCCTCAAGGCGCAGACCGAATGGTTGTATTCCAACACGGTGCTTTATTCCCATGGAAAACTCTGCAGGAAAATGTTGCTTATGGTCCAACGGTTCAGAAAACCTTGGGGGCTAAAGAGGCCATGAACAAAGCTGGGGATATGCTTGCTGAAGCTGGGTTGGGCAATTTTGTGACGAGATATCCAGGAGAGGTGTCCTCAGGAATGGCCAGAAGGGCTGAAATAGTCAGGGCATTGATCAACGATCCAAAGGTTTTACTGCTGGATGAGCCTTATCGCGCAATGGACGCTTTGACGAAACAGATCATGCATGAAGCTCTGCTGGAAACTTATGACCGGACAGGCGTAACAATATTTTTCATTACACATGATCTGGAGGAGGCAATTTTCCTGGGGGATAAGGTGCACATTGTGACCACCAGACCTTGCCAGCTCAAAAAAACTGTAGAGGTGAAAATTCCGAGGCCTAGGTCGTACGAGACGCAATCATCTGAAGACTTTAGAAAACTATTAGTCGAGGTCAACGAAGCAGTTCACGAAGAAGCTGTAAAAGCATTCCAAGCTGGTGAACGAGAATTGGCTTAGGATAAAGCAAAAGAACATCGCCCGAAAATTGGATTAACTGAGGAAAACATGGCTAATACAAAAAAAACTGTTCTTGCATCTCTGTTGGGTGAAACAACGTTAGTTAGGGGTATTAGTTCGATACTGATCTTTCTGGTGATCTGGCAAATAGGCGCTCTCTGTGATGATTGGTTCGGTGTTGATATCCTTGGCATTGGATTGGTTCCACCACCAACTGACGTTTTTATTGCGTTTTTGGACGTCATCCCAAAAGTAGGGTACTGGCAAAGTTGGGTGGCTAGCTTCGGCCGCGTTTTGACAGGCTTTATAGTAGCCATGATCATTGGCATTCCGTTTGGCTTGCTGTTAGCGGTAAATCGTTATTTCAGAGGGGTTTTTTTTCCACCTTTTGAAATCTTGCGGCCCATTCCCCCCCTTGCTTGGGTGCCAGCATCACTAATTTTTTGGCCAACGAATGAGATGTCGATCGCATTTGTAACCTTCCTCGGAGCATTTTTCACAATTGTCATTAATGTTCTTGGCGGGGCAAGAGCAATTAATATTAGCTACTTACGCGCTGCTCAGTCTATGGGCGCCTCTCAGTTTGACCTTTTCTGGAAAATTATTTTGCCGGGGACGTTGCCTTCGATCTTCACTGGAGCTGCTGTCGGCATGGGAATTACTTGGGAAGTGGTTCTGGCCGCTGAAATGATCTCAGGAGGAGGCACTCAAGGCGGTGGAGGACTAGGGTTCTTTATTTGGAGTTCGTACATGGGTGGTTCTTTAGAGCAGATTGTTGTCGGCATGATCTCTATTGGCATTGCCGGTTACCTATCCTCTAGTGCAATCAGAAAAATTGGTTACTTGCTGATGCCATGGAAACGGCTTTTTTAAATGAAAAGGGCTGTGAAATTTATCTAATAACTGAAGTGTAATAGCAGTAGGAGCTTGAGATGAGTCCGCGAGATTCCGCAACATCTAAAGAAAATAAAAATAATAGCGGTTTAAATAATGCTTCCAGCGTTACTCTTCGTGACGTCTCCAAGTCATATGGGGAGGAATGGCTCTCTGATGACGTGTTAAAAGACGTTTCCATTGACTTCCCAGCTGGTGAACTCACCGTCATTGTAGGGCCCTCTGGATGTGGAAAGTCTACGCTTGTAAACATCATGGCTGGCTTTGAACAACCTGACAAAGGCCAGGTCTTAGTTGATGGAGAGGTTATTCACGGGCCGGCAAAGGACCGAATGGTCGTGTTTCAAGAGACTGCATTAATTCCATGGCAGACAACATTTGAAAATGTAATCTTCGGACCCAAGATGCGTGGTGAGAAGTCTGGAAAGGCTCTTAAAGACGAGGCAGAAGCGTTGCTGGTCAAGGTTGGCTTAGGAGAGTTCATCCACAAGTATCCTATCCAGTTATCCGGGGGTATGCAGCGCAGGGCCGAGCTTGCTCGTGCCTTGATTAACGAGCCTACAGTGATGATCATGGATGAACCTTTTCGAGGTTTGGACGCTATGTCGCGAAGTCTGATGCAAGAGTTCTTTCTCGATTTGTTCGAAGAAAATAAGAAAACAAATATTTTTGTAACATCAGAAGTTGATGAAGCAATATTTCTGGCTGATAATTTGGTTGTCCTTTCTAACAAACCTACGTCTGTGCAAAAAGTTTTGAAGATTAAACTACCTAGGCCGCGAGATTACAAAATGCTTACGTCTACAGAGGCATTTGAATATAAACGGGAAGCCTTGGAATTACTGCACGACGAAGCCATGAAAAGCTTTGCGGTTTTGAAATAGTCTACTGGGACGAATGATAGGCCTATCAGGCCTAAAAATAAGAGTGCTGGAATTAAATTGGACCCCATCGAAGTTCTCAAGTTACTATCTGCAAAGCCAATCGTTGTTGGCTTTGCTGTGGTTGGAGCTCTTTTTACATGCTTGCCTTATGCGTTTTCTAAGACGGCATTAGATGAAGAGAAGTTTTCTCGCGATGGTCATGACGCGCCGACTGGTAACACCCCTCCATGGGTAAAGTTAGTCAATAAATTTGGTTACGGGCTAATGGGTGTAAGTATTTTTTTATTCATTGTTGCGGGATTTGTTGTAGATTTGTGATCAAAGACAACGGCACTATTATCTTGCAGGTAACGTGATGACAATTAACGCTAGGCTCCTCAGCAAAACCTTTGGTTTGAATAAAGCGGTAGTCGATTTGTCTTTGACAGTGAGCCGCGGTGAGATTGTCGGGCTTTTGGGAGCTAACGGGGCAGGAAAATCTACTCTTATCAAGATGTTGACCGGTACTTTGGCTCCAGATTCAGGCGATGCTGAGGTGAACGGTTATTCGATTGTAACTGATAGAATTCGCGCCCAGACACAAATCGGCTATCTCCCTGAGTCGACTGGTGGGTTCGATGACCTCCATGTGTTGGAATTTCTTCGTTTTGTGGCAAATGCAAAGGGACTGTTTTCCCTTGAGGCTGAAAAGGCAATTGATAGGATTGTGGAAGCTTTGTCCCTTGCGGAGGTGCTGACCACTCAGCTTGGGCAGCTGTCCAAGGGTTGGCGACAGCGTGCGTGGGTGGCACAAACACTGCTCACGGACCCGCCAGTGCTGTTTTTGGACGAACCGACAGACGGACTTGACCCTATTCAGAAATCTGCAATTCGCGCCTTCTTGATGGATATGGCTGTGAGCAAAACGATCTTGATGTCCACGCATATTCTTGAGGAGGCCGAATTACTTTGCAAAAAGGTGATCATCATGGATCATGGTCAGATACTTGGAGCTGGGCCTACCGATGAATTTTTGAGTGAAAACGGCCGATTGGAGCCAAAGGTGAAGATGCTTCTTGGCGCGTCAGAAGAAAAGAGTCCTGCCGATGGCTAGCTTGGTTACACCACATGGGCACCGCCGCACATTAAAAGGGATGATCTGGGCGGTTCTGCTACACGAACTAAGGCAGCATGCCTATTCTTCGACCATGCCAGTGTTTATCTGCGGCTTCCTGCTGTTTTTAATTGGCGGCATTTTCTTTATTGGCAATTTTTTGGATTCAAATCTGGCCACCCTTGATCTGCAATGGCAGTTCCTAGTTTGGATCAGCATTTTGCTTGTACCGGCATTAGCGATGCGGTCATTTGACGGCTATAAACGATCGGGTAGCATTGATCTTTTGCTTTCTTTGCCGTTGCCCCCCATAGTCTTCATCATCGGCAAATGGATGTCGGGCGCGGTTGTACTGCTCGCCATGCTTCTCCTAACATTTCCGATGGTTGTGACGATTGCTTTTCTGGGCCAACCGGATTGGGGGGTGGTTTGCTCTGGTTATTTTGGGGCCGCATTATTGCTGTTATCGCTCTATGCAGTTGCCATACTCGCTGCGGCAATTTGCAAGGAGAAGGTTTCTGCCTTTCTTCTGGGTATTGCGCTGGTGTTGGGATTGCTGGTTTGTGATATCGAGAGATCACTGTTGATATTTCTGCCCGATCAAATGGAAGAGTTAATCAGCTACTCATATGTTCTCAGCCCAAGATATTGGTTCCGGGAAATTGTTTCCGGTGATGTTACGCTGGCGTCTATAATGTATTTTCTGTTTTTATCTGTTGGGTCGCTTGGGATTGCATCACGTCAATTTGCAGTCCTTCGCCAACCAACTGGTGGTAATGCCAGCGCCGTCCTTGGCAGCCTTGCCATGTTCATTGTAGTTGTAGGTGCGGTGGCGTCGGTTACGGCATTGGTCTCGAGGATAGATATTGGTATTGATGCCAGTGCACAGCGCCAATTCACTTTGAATGAGCAGACAGTCAACATTGTCCGCGATGCTCCACCAAAAACTAAAATCCAGTTCTTTTTTAACAAGAGCCTGAGTGAAGTCCCACAAATGATCAGGCAGCATCGTGAGCGGGTAGAGCGGCTGTTGAAACGTATGCAAAGAGTTGGCAACGGCAGGATTGAAGTTGATTTCATTGCTCTGAGTGATGATACCGAGGAGGCAGAACTGGCACAGATGGATGGTGTCGCTGCAGTGCCGATGAGTTCAGGTGATACGTTGTATCTAGGCGCGGTCTTTAAGGTGGGCGACAAAAAGCTTGCGATAAATTATTTTGACTACAAACGGGCCGCGTTGCTTGAATATGATGTTGCTTTGCAAATCAGCAATCTGTCGCGTGAGGCGACACCGCGGATTGGGGTGCTGTCATCGTTTCTCAAACCAAAAAATGCAACCGAGCCGCATAGTTCCTTTTCAATTCTCGAAGAATTGAAGAACCAATATGATGTCACAGTCATTCCCCATTTTGCAGAGGCCCTGCCAAAAGATATAGATGTGCTGGTCGTTATAGATACGCCAATACTGCGGCGTGGCATGCTCGTGGCAATCGACAAACATATTGCCGGTGGGTCAGGTACATTATTGCTGGTTGACCCCTATCAACGCATGAATGAGGCAAATGCATCGCTAGCAATCCAAGCGTCGAAAGACGGTGAAATTAACACCTTGATTGATTTGTTGTCTGTCTATGGCGTGGAAATGGCTGGTGACAAAATTGTGGGCGATGATCTTAATCCGTCGCTTGTTCGCTCCAGTTCCGGAAAGGCTTATCCTTTTCCCTATTGGATGGAACTTGGGCCAAACAATATTTCCAAGGACCATCCAGCTTCATTGCTGCTGAACAAACTCCTATTTGCTGACGCAGGCCATTTTGAAATCGCCGCTGAAAATAAAGCTGTGCATTCCATTGTTTATACCAGTACACAGACCGCCGAGTTGGCCAAGCATGAGATCAAAAAGCAGGCAGCCGAGCAGCTGGCTGCTCATTTTGTGCCAGAATCCCACCCGCCGCGAAATCTAGTTGTTTACATTGATGGGCCTGTCGAGCCAGCCTTCGGTGATGGCGGTGTAGAGGTTAACAGTCGTAACGCGTCTCTTTTCGCAGTGGCTGATGCAGATTGGATTTATAATGGCTACAGCATGAGCGAGGCTCAGGTTGGCGGTGCCACGATGCCGCGGCCAATCAATGACAATTTTTCATTATTTTTAAATATTGTCGAATATTTGGCGGGAGATGAACGTCTGCTGGCGATCCGCTCAAATGGAAATCCTGTCCGGTCATTCGAGCGGGTGGAGGAGATGCTAAATAAGGCGCGCCGGACTTATAGAGAGCGTGAAGCAGATTACCTTGCTCAGATTTCAAAAGCTGAATCCAGTATTGCAGAGGTCATGCGGCTGACGGGTGCGGCGTCTCGGGACCAGCTTCCAGACGATCTACAGCAACAGGTTATGCAATTGCAGGCTCTTGCATATCCGATCAAACGAAATTTAAGGGCGCTCAGACAAAGGATGCGCAAGAATGTAAATGTCCTGTTTCGCAATATTGTGATTTTTAATTTTGCCTGTGGCCCAATTTTGGTTATTGGCATGAATATATGGCTGCGCCGACGACGTCGCCAATCAAGGCTAGCTTAAGCCGTTGCTTATTCCGCTGACACCCCTTTATGGCGCGGTTGATGAGCGTGATCTTGGTCTTTGCGCGCTAGCGTTCTATGTCATCGGGCTGCTTTCGCCGCGTAACACCAATGCGTTTGCTCCAAGTTTTCTTGAGAAGAGTTCAAACATCTGGTCTGAGAAAGAAAAAATAGCGAGTGAGAACTTATGACGAACAAATCTACAGCAGCGTTTTCAAAGCGTAAGTCCGTCGAGTTGTTCGCTGGTGCTGGAGGCTTGGGCATTGGTCTCGCCAAAGCAGGTTTCGAGCCGCAGCTCGTCGTTGAGCACAACAGGTGGTGCTGCGACACTCTTCGCTAAAACCAAGATACTTTGACGGAAACATCCTCGAAAAAGCCTCGGTTGGAAGTCGTAGAAGGCGATATTCGGCGCGTAGGTTTCGCTCGTTTCGATGGTTCGCTCGATTTGATATCCGGTGGTCCGCCTTGCCAGCCATTCAGCCTTGGTGGTCGCCATCGTGCCTACGACGACGCCCGCGATATGTTTCCACAAGCCGTCCGTGCGTTGCGTGAAGCCCGCCCGAAGGCATTCGTGTTTGAGAATGTCAAAGGGCTCATGCGCGCATCGTTTCAAAACTATTTTGAGTATGTTCAGTTGCAGATGGAACATCCCGAGATGGTGGCTAAGCACGACGAGAATTGGGAAGATCATCTGGCGCGCTTGAACGCCATCATACAAGCTCTGGACCTGTCGCGGTTTGATGCCGCTCCTTTGATAGCATTTACTGCAACAAAGGA
>ERZ802821.467-NODE-467-length-23178-cov-9.85266_pt1 | contig 23178 bp, 20 predicted proteins | sample MGYA00345648_ERZ802821 | MGnify/ENA primary metagenome ERZ802821 (study PRJEB30503, sample SAMEA104212357) | marine metagenome | biome: Westerlies Biome; feature: [SRF] surface water layer (ENVO:00010504) within the epipelagic zone...; material: water... | reverse complement strand
AAAGATCAAAGGACTTAAATAAAGATCAAACATATTTTCTTCATGAAGTTAAAGGGAGAGATTTCGCTAAATGCATTTTTCCATTAGAAGATTTAAGCAAACTTGAGGTTCGCGAGATAGCTGAAAATAATAATTTCATAAATCATGACAAAAAAGATTCTGTCGGTATATGTTTTATTGGTGAAAGAAATTTAAGAGACTTTCTTAAACGATTTATTAAATTTCAAACCGGTGACATTAAAGATCAGGATGGCAATAAGGTTGGTAATCATCCAGGTGCTCTTCTTTTTACTCAAGGACAAAGACAAGGCTTAAATGTTGGTGGCGTTAAAGACAAGCCCGAACTGCCCTGGTATGTATTTGATAAAAGCATCGAGTTGAATGAAGTTTACGTTTGTCAGGGAGAATTCAATGATCTATTGATGAGTCAAGGTTTAATAATGGAAGAAATGAAATGGATCAATCCAACAATTGCTCCTAAGAAACTAGACTGCGAAGTTCAAGTAAGACACAGGGGTAAAGCAGTAAAATGTGTTGCTAACTTTAATGATAAGAATGTAAAAATAGATTTTTCAGAAAGCATCAGAGCAATTGCTCCTGGCCAATCAGCTGTTTTATATAAAAATAATGAATGTTTAGGCGGAGGGATCATAGCAAAAGCCTTAAAAGACTAGCTATAATGCATCACATGAAAATTCAAGAATTAATTTCACCTTTAGATAATCGTTATAATTTGAAGGTTGAAGATTTAGCAAATAATTTTTCAGAATCTAATTTAAATAAAATAAGATTTGAAATCGAGATAGATTGGATTATATTCCTATCATCACAATGTGGAAAAAACTTTAAGCCGCTCTCCTCTTCTGCTAAGAAGAATTTATTAAAAATTAGAAATAGCTTTGATGCAAAGTCATCCAAAAGAATTAAAGTTATTGAATCTAGAACAAATCATGATGTTAAGGCTGTAGAGTATTTTATTAGAGAGGAAATAAAGAAGTTTCCAAATTTAAAAAAATATGAATATTTAGTTCACTTTGCATTAACAAGTGAGGATGTAAATTCATTGTCATATGCAATATTGTTAAAAGAAGCTAAAGAAATTTATTTAAAGAAATTAGATTTCCTTGTCAAAGATTTAAACTCAAAATCTAAATCTTGGTCCTCGTTACCACTTCTTGCTAGAACTCACGGTCAAGCTGCATCTCCAACAACATTAGGCAAAGAACTTAAAGTGTTCCATCAACGACTATTAAGGCAAAAACATATATTGAAAAAAATGAAGCCTCTTGCAAAGTTTGGCGGAGCTACCGGAAATTTTCATACACTTGAGTTATCAGATGCGAAAGTAAATTGGCTAAGCAAAACGAATAAATTTCTATCATCTTTTGGTGTGGAGCAAAACTCTATTACTACACAAATTGAACCCCATGATGGAATAGCAGAAATTGCTCATTGCATTCAAAGAATCAACAATATAATAATTGATCTTGATCAAGATGCATGGATATACATTTCCAATGACATATTTAAATTAAAACTTAAAGAAGGAGAAGTTGGCTCTTCTACCATGCCTCATAAAGTTAATCCTATTGATTTTGAAAACTCAGAGGGAAATTTAGGTATATCTAATTCACTTATGGGATTTTTTGCTGAAAAACTTCCAAAATCAAGATTGCAGAGAGATCTATCTGATTCAACAGTATTAAGAAATCTTGGTATAGGTTTTGCTTATAGTTATTTGGGCATTACATCATGTTTAGATGGACTAAGGAAAATACAACCAAATAAAGAGACTGCTATCCTCGAATTATCCAATAACTGGCAAGTTCTATCTGAAGCAATACAGATTGTTATGAAATTAGAAGGTTATGATGATGCATATGAAGAAATAAAATCACTTACTCGTGGTCAAAATATTAATAAAGACTCATATCATGAGCTCATTGATAATCTTCAAATTTCTAATGACTCTAAGGATAAATTAAGAAAGCTTACGCCACTAACTTACCTTGGAATAGCTTCAAAACTAGCAAAATCATAAATTTAGTAGTAAAACTACTAAAATTAGCTACTCTAGGGACTATTAATACAGTATTTATAGATATTATTGACAATTAATGTCAATTAAATTCAAATGCACTACACATATATAGGGGTTAATAATGTCGAAATCAAAGTTCACTGCTGAAGTTGAGCAATTAAATAATATTGCAAATTTTTAAGAATCAAATTAGAATTCAATCAATCCTGAGGACGCGGCTAGAATGAGGCTTCAAAATCAGTTTAAGTCAGGTATTGATATTGCTAAGTACACCTCAGCTTTGATGAGAAAAGATATGGATGCGTATGATGCTGACTCTAGCTCATACACTCAATCGCTTGGATGTTGGCATGGATTTATTGCTCAACAGAAACTTATCTCAATTAAAAAACACTTTGGCACTACTGATAAAAAATACCTCTACCTTTCTGGATGGATGATAGCTGCATTACGATCTGAATTTGGCCCCCTTCCTGACCAGTCAATGCATGAAAAAACATCTGTAGCTGCATTAATAAAAGAGCTCTACACCTTTTTAAGACAAGCTGATGCTAGAGAGTTAGGTGGACTATTCAGAGAGCTTGATGCAGCAAGTGATTCTGATAAGCCAACAATACAAGAAAAAATTGATAGCTTTGAAACTCATATTGTTCCAATAATTGCAGATATCGATGCGGGCTTTGGTAATGAAGAAGCTACATATTTGATGGCTAAACAAATGATTGAAGCTGGAGCATGTTGTATACAAATAGAAAATCAAGTCTCAGATGAGAAACAGTGTGGTCACCAAGATGGAAAAGTAACAGTTCCTCATGCTGATTTTCTAGCTAAGATTAATGCAGTTAGATATGCATTTTTAGAACTTGGTGTTGATGATGGCGTCATTGTTGCCAGAACTGATTCCTTAGGTGCAGGCTTAACCCAGAGGATTGCCATTACTCATGAAGTCGGGGATCTGGGAGATCAATATAATTCATTCCTTGATGTTGAAGAATTAGATCATGCAGAATTAAATCATGGGGACGTCCTGATTAATAAAAATGGAAAGGTTGTTAGACCCAAGCGTTTACCTAGCAATTTGTATAGATTTAAGGAAGGAACTGGTGAGGCTAGATGCATACTTGATTCAATTACCAGTTTGCAAAATGGAGCAGATTTAATATGGATTGAAACTGAAAAACCTCATATTGGTCAGATAAGCGCGATGATGAATGAGATAAAAAAAGTGGTTCCTAATGCCAAACTTGTTTATAACAATAGTCCTTCATTCAATTGGACTCTTAACTTTAGACAGCAAGTATTTGATTCAATGTTAGAGAGCGGATCGGATATGTCAGATTATAATCGAGACGATCTTATGAATGAGACATATGATGAAACTGAACTTGGTCTTGAGGCAGATAAAAAAATACAAACATTTCAAGCTGATGCTGCTAGAGAAGCTGGAATATTTCATCATTTAATCACTTTGCCCACTTATCATACCGCTGCTTTATCTACAGATAATTTAGCTAAAGAATATTTTGGAGAGAAAGGAATGCTTGGCTATGTTGAAGGCGTTCAAAGAAAAGAGATTCGCCAGGGAATAGCATGTGTAAAACATCAAAACATGGCAGGTTCTGATATGGGCGATGATCATAAAGAGTATTTTGCTGGTGAAGCAGCCCTTAAGGCTTCAGGCGAAGACAACACAATGAATCAATTCTAATTATTCCTCACATCCCCCTGTGGTGGTGCGTCCGCATATTTGACAAGGCGCACCATCTTCTAAGTTAGCCATGCCGCCGCAACTTCCTGCTATAGGTTTATTTTTAACAATAACACCAATCGCAATTGCCGCAAAAGAAATTGCTATTACAATAAATATTGTTATAAATTCAATCACTGTAACTCCAAGAATTCGATTTAATCAAATTATTTCCTTGCATTATATACATAACTGAAAGATCTTGTTCATTTGCAAATTCAATACCTTTATTAGGGCCCATTACATTTAGAGCAGTTGCTAGTGCATCTGCCTCCATAGATGAGTTTTTCGAAACAACTGTCACTGAATAGGATTTATTAGAGATTGATAGTTTTGATATTGGATTAAAGGTATGACTGGTCATGGCCCCATCATCATTGTATTTGAAGTTTCGGTACTCACCAGAAGTTGCAACTGCTAAAAAATTATTAGCAATGATATTAAAACTAGATGAATCATTGATGCTAGAAGGATCTTGAATACCTATAACCCAAGGTTTATTATGCTTTGATCCACTTATAATGATTTCTCCACCAATATCTATTAAAAAATTATTTTTATTTGCCTCAATTAAAATTTGGGCTATCGAATCAACAGCAAAACCTTTAGCGATAGATGAGAGATCAAATTGAAAATTATCATTTTTAATAATTGAATTATTGGAAATAAATTTAAATCTTTTTGATGATACTTGAATCGATTTATCAACCATCGCAGTGGGTGGTCCAAAACCTTCATTAATTACTAAGCTTCCAAGGGTAATATCATAAAGCCCATCAGTTTTTTTATATAGATCTTCTGCAAAACTAAGCAAAATAAACATTTCACTGGAAACGTCTATAATTTCATCAATTGGTGCTTTATTTATGAATGAGAGCTCCGACTCAGTTTTGTAATTCGATGCAATTAAATCAATTCTATTTAACTCGGTTTGGATGGATTGTTTTAATGAATCAGTAATGTATTCTGTAGATACTAACTTCCATGAACTCCCAAAAATAGGTCCAGACGATATATATGTAGCAGATTTATTATAGTTGTAAGCAAACAGGATACATACAAAGCCTACAAGTAGAGCTATTAACTTTGATAGTGCTAATCTATTCAAAAATATATTTTAACCACCAAAATCATCGAGCATTATATTTTCAGGCTCAACACCAAGATTGATTAGCATATCTATGCATGCCTTGTTCATCATTGGTGGGCCACACATATAAAATTCACAATCTTCTGGAGCTTTATGTGATTTGAGATAATTTTCAAAAATAACTTGATGTATGAAACCAGTATGCCCATCCCAATCATCCTCGGGCTGCGGATCAGAGAGTGCAACATGCCATTCAAAATTTTCATTTGTTTCAGCTAATTTATTAAAATCTTCAACATAAAACATTTCTTTTAGGCTTCTAGCACCATACCAAAATGATATTTTTCTACCACTGTTAATTCTTAGCAATTGATCGAAGATATGAGCTCGCATGGGAGCCATTCCTGCTCCACCACCAATAAAAACCATTTCTGAAGGAGTTTCCTTCGCAAAGAACTCACCAAATGGGCCAAATACTCTTACTCTATCACCTGGCTTTAGATTGAAAGTCCAAGACGACATCAAACCAGGAGGTATATCAGAAGAACCCGGTGGAGGACTTGCAACTCTAATATTAAATTTTAAGACTCCTTTTTCATCGGGGTAATTTGCCATCGAATAGGCCCTAATGATCGGCTCAGAATTATTTGCTACGTTATCCCAGATTTTAAATTTATCCCAATCTTCTCTGTATTCATCAGCAACATCGAAGGATTTGTAAGTAAGATCTTTGTAGGCAGGAGCCTCTAGTTGAACATAACCTCCAGCTTTAAAATGAACATCCTCGCCCTCTGGTAACTTCAAAATAAGTTCTTTTATAAAAGTTGCAACATTGTCATTAGAAACAACTTCACACTCCCATTCTTTAACTCCAAAGACCTCTTCAGGAATGGTAATCTTTAAATCATTTTTCACTGATACCTGACAAGAAAGTCTCCAGCCATCTTTTTTTTCCTTTGAATTAAAGTGAGATTCTTCAGTTGGTAGGATAGACCCGCCGCCATCTGCTATTTGACATTTACATTGGCTGCAAGTGCCTCCACCTCCGCAAGCAGATGACAGAAAAATTTTATTTTCAGCAAGTGTTTGTAACAACTTATTACCAGATGGAACAACAATTGGATTAGACGAATCTCCGTTAATCTCAATTGACACATTGCCAGAGCTAACTAATTGGCTTCTTGCAGCAATAATGATCGCTACAAGCAGCAAAACAACCCCAGTAAATGAAATAACGCCTAAAAATAAATCGATTTGCATAATTACCTTATATAGTTCCTAAAATATGTTTTTAAAGGGATATTCCCCCAAATGACATGAAGCCAAAACTCATCAATCCAACTATTAAAAATGTCACTCCGAGGCCTTGTAATCCATCAGGAATATCGGAATATTTTAGTTTTTCTCTTATGCCAGCCAATACGACAATTGCCATTGCCCAACCAACTCCTGCACCAAGACCATAAACAACACTTTCTCCAAATTTAAGATCTTTTTCAATCATAAACAAAGATGCGCCAAGAATTGCACAATTAACTGTGATTAACGGTAAGAAGACGCCTAATGCATTGTAAAGAGCAGGAACAAATCTATCCAAGAACATTTCCAGGATTTGAACTGCTGCTGCTATTACGCCTATGTAACTTATCAATCCAACAAATTCTAAATTTACATTTGGAAGACCAGCCCATGCTAGAGCTCCTTCTTTTAAAATTGAGTTATAGATTAAATTGTTCAAAGGAACTGTTATCAGACAAACAACAATAACAGCAACACCCAATCCAAATGCTGCATCTATCTTTTTAGAAATAGCAATAAAAGTACACATTCCCAGAAATACTGACAAAGCAATATTTTCTATAAATACTGTTGTTATAAAGATACTGAGATAATGTTCAAACATTTAGCTCTCTTTTTGATAAATCAGGGGCTGTTTTATGACTGGATAATTTATATTCGTTAGGTTCAATTTGATCTGTTTTGTATGCTCTTATCCCCCAAATCATCAAGCCAATAAGGATAAATGAACTAGGTGGGAGCAACAAAAGATTATTTGCTGGATACCATCCGCCATTTGAAACAAGGGGTAAAATTTCAAAACCCATCAGTGTTCCTGCTCCAAATAATTCTCTAACAATAGCAACTGCAATTAAAATAACACTGTAACCTAAGCCATTTCCTAGACCATCTAGAAAACTTATAAATGGCTTCTCTTTCATAGCAAAGGCTTCGGCCCTTCCCATAACGATACAATTAGTAATAATAAGGCCTACAAAAACAGAAAGTTTCTTACTGGTTTCATAATCATATGCTTTAAGCAATTCATCAACCACTATCACAAGAGATGCGATGATTGTCATTTGAACAATGATTCTTACACTACTAGGGATGTAGTTTCTGATTATGCTAATAAAGAGATTAGAAAAAGATACAACGCTTGTAAGTGCAACGCACATCACCAATGTTACGGAAAGATTACTAGTTACAGCTAGCGCAGAACATATACCGAGAATTTGTAACGTAATAGGATTTTCTTCCAATAGGGGTTTCGTAAGAACCTCTTTATATTGCTTAACTTTCATAGTTAATATTTTTTAGTGTTTCTTGATAGCCACTTTGACCAAACCAGAATGCAAGCATATTCGTTACACCCCTACTAGTTAATGTGGCCCCAGAAAGTCCGTCAACTTGATAGGAAGCCATTTGATTTGATGGATCAACTTTTCCCTTGATAACAGAAATTTTAACTTCTCCATCTTTATAAATAGATTTACCATCCCATAAAGATTTCCATTTTGGATTATCTACTTCAGCACCTAAACCTGGGGTTTCTTTATGAGCGTAAAACTCTAGACCCTTGATGGTGTTAAGATCGCTATCGATCGCAATATATCCAAATAAGGTACCCCAGAGACCATAACCTCTTATTGGCAAGATAACCTTTTCAAGATTATTAGAAGAATCCTTAAGTAAGTATATTTTTCCAATATTTTCTTTGTTTTTTACAATTGCAATATCCTCTGATGGGGGGATGGGAGTTGAATGATCAGGTTGTTTTGAAAAATAGACAGGGTCATAAGTATTTAGATCATACTCACCATAGGCATCTAATAATTCACCTGAATTAAAATCAACAAATTTCGGCGTGAGTCGCAAAAATTGAGACTCAATAGTCTCATCTGCATTATAAATTGCAGCAGTTTTAAGAATTTTTATTCTTTGATCATTCAGCTTATTTAGATTTTGCATATCTCTAAGAGAAACAGCCGCATATGACACAACTAGAGAACAAAATAAACAAACAAGGAATGAAACCATAAGTGTTTTTAAAACTGAATCATTCATATGAAAGAGCCCTTTTACGTTTAGCGATGTTACTGGAAACCACCATGTGATCGATTACCGGAGCAAAAAGGTTTGCAAATAAGATGGCCAACATCATGCCTTCAGGAAATGCGGGGTTAATCACACGAATCAAAATAACTGTTACGCCAATAAGAGCGCCATATATCCATCGACCTGTATTGGTACCTGATCCAGAAACAGGCTCGGTCGCCATAAATACAAGACCAAATGCAAAACTCCCAATTACTAAATGCCAATACCAAGGCACTTGAAACATGGGATTAGTATCAGATCCAACAATATTTAGTATTGATGACATTACTATCATTCCCAACAAAGTACCCAAAATAATTCTATAAGAAGCAACGCCAGTAGCAAGCAGTATTACCATGGCTATGCCGATTGCAATGACAGAAGTTTCTCCAACTGATCCAGGGATGTGACCAAAAAACGCATCAAACCAAGAAAAGTTATTTGTTAATCCGTTCAATCCATCTTCAGCAGCGTACCCAAGAGGAGTTGCTCCACTGTATCCGGCTGGCGTTATACCAGTGTCAGATAGTCCGGCAATCCAAACTTTATCACCAGAAAGTTGTGATGGATAAGCAAAATATAGAAATGCTCTACCCGTGAGAGCTGGATTAAGGAAGTTTTTACCTGTTCCACCAAATACCTCTTTGCCAATAACAATACCAAAAGTAATACCCATTGCTGCTTGCCATAGAGGCAGGTCAGGCGGGCAGCTTAAAGCAAATAAAATTGATGAAACAAATAGACCTTCGTTTATCTCGTGCTTTCTTACCACAGCAAAAAGAATCTCCCACAAAATTCCAACAGCGAAAGTTACAGCATAAATAGGGATAAAATAAACAGCGCCAACCCACATTTTAGTTATAAAACTATTATTTGAGTATCCAACAAAGTTTATAAATATATGATGCCAATCGTTTGTATTGTTAGAGCCAACCAAAGATAAATAATCGAGAGTTTGATTACCAATGTTATACATACCAAAAAACATAGCAGGAAACGCAGCAAGCCAAACAATAACCATGATGCGTTGAATATCAATGGAGTCTCTTACATGAATCGGATTTACAGTCTTGTGTGTTGAAGAAAATATGAAGTTTTCTATGGCATCATATATTGGAAACCATTTTGCCTGAGTTCCTCCAGGCATAAACCTAGGTTTAATGCTTGCATTCAATGTTCTAAGCCAAGCTTTCATCTAAACTCCTCATACATTTTTTCTAAGTTTAAATCTAAAATAGACTGATAATCATATTTACTCGGACACACATAACTAGCAAGGCCTAAATCTTCAGGAGCTAATTCTAATGCACCTAGTTTCTCTCCAAGCTCAATATCAAATGTAACTAAACTTTTTAACAACTGAGTTGTAAGAATATTCAATGGCATGATTTCTTGGTAAGAGGATATTGGAACAATTGCCCTATTTCCACCATTCATTGAAACATTAAAATTAAATTCTTTAGGCTTAATCCAGCTTGAAATAAATGTTGACAGCTTGGAATGAAGTTTTGCTCCCGGCATGGCCCAATTAAATAAAATATCATTTGACTCATCAGGCAATATTGATATTTGATTATCAAAGGCACCAAGATAATTCATTACATTTTCTGCAGTATGACCATTGAGAACTGAGCCTGAAATAATTCGAGAATTTTCGGAAATTTTTCCAGCAGTAACTTCTGAAAGATTTGATCCATATTTAATATTTAACACTTTTGGATCATGAACACTGGGACCTCCAATTGAAACAAGTTTTTCAGAGCGTAATTTTTGATGTGCTAGAAGGTAACCCAATGAAATCACCTCCTGCCATGATATTGCCCATACTGTTCTGTTTTGACCCACTGGGTGAAGGAAATGTATGTGCGTGCCGACAAGGCCCGATGGATGGGGCCCATTAAATTGGGTATATCTAATGCCATCAATAGATGTATCAAAATCATTATTTTGATGAGAGCAGAAAACCTTAATTTGAGAATTAATCGATTTCATGAAATCCAAACCTTGATTAAAAAGATGTTGATTCTCTTTAATCAAAACGTGAGGATTAACTGAAAGTGGATTTGTATCACAAGCATTTACAAAAATTGCTGATGGTAAAATGTTTGGTTCTGGGATTCTGTTATAAGGTCTAGATCGAAAGTAAGACAGTGCCCCAGTATCGACTAGGAACTCAATGGAATTTGAATAGTTATTTAGATTAAATCTTGTGACATCAAGTGCTTCATCGGTATCAATTATTAAAGATAAAAATCTTCGTTTTTCACCTCTATTTATAGATTTAATAATTCCAGAAGATGGAGTTGTAATAAATGTGCCAGGATTTTTTTTGTTCTCAAATAATTTTTGCCCTGCAAGAACAGTATCACCTTCTTCAACAAGCATGGTTGGCTTAAGTCCAACATAATCTGACCCAAGAATTGCAATCGAATTAATAGCCGTAGAGGTATCTACCACCGATGTGGGGCATCCAGATATTGGCAAATTAAGTCCTTTTGTGGTTTCTATCACATTACCCTTCAGTAAAAAGATGTGTGAATTATAAATGTAAATATCAGTCGTTTCTAGACTGAATCATCAATTGGTTTAGGAAATCTTTGCAGGTGAATTGAGGCAACTTTACGAGTAAGATTTAGAACTTGTTTTGTGTATCCGTACTCATTGTCATACCAGCAATATAAAGTAATTTGATTGCCTTCTGCAATTGTAGCTTGTGAGTCTATGGTAGTTGCATATGGGCTAGAATAAAAATCAGTTGAAACAGCTTCCGGCGAGTTTGTATAGCCAATAATTTCTCTATATTTGCTAGCAAAAGCCGATTCTTTTAAAAAGTTGTTTAATTCATCTTTATTAACAGCTGAATTTATATTTAAAACTAAGACAGCCAAACTAACATTTGGTGTTGGAACCCTGATTGCGTTTCCTGTTAATTTATCTTTGAGTTCAGGTATAGCCTTAGCAACTGCTTTTACTGCACCCGTAGATGTTATTACCATATTTAATGGAGCGCTTCTTCCTCTTCTATCACCTTTGTGGTAATTATCAATTAGATTTTGATCGTTGGTATATGAATGGACAGTCTCCATATGTCCATTTGCAATTCCATATTTATCACTAATGAGTTTAAGTACAGGCACTATGGCATTAGTGGTACACGAAGCAGCTGAAATAATATTATCTGACTCTTGCAAAGCCGAATCATTAACACCGAAAACAATATTTCTGATGTCGCCTTTAGCAGGAGCGGTAAGTATTACTTTTGACGCACCGCATGCTAGATGCTGAGACAAATCTGTTTCATCTCTCCAAATTCCAGTATTATCAATAACAATTGGGCTCTTGATGCCAAAATCTTCATACTTAACATCTGATGGTGAGCTGGCATAGATGAATTTCACAGGATTTCCATTAACAACTAAAAGCTCATTCTCTACATCAACTCTAATTGTTCCATCAAAACGACCATGAACCGAATCTCTTCTAAGCAAGCTTGCTCGTTTGACTAAATCATTATCGCCAGTTTTTCTTACAACCACTGCTCTTAAGCGAAAATAATTACCAGGCCCGGTAGTTTGAACAAGCATACGTGCCATTAATCTTCCAATCCTACCAAAGCCATAGAGAACAATGTCTTGAGGATTCTTTGGTCTCTTGGAATTAATATTATTAACAGTTATTTGTTCGTTAAGGAAGGCATCAATCTCATCAGGATTATTTGACAAATCGTCAAAAAATGGACATCTCATAGCTAACTCGCCTATGTCTATTTCACAATCAGGCAAATCCATCTTACTGAGTTTTTCAAGCAGCGGAAAAGTCTCAAGCTCACTTAGTTCATTGCCCTCAATTTGTCGAACAAATCTATGAGAATGCATGATATCGATCGGAGATTTGTTAACAAGTGAATGCCCATAAATCATTATGTGGACCCCATGCCTATATAACCTGCCAACAATTGGCACCATTAACTCAGCAAGACCTTCGCGCCATTTCCAATCACCAAAGTAGTCGTCAACCTTTTCTCTAGACCTAAGGTCTGGATTTTTAGTAAGGTCACTCATTTTTATTTGGATTGATATTTATTAATATGATATTGAGTATTTCCAAACATTGAATCAATCGCTGTAAATCTTTTCAGGTAATGGCCAATGGACATTTCATTGCTAACACCCATGCCGCCATGTAACTGAACTGCATGTTGACCAATCAATCTTCCGGCTTTACCAACTTGCACTTTTAAAGCTGATATTGTGTTCACTGCATCTGGATCATCGGAGTCTAATTGAAGCGTTGCTTTGATCAATAAGGATTTGGTTAATTCGGTTTCAATAAACATATCTACCATTCGATGCTGCAATACTTGAAAATTACTTATTGGCTGAGCAAATTGTTCTCTTTCTTTGGTGTATTGAACCGTTTTAGTGTAGGAAGCGGTCATAGCACCAACAGCTTCAGCACTTATGCATAGTATTGAGATATCTACCATTTTATTAAAAAGTTTCTCAGCATCATCACCATCAGCTAATATACTTTGATCATCTATCTGGACGTTTTCAAAGGTTAACTCTCCGCACGTTTGGCCATCAAGAGTTTTGAAGCTTTGAACTGACAAACCATCAGATTGAGAATCAATTAAAACCATACATGGAGAATCATCCTTCTTAGCGAGTATTATGAACTGATCAGCATTACCTGCATTCAATACTAACGATTTAGAACCATTGAGTTTCATTCCATTATCACCATTTGAAACTGTTGTAAGACATTCCAAAAAGTTGTAACCAATATTAGGTTCTGCATATGCAACGGATACTTGACGCTCGCCTGCAATAATCTTTTCTATAATTGATGACTTTTCTGCATGATTAGAGCCCTCTAAGACTGTTCCACTCATTACAACAGAACTTAAATAGGGCTCAACAACTAAAGCTTTACCAAATTCTTCAAATAAAACAGTTAGTTCTATAGGGCCAAAATTAAAACCACCATTATCCTCTTTAAATGGTACTGCCAACCAACCCAGATCAGCAAACTGCTTCCAATTCTCCTCACTATAACCTGTTTCAGATACTAAGATTTTTTCTCTATCTATAAAATCATAATTGGTCTCGCAAAACTTTAAGACCTGATCTCTAAGCATGTTCTGTTCATCTGAATAATTTAAATTCACACTTAAACCCCTAAAATAGCCTTCGCAATAATGTTTTTTTGAATTTCGTTACTGCCACCATAAATTGATGTTTTTCTATAGTTCAAGTATTGCGCAACCGATGAACTAGCATAATCAGGTCCCGCAGGAGTTCTATTTGACTCAAATCCATCTGGGCCTTCGTAAGGAAGAATATATTGTCCGGCTGCCTCAACAAAAAGTTCTGTAAGTCTTTGTTGAATTTCTGTGCCTCTTATTTTTAATATTGATGATTCAGCACCAGGATGACCACCCTCTGCAATTGCAGCCAGAGTTCTGAGCTCAGTGAATTCTAGGGCTTCTAAATCAATTTCTAGTTCAGCAATTTTTTTTGATAAATCTGAATCATTATAGTTAGCTGTGATTTCCTTTAGCTTTTCAATTTGGACTTTAACAACAGGAACTCCTGCTATGCCAAATCTTTCATGTGCCAATAAAAATTTAGCATAAGTCCAGCCCTTACCCTCTTCACCAATCAATTGATCAGCCGGAACTTTAACGTCTGTAAAAAATACAGAATTAACTTCATGATCGCCATCAATTGTAATAATGGGTTTAACTTCAATTCCTGGAGTATTCATATCGATTAAAAGAAATGAAATACCCTCTTGCTTTTTCTGCGTGGTCTCGGTTCTGACTAAACAAAAAATCCAATCAGCATTTTGAGCCAACGTTGTCCATGTTTTAGAACCATTAACGATGTAATGATCGCCTTCTAAAACCGCTTTCGTTTTCAATGAGGCAAGATCTGAACCAGAACCTGGCTCAGAGTATCCTTGGCACCACCAAGTATTAAACTCAAGAATATCAGGTAAAAATCTATCCTTCTGTTCTTGATTACCAAAAGTGTATATAACAGGTCCAACCATGCTCAATCCAAAAGGAAGAATGGTCGGGCATTGAGCTGAGGCTAATTCATTTAGAAATAAATATATTTGTACAGGAGACCATCCAGTTCCACCATATTCTTCAGGCCAGTTATAACCCATCCATCCCTTGCTATGTAAAAATTTATGAAAATCAATTAGATCCTGTTTTGACAAAGCCGAGCCCTTCTCTTGTTTCTCTCTCACATGTGAGGGATACTCTTGCCCATTTAAACCCGCTCTGATTTCTTCTTGAAATTGAAGATCTTGTTCTGAAAAACTTATATCCATGTTAGTGTTCCTGTTTTTTAGATTATTCTTAAGCCGAGAATTATACTGCACCATATGTTAGAAAAACAGCACCATCCAGTAGCTTTTGATATTACTCAACGAGTAAAAGTACATGATAAACAAATTCTTTATGTATGTAACTCTGATAAAGAAGCACAATTTTTAAAAAATGAGCTTTTGTTGTTTTTTGAAACTGATGAAATTGGATATTATTCAGATAGAGAAATACTGCCATATGATAGATTTTCAACAACAGAATCTATTATTCAAAATAGAATTCAATTACTTAATGGTGACAAAAATTCATTTAAGGTTGTTGTAACGAGTTGCATAAATTTATTTGAAAGATTGCCATCAAAAAGTTTTTTTCAATCAAGAAAAAAATATATTATCGGTGACTTACTATCAATCAAAGATTTGGTGCTAGCTCTTGAAGAGCTTAATTATCAAAGAGTTGATAAGGTCGAATCAATAAATCAATTTACTGTAAGAGGCGGAGTAGTTGATTTTTATTCAGGCTTTATTTCACAACCTGTTCGTATAGAATTTTTTGATAATGAAATAGATGAAATTAGAGAATTTGATCCTGGAACGCAACATATGGTCGGAAAACTGACTGAGTTTCAATTATTTACTGGTTCAGAATTATGCTTAGATGATCCATCAATTAGCGACTTTAAATCATTATGGAGAGATTTTTTTCCAACTCATGATGAACGACATTGTGAAATTTTTAAGGCTCTAGCAGATGGTAAAATTATTGAGGGTTATGAAATATATTCTCCGATTATTCATAGAAATCATTCAAATATATTAGAACATTTTGAAGGATTTGATTTAATTACCTCTGAAGATATCAATAACACTTTACGTGAATATTATTTATTTGTTAAAGAGCGATATGAAGAAGAATCCATAGATCTTTCAAGACCAATATTAAAACCAAAAGACTATATTTTTGAAATTAATGATATTAAGAATTATTTAGATTCATTTGATAAAGTTGATTTTTTTAGATCAGATTTTAAAAACCATGCCCCATTCAAACAACTGGATTTTTTTATTGAAAATCAACTCAGTGGAGATATAAATACTTTATTAATTTCATCATCAGAACAAACAAAGTTAGATGAAATAAATAAGAAATATAGAATTAAGTCAACCTCACTTCCATTTAAAGTTATAAGTGGAATTTTTACCTGTAGACATCTTCCTACTAGATCTTTCATACATGATGAAAGTAAATTTGTTCATATAAATATTGATACCTATGCCACTCTTGAAAAAATTGAAACAAAAGCATCCTCCCCTATACAAGAATCTCTATATGAAAACTTTAATAACCCATTTAACGACGATGAGTTAGTTATTCACATTGACTATGGAATTGGGATTTATAAAGGTTTAGAGGTGCTTAAAACAAATGCTAGTGAGGAGGAATACATTCAAATTGAGTACCTAGATAAAGAAAAATTGTATGTGCCAATCAGACAAGCTTATTTAGTTTCTAAATTTCAAGTTACTCAATCTCAAGGTAACAAATTAGATTCATTATCCTCAACAAAATGGAAAACTAAAAAAGAGAAAGCAAAACTTAAGGCTTTAGATCATGCTGCAGAGTTACTAGACATCGAATCTAGACGATCAATTGCTTCATCGCATCAATTAACCTGTGATGAGAAAACTTATATCGAATTTGATGCTGATTTTCCATATGTTCTAACCTTAGATCAGGCAAATTGCATTAAGGATGTATTAAAGGATATATCTTTGATTAAACCTATGAATAGAGTGATTTGTGGAGATGTAGGTTTTGGAAAAACAGAAATTGCTATGAGGGGAGCGTTCGTTTCGGTCTATTCTAAAAAACAAGTAATGCTTCTAGCACCAAGCACAGTATTAGCTAAACAACACCTTGAAAGTTTTACAAAAAGATTTGCAAAATTTCCAGTAAATATTGCACTTCTAACAAGACATACATCACTAAAACAAAAAACGAAGATTTACAGTGACTTTAAAAATCATAAAATAGACATATTGATCGGAACTCATTCGTTGCTAAATAATGAAATCCCATTGGATAACTTGGGTTTTTTGATAATAGATGAAGAACACAGGTTCGGGACAAAACAGAAAGAAATTATAAAATCTAGACAATCAACAACACATATTTTGTATATGTCAGCTACTCCTATTCCCAGAACTTTGAATCTTGTTTACTCAGGTCTCAAGGATTTCTCTTATTTGTATACACCTCCATTAGAAAGACTTAGCGTAAAAACTTTCTTGCATTCTCAAAATCAACAAATTATTAAAAATGCCATCGATCGAGAAATGTCTAGAGGTGGACAAGTTTTTTTAGTTCAGAATGATATTTCTAAAATGCAGGGCCTCAAAAATCAAATTATAGATTTAGTTCCTAATGCAAACATAGAGATCGCCCATGGCAGGCTTTCAAAAAAGGAAATTACTAAAACCATGAGTGGCTTTAATAACAATACGATAGATGTTTTGATATGCACAACGATTGTGGAGATGGGACTTGACATACCAAACGCAAATACAATGATTGTTATTGATGCGCATAATTTCGGTCTTTCACAGCTTCACCAATTAAGGGGTCGAGTAGGAAGATCATTGCGACAAGCATATTGCTACTTAATAATTCCAACATTAGATATAAAAAAGGGTCCTAAAGCTAAATTAGAATCATTGGTTAGACACTCAGATCTTGGATCGGGATATTTTATTGCACAAGAGGATCTTGAGATAAGGGGAGCTGGTGATTTCCTAGGAATTAATCAAAGTGGCCATGTTGAGGCGATAGGATTAAGCATGTATCTTTCGATGTTAAAAACTGCTGTGATTGATTTAAAAGGTAACGCACCAGAGGCTATAGTTGATACCGAAATAAATTTCAACGATCGAGCTTTGATAACAGAATCATATCTACCTGTTGCAAACGAAAGACTTAAATTTTATAGATCCTTAAATGATGCTCAAAGCAATACTTTAATTGATGAAATATTAGAAAATCTCAAAGATAGATGCGGCAAAGCTAATGAAGAGCTTTTAAACTTAATTTCAAATTCAAAAATCAGAATATTGGCTAGCAAGGTTGGTGTTAAAAAAATATATTCTAATGATCGCAATGCCATGCTTACCTTTAGCAATGACTTAAACGATTCAACATATAAAAAATTAATTGGCTTGATACAAGAAGGATCAGCTAAGATTAAACTTAATAAAGAAAATAAAATAACTCTTGATGTTTCAGATGCTGAAAATAAACGATTTGCTGTTAAAGATTTACTTGAAAAACTTATTTAAAATAAGAAAATTACTATTATTTTGTCTATTTTCTTTGCCAGTTCTTGGTCAAGATAATCTTTCAACCGAATATAAAATTGAAGTTATAGTTTTTGAGCAAGTTGAGTTAATTGGTGATGAAAAGTTTCAACCTAAATCTTTAAATCTAAATAAGTTAAATATTATTTCCCTGTTGGCAAAACCTGAAATAATTTTAAATACTGAGAAAATTTCTCAGTCATTTCAAAACATTGATGTTCCCTTAGATATTGAGCTGATAGATATTGAGAAATCAAATGAAATAAATGGAGCTATTTCGATTAATGAAACAAATGTTAAAAGTAAAATCAACACAGCTAAATGGTACGAGAAGCAAAACAAATTAAATCAATTAGATAATATCTATCGAAGGTTAGATCGGAGAAAAGAGTATCGCATCTTACATAAAGCTTCATGGTTGCAGCCAGCTCTTGCAGAATCAAATGCTCCTTTTATTCACGAAGTTTTTAATACTAATGGCGTATTAATAAAGCTTTATCAAAGCAGATATCTGCACTTAGAAGTATTAGCATACCTGGGGGGTAATTTAATTACGGATAGTAATACTGATTTAGTAAAGGAAATTAAATTAGACGCTTTACAAAATTCGATCCCAGAAGTTGTAGTTAATCAAGAGATTGAAATTGATTCAACAATTCTAGTAAATGATGAGCTTTTTTTATCTACCAAGAACTTTGATAACTCTTCAAGCAAATTAGAGGTAACGCAAGATGAAGTTAGTTATCTGTTAAAAGAAGAAAGAAGAATATTTAAAAACGAGTCACATTACTTCGATCATCCTAAGTTGGGTGTAATTATTTCGGTTTATGATTCGTCTTTATAAAAGGCGTGTTCATCCAATGAATGATCAGTCATATCTTTGACGCCTGCTAATTCTGGCAGGGTTTCTAGTAGAGTTTTTTCTATGCCGTCTTTAAGTGTTACATCTACCATGCCGCATCCTTGACAACCTCCACCAAATTGAAGAACTGCATACATGTCATCTGTAATTTCCATTAAACTCACAACGCCTCCATGAGATTCAAGCATTGGGTTAATTTCATTATAAATAACGTAGTTCACTCGATCCTCAAGAGGACTATCAGGGGAAATATTTGGCAACCTAGCATTTGGTGCTTTGATAGTTAATTGGCCGCCAAAATTGTCGATATCATAATTAACTTCAGCATCAAGCAAAAAGGGAATACTACGTTCCTCAACATACACCGAAAGTTTTGGGAGTGATATTAACGTATCTGAGGGATTTAGCTCATCTGGTTTACAATAAGCCAAACAAGTCTCTGCATTTGGAGTGCCAGGGTCTGATATGAAAACTCTTACGGCTGTTCCTGGCTCATCTTTGTCTTTAATCAAGTTAGCAAGATACTCTTCGGCAGTATTTGTTATTGTGATAATCTTGCTTGTCATAATATGTGGATTAAAAGAATATTAGCATCGTTAATGGGCATTCGAGCCTCACAGGACCTTGAAAAAGATCTAGATAACATAACCATTTCAAAATTTATTTTTCTATTTTTTTCCTTAAACATAGTTTTTATAAGTTTAATTATACTCATAATCAATTTGATATGAATAAGTTCTCTGAATTCATCAATGAACTAATGACATTTTCAGATATTAGACCTGTTATTCATTTATCTTCCGCAAAGGGCTATCGAGCTAGAGCTGAGTTTGGATGGAACAAGGGTCTTTACACAATGATGGCAGATGGAAAAAAAATATTTATGCATAGGTCATCAATTCCCCACTCAAGCATTCAAGAAATGATGCCAAAGTTATTAGCAAGTCTTAATAATTCCGAGGTTTTAACTAAAAAATTATTTCAAATTAATTTTAGAACTTCAGGAACAATTGTTCTGGTTACATTAATCTATCATTGCCCTCTAAAAGAAGATTGGAATCAAGAAATTATTAAAATTAATAATACATTTAAAAATATTTCGATTTTAGGAAGAAGCAAGAAGCAAAAAATATCTATTGGCGAAGAAAATATTATGCTTACATGTGATCATGGCGAATCAAATTTTAAGATCTTGCAAAACGATACTGGGTTCTTTCAACCTAATTTTTATCTATACCCCCAAATGATTTCTTTTATTATTAAACATTTAAAAAAATCAGAAGATTTATTAGAACTTTACTGCGGTTGTGGTGGCTTTACCCTGCCCTTAGCTAAAAATTTTAATAATATCTTTTCAACTGAAAGCAATAAGCATGCTATCAAATTATTAAAAGAGTCAATAATGCTTAATGGCATTCATAATATTAATACAGCAAGACTTTCGGACAATGAAACAGTATCTGCACTTAATAATGATCGAGCCTTTAGGAGATTAGATTCAATTGATCTTAAGTCATATAAATTTAGCCACATCTTAGTTGATCCTCCTCGAGCCGGTTTAAGCGAGGAAACAATTAATTTATCTAAAAAATTTAAAAATATGATCTATATTTCGTGTAATCCAAAAACATTCTTTAAGGATTTAGAAAAGTTAGATAGAAAGATTGATTCAATTGGATTATTCGATCAATTTTCAAATACACATCACTTAGAAGTAATTGCATTATTGAAATAAAAATTTAAGAGATTAAATTAGTCTTTAATTCAGATAATTTAAGCTCTTCAGTTTTTCGATAGCGTCTGGCTTCAGCAAGCATCAAGTTTACAATTCTATCTTCTTGTTCTTTTGTTCTCGCAAGTAGCAGTTTTTTATGAAGAATTTCCATGGTTTTTGTATAAGTTTCCATCGATAAATAATACACCAAGATATTGCCTTGAGGAATGAAGATGAGATACTAGCACTTGAAATGTTAATACAATTAAATTCAAAACAATCTAAATTAAAAGATCAGTTGCAAGAGTACTTTGCTGGACTAATATCGCCTGAATTAAAGGCTGAATTAAGTAATCCAAAATACTTTGAAGGTGGCGGACCAGAATTTAAACAAGCTATGCGAACAATGGGTGCTGATGGATGGATAGGCTTGAGCTGGAAAAAAGAACTAGGGGGCAAGGAACTTAGTCCAATGGAGCAATATATCTTTGTTGAAACTGTTATGCGCACAGGCTTCCCTTTTCCTTTTTTAACGACCGAATCTGTTGGTCCAATGATTGCAGAGTATGGTTCTGATTGGGCAAAGGATGAAATTGCTACAAAGATATTACAAGGAGAATTAATATTTGGAATTGGCTATTCAGAACCAAATTCAGGCACTGACCTTGCTTCACTGCAAACCAAAGCTATAAAAGAAAATGACGGGTATCTAATTAATGGTCAAAAAATGTGGACAAGCCTTGCTAATTTCTCAGACTATATTTGGCTTGCTGCTAGAACTGATTTTGAAGTAAAAAATCATAAAGGAATTTCAATGTTTATTGTGCCAACAACCGATCCAGGATTCTCTTTGTCGGCAATCAATACGTTAGGTGATGTAAGAACTAATGCAACATTCTATGAGGACATTAAAGTTCCAGATAGCCATTTGGTTGGAAATCTGAACGAGGGATGGTCGCTAATTACCAGTCAACTCAATTTAGAACGCTTGGCTTTAGTTAACCATGGTCCTGTTGAAGAATTGTATAAAAATGTATTAACTTTGGCTCAGAAAACTAAAATTAATAATGATCAATTTTTAATTGATTTGTCTTGGGTAAAACAAAATTTTGCAGAAATTCATTCAGGTATCGAGGCACTTAAACTTATTTGTTGGAAACAGACATGGATTATGGAATCTGGGCAATTAAACATGGCTGAAGCTTCTGTTGCAAAAGTGTATGGATCAGAATTCTTTATTGAAGCATACAGACTGTTAATGGAGATTATGGGTGAATTAAGCCTTCTAAAAAATGACTCAGAATTAAATGTACTAAATGCACGACTTGAAAGAATGTACAGAACTGCCTCTATTTTAACTTTCGGTGGAGGAACTAATGAAGTTCAACGAGATATAATTGCTATGGCAGGACTCTTTATGCCTAGAACTCGATAATGGATTTTTCAGAATTAGACTATCAAGCCAAAGTAAGAGATTCATTAAATAAAATTCTTACTGATAAATGTTCTCAAGATGAACTTAAGAATTTTGATGATGGCTTCAAGCATGATGATACCCTCCTCTCCTTACTTGCTGAGAATGGATACTTGGGATTAGGTATAAATGAAAAATTTGGTGGAAGTGGTGAGGATCTATATGATCTAGGCATTCTCTTTGAACGTCTTGGATATTTCGCAGCGCCACTAAGTTTAACCGGATGTTTGGTTGATGTAGCACAAACCATTCAAAAGTTTAGTGAAGCTGAAACTCATAGATCGATTCTTAATTCTATTGTTAAAGGAGAAATCTATACTTCAGCAATTCTTGAACCGAACAATCAAGACCCAGAAAATCCTATCACTAAAGCTAAATTTAATGGAGATAAGATTCTTATAAATGGTGTTAAATATTTATCCGAAATTGCATCTGTTGCAAAAAGTATCTTAGTATCAGTAAGTTCTGATGAGGGTGTACTTCTAGTGCTTATAGACAAAGATAAAGTGAAATTAACACCTCTTGCAAGTACTGCTAATTCTCCAATATTTAAAGTAGAAATAAATGATGTCACTCTTGACCAATCATCAATTATTCATGAAAAGGGTCGTGGATTGGAGGCGCTGAGATATTTATTACAAATTAATATGGTGATGAGAAGTTATATTGCTCTGGGTGTTGCCGAAAAAATGACAGCGCTTATTGCCTCATACACATCTGAAAGAGAGCAATTTGGAAGAGTTATTGGAACTTTTCAAGCTGTTTCGCATAGAGCGGCAGATTGCTTTATCGAGCTTGAGTGTTTAAGACTGGTCAATCAGCAAGCTTCGGTTAATCTCAATACAAATCATGATTGTGAAAATGATGCGTTAATCTCAAAAATATGGGCAGGAAATGCTTGCCATAAGATAAGTTACTCAGCTCAGCATCTTCATGGAGGCACAGGAGTGGATAAAGATTATGTGTTGTGGAGATATTGCCTATTAGCGAAAGAATGTGAGTTAATAAATGGTTCAGCGAGTCAAAATATTGACAGGTTAGGAACTAACATTAGCTCAAATCAGTAGCTTATAGTTGATCTGAGAGCTCTGGTAAAGCATTAAATAAATCAGCAACTAGGCCATAGTCAGACGCTGGTGTATTTGATCCTATTGGTTTTGGATTTTCCGGCAATGAACA